>JAEEGL011755805.1_pt1 | contig 18895 bp, 13 predicted proteins | sample 9134231 | NCBI WGS metagenome assembly JAEEGL01 (sample SAMN16246548, study PRJNA631951) | gut metagenome | biome: gut microbiome; feature: rumen; material: fiber-attached | host: Bos | place: Iran: Karaj | collected 2018-10 | reverse complement strand
TATAAGGGCAATCGTATGGATATGGGCGGACACAGGTTCTTCTCCAAGGTGGATGCGGTTAATGAATGGTGGAATAAGATGCTGCCCATGCAGGGCGCTCCGGCGTGGGACTACAAGAAGCTTGGCATAGATGTACCGCTTTCCGAAGGAGGACCCGATCCGGAATCCGGTGATCGTACAATGATGACAAGGAGAAGGGTGTCACGCATTTTCTTTGACCGCAGATTTTTTGACTATCCGATATCGCTTAAATTTGAGACTATTACGAGCATGGGTTTTTTTACCACATTGCAGGTTGGATTCTCATACCTGGCAAGTGTGATACATAAACGCCCGGAACACTCTCTTGAGGATTTTTATATCAACAGGTTCGGTAAAAAGCTTTACAGTATGTTTTTCGAGCGCTATACCGAGAACCTTTGGGGCAGGCATCCGAGCGTGATAGCTCCGGACTGGGGCAGTCAGAGAGTAAAAGGACTGTCTATTACGGCTATTATCAAGGATATGTTCGGTAAGATCCTTCCGGGCAAGGAGAACAGACAGGTTGAGACATCGCTCATTGAGGAATTCAAGTATCCTAAGCTCGGCCCCGGACAATTATGGGATGTTACGGCAGATGAGATTATCAAAAAGGGAGGTACTATCCTTAAGAATCACGAAGTTATCGGTCTCATAAAAGATTCAAACGAACACATATCCGGTCTTAAGGTTAAGACTTCGGATGGAGAGAAGGTCTTTGAGGGAGATATAGTTATTTCGTCTATGCCGGTTAAAGACCTTGTGGCAGGGATGAATGACGTCCCTGAGGAAATGAGAAAGATAGCAGACGGTCTTCCCTACAGGGATTATATTACATTGGGTGTATTGGTTCCCAGGCTTTTGCTTAAGAATAAGACCAAGCATAAGACTATAGGTGATATCATTCCGGATAACTGGGTATATGTCCATGATAAGGGTATCGATATGGGTCGTTTCCAGATTTACAACAACTGGTCGCCCTATATGATAAAGGATATAGAGAATACAGTCTGGGTAGGTCTTGAATACTTCTGCTATGAGGGAGATGCATGGTGGAAGATGACGGAGGATGAGTTTGCAGATTTTGCAATACAGGATATGATTAATTTGGGACTTATCGCTGATAAGAGCGACGTGCTGGATTATCATGAGGAAAAGGTAAAGAAAGCTTATCCGGCTTACTTTGATACATATGAGCGGATGGATGAGCTGGTTGAATATCTGAGCTCGATAGATAATCTTTATTGCGTGGGACGTAATGGTCAGCACAGATATAATAACCTGGATCATTCCATGTGTACGTCTTTTGAGACGGTTAACAACATCATCACCGGTCAAAAGGATAAGAGCAATATCTGGTCTGTTAATACGGAATCAGGTTATCATGAAAGTAAGAGTGAATAACAGACATGTCTGATAAGAGATTTGAGATGGACATGTGCAGCGGACCTGTTTTGACTAAGATTCTTTCCTTTACGCTTCCGCTCATCATATCAGGAATATTGCAGCTGTTGTTTAATGCGGCTGATATGATAGTGGCGGGACGTTTTGCGGGAAGTACCGCTTTGGCGGCGGTGGGAGCTACAAGTTCTCTTATCAATCTGATCGTCAATGTCTTTTTGGGACTGTCCGTCGGAACTAATGTTAATATAGCTCATTTCTATGGAGCGGGTATGAAAAAAGAGGTGTTTGAGACTGTTCACACCTCTATTTTACTTGCGCTTTTGTGCGGCATATTTCTGTCCGTAGTCGGATTTGTCATATCCCCCGTAATGTTAGAGTTTATGGATACTCCGGTCGAGATCCTGCCTCATTCTGTTGATTATCTGAGGATATATTTTTTGGGGGCGGCTCCGATGCTGCTGTATAATTTTGGAGCGGCGATATTAAGGGCGGTAGGAGATACCAGAAGACCACTTTATTATCTTACATTGGCCGGAGTCATCAACGTGATATTGAATGTGGTATTTGTTGTATTCTTTGGAATGGGTGTAAGGGGTGTGGCATTTGCGACCATAATATCACAGACGGTATCCGCCGTATTGGTAATACGTACACTTATTCGTTCCAATAGTGATGTCAGGCTTAAATTAAATGAACTGAGAATATATAAGGACAAGGTGATAAGGATAGCCAAGATCGGACTTCCGGCCGGATTGCAGGGTTCGCTTTTTTCCATATCCAACGTTCTTATTCAGTCTTCGGTCAACAGTTTTGGCGCTATATCCGTGGCAGGTAATACGGCTGCGATGAATCTTGAAGGATTTGTATATAATTCAATGAATGCCTTTCATCAGACGGCGATCAGCTTTACCGGGCAGAATATGGGGGCTAAGCAATACGGGAGAGTCAAAAAGATCATGCGAACCTGCCTTGCATGTGTATTCGTAACAGGTCTTATTATGGGCGCATTGGCATACGTATTCGGAAGTCCTTTGCTGTCCATGTATTCACATGATCCGAAAGTGATTGAATTTGGACTTAAGCGTATGGCAGTGATCATGCTCACATACTATCTGTGCGGAATGATGGATGTGATGGTGGGAGTATTAAGGGGGATGGGCTACTCGATCATGCCGATGATCGTATCGCTCTTAGGAGCCTGCGCATTCAGGATAATATGGATATTTACGGTCTTTAGGATGTTACATACACCTGCGAGTCTCTATGTATCATATCCGATATCCTGGGGACTGACGTTTTTGGTACATCTGATATGCTTTATAGTGATCGCACGAAAGAGACTTAAGGAGTAGAAGAGGTTAACAAATAACCGGGGACTGTATCACAGTCCCCGGTTTTTTGATCATTCCGCTGTCACGTCCATTTTGTGCGCGATCTTGCCGCTTTTTATCTGCCCTTCGGGGAAATAGACATACAGCATATCTCCTCTGTGGAATGCGACAAATATAAGATTACATACAAGCCGTAACCTTGTAGTCTCCGACTTCTCCCATGTCTGCTGCGTGATAGTTAGTTCAGGGTTGCCTGAACTGAAATGTATGCATTTAAATCCAAGGAATCTGTACGTCCCGTCGCCAAGATCACAATAGATCGCAACACTTCTAAACCACAGCCAGAGCAAGAATACCAGCCCTGCCAGAATCGCGGAAGCTGCAAGTATTATAAGTATCTTCTGCAAAACAGTAAGCGATGACCACCAGTCAATTATCTTATCTATCAAAGATTGATCTGATGTATCCTCATTTATATCCTTAAGAATCTCATTGTTTCCTTTTTCGGATATCTTAGGCATTATGACCTCAACAGTCTCCTTAGATTCATTATTGCCATCCGGTCTCTTTTTCACTGTCTCTTTTATTTTCTGCACGACTCTGTCAACATTCGGATGTAATAAGCTCGGACGAATACCGGTCACTCCTATCGTTGCTTCTGCTGTGTTACCGGCCCTGTCATGCACTGTAACGGTATATATGCCGTCTGTTCCAGTTATGAAGTTTACACCGCTTCCCGCCTCGGGACCGCTCCACGTTATTGAATCATAATCTATTCCTGAAGCATCATCGGTTGCATTAACGGTAAGCATGGCTGCTTTTTGTCCGGAGATCAGATCATAAGAAGCTGATATTGCCGGTGCATTCTTATCTATATTTACAACATCCAAACTGTAGTAGTTGATATTATCATGCTTATCTCTTATGGCGACCTGAACATATCCGTTCTCGCTTAATATTACAGACCCTTCATCCGTCCATGTTCTGCCACTGTCATATGAATAGCATCTATCCGGTATTCCGATTCCTTCAGAACCGTCCGGGTTAATATCTGCTGCTTCAAAACTGACTTCCACGTCTCTGTTGGTCCAAAAAGAAGGATAAAGACTGTGTGATACTTCAGGGCAGAATTCATCTATAAAATCAATGATAATCGTTCTTGCGTCAGTATTTCCCAATCTGTCACGTACAAGAAAATCAATCCTGCCATTTGTATCCGTTGTATATGATGATTCTTTTGTCCATGAAAGACCTCCGTCATAACTGTATGGCATATCGGAAAGTCCCACACCGGATCTGCCGTCTGATAATATATCATCACATTCTACATTAAGTGTCGTCTGACGTATATTCTTTGTGTCGTCATATTCGAACCTGATTATGCGGGGCATCTCATGATCTATGTTGGATATATTGAATTTCAGTGTATATGTATTGTTTAGTGCATCCCTTATGAGTACGCTCTTATCACCGTTCTCATCATAGAAATATGTATTGTCATCCGTCCATGTTATGCCGTCATCGTATGAATATGGGAGATCGTTTAGCTCACAGCCTTTCGATCCGTCGGGTTGTGGATCTGTAACACTGTCCAGAGTAAGTTTGACGCCTTCCTTTACCCATGCTTCTGCCGGATCAAGTGTGTACTTATCTACAGTCGGTGCGGTGTGATCAATATTATGGATCTCAATACTGTACCCGGTCATATTGCCATTTTTATCTTTGATAAGGACATCAATGACACCGTTATCATCCATTGTCACAACAGACTTATCCGTCCATGTTACGCCACCATCATAAGAGTAACAGTCATCAGGAAGTCCGACACCGGGATTGCCATCCGGATTATTGTCAGTACCTGTAAATATCACATCTACAGGGCCAACGCTCCAGGCGTTGTCAGATACACTGTGTGACAATTGCGGATCGTAATCGTCTATATTTTTAATATGTACTTCCTGTGATGCCGTATTGCCAAGCTTATCCTTTACCTTAAATACTATGTCGCCGTTATGCTCAATAACGAGAGTATTCTTATCGGTCCATGTATTACCGCCATCGTAACTGTACGGATTAGCGTCAAGACCGCAGCCCTCCCTTCCGTCGCTTAATATATCATCGCATTTTGCGCATAAAGTGACAGTCTTAAGATTGGCCGTTTCATTGTATTCAAGAGATGTGATCCTTGGTGCTTCATGATCGATATTATCTATGGTGATTTCAAGGATACAGGTATTTATGAGATTGTCTCTAACATATACTTTATAGTTTCCATTCTCTGTATAGAAAAACGAAGGATTCTCCGTCCATGTATTACCTTCATCATAACTGTACGGCTTTGAATGCATTCCGCAGCCATTCGATCCGTCGGGCTGCTTATCCGTTATCTCATCCAACCTAAGAGTTACGCCAACCTTCACCCAGACTGTAGGATCAAAGCTGTGCCGTATCACCTTTGGCGCAGAGTGATCGATGTTTTTGATCGCCACGTTATGGTCTGCTATATTGCCGTTCTTATCTTTTACCTTAACCGATACTGTTCCGTTCTCAGTTCTTATAACAGAGTTATTGGAAGTCCATGTACTGCCTCCATCATATGAAAAGCAGTCTGCAGGCAGTCCTGTTCCGTTACTTCCGTCCGGATTCTTGTCGGAAGCAGAAAAAATTACTGTGACAGGCCCTTTGGTCCATTCAGAGTCGGAAAGCGAATGTGAAACCGTCGGCACGGTATCGTCTATATTACTTACCGTTACGGATTTTGAGGACATGTTACCAAGTTTATCACGGACTTTGAAATCAATTGTTCCGTTATGATCAATACGATATGTCCTTGATGCAGTCCATGTTCGTCCTCCGTCATAGCTGTATGGAGACGAATCAAGTCCTGAACCTGCCCGCCCGTCCGGCATCTGATCATCGCACGAAAAGTCTACGGTCACATTTTTTAGATTCGGTGTATGATCGTAATTGATACCGGTGATCCGTGGTACTTCTCTGTCGATATTTGATATGGTAAAGGTTGATGAAGAAGTATTACCGGCCTTATCTCTGACTGTCACCGTATAATTACCGTTCTCGGTATAAAAATGCGATGATGCAGCAGTCCATGTCGCACCGTTATCATAACTGTATGCACTTTCATGTAATCCGCTTCCGGCAGACCCGTCCGGCTGTGGATCACGGACATCTATCATATTTAAAGTAACGCCCTCTTTTACCCAGTTAGTCGGATTGAGCGTATATGAGACTATCATGGGTGATGTATTGTCGATATTATTGATATTTAAAGTATATATTGCTCCGCTTGGATCAGAATTGCCATCGGTGGCCAATGAGAATGTATAGTTGCCGTTCTCCGTAAAATGAAAGTTTCCATTGTCATAGCCAGTTCCGTTCATGATATATGGGCGGCTTCCGACTGTCATTCCCTGACTTTCGTAACTCATATTGACATATACATCTTTAGTCCAGTCAGTTGTATTAAGTGTATAAGTGACATATCCGACTATGTCGTTACTACCGTGTCCGCAATTAAGACCATATATCGGAGATTCATCATATCCGACTACTTCTTCGCAGTTACCATCCGGGCCTCCCCATGCACCACATCTGTTGCAATAATACTTTTCACCGTATCCAACGCCCCAGTCGGTGATAAAACTGCCACCGCAATACCTCGGTTCTCTGTCATACCCTACTATTTCCCCATAACAACCGCCTCCGCTGCTGCTGTTGCCGCTATGGACATGATAGACAGGATAGGTTACAGTCTCACCGGCTGCGCGCGCATAAATGGGTGAGAATAAGAACATGCACATGCAGAATAAAAAAACAAGTCCCCCTCGGGACTTATCATGTATATCACTATTAGACATACGTTCCTCCTTTAGGTCAAAACAAAAGTGTTATGGCCTACACGCTTAACCCAACCCACAGCTGGTGTAGATTGCAAATATGTCTGAATAGCGAAAGAATATTAAGTGATTGAATTATAGAGTATAACATCCGGCTTGGCAAGAATTATTTGGCACAAAGTAAAAAAAGATTGCCCATACAGAACATAAGTTCTATAATGATCCTATGAGATATGTTCTTCACATCGATGTTAACAGCGCTTTCCTGGCATGGTCAGCGGTATACAGAATACGGGAACAGGGTTATAGGGATGACTTAAGAGATATACCGTCCGTGGTAGGCGGAGATGAGGCATCACGACACGGCATAGTATTGGCCAAGTCCGTTCCTGCCAAAAAGTACGGAATAGAGACAGCGGAACCGTTAGCTGTTGCAAGACGTAAGTGTCCGGGACTTATCATAGTACCTTCTGACTTTACGGTTTATAGAAGATATTCCAAGGCATTTATGGATATACTGTGCAGTTATACAGACGAAGTATATCAGTACAGCATAGATGAAGCCTGGGCAGTATTTGACGGATATGACGGAATGTATGGGGATATTGTCGATTTTGCCTACAGACTTAAGGACGAGATACATGACAGACTGGGCTTTACCGTCAATATAGGAGTATCTACAAAGTTTACCCTGGCAAAGATAGCCGGTGATTTTGAAAAACCGGATAAAGTACATACTCTTTTTGAAGATGAAGTGCAGGGTAAGCTATGGCCGCTTCCTGTCAATGTACTATTATACGTCGGTAAGAGCATGACAGCATCCTTACGCAAGCTTGGAATTCTTACGGTTAAGGATCTTGTGGATGCTGATCCGACCGTGATATCTGCCAATCTGGGCAAGTTTGGTTTGTCCATGTGGGAGAGTGCAAGAGGTGCCGATATAGATCCTTCAGGATGGGCGGAATCCGAACAGAAGGGCTATGGGAACAGCACGACCACAAGTGAGAATACATGTGACTGGTCCGCGGCAAGGAAGATACTGATGATGTTGTCCGATAAGGTAGGTAAGAGACTGCGTAATGACAGAGTATATGCCACATGTATATGTGTATCTGCCAGATACTCAGATTTTGATCATAAGAGCAGACAGTGTACCATAGATACTCCAACGGCTTCCACAACCGATATTTATGACTATGCATGTGAACTGCTGGCAACATTCTGGGATGAAGACAGACCCATAAGACAGCTGGGCGTAAGAGTCACAAAAGTGACTTCCGAGAGATACGAGCAATTATCATTGTTTGATCAATCGTATGACACAGAACTGTATGAGAAGTTTATGAAGGCTGACAAGGCAATGGATGAACTTAAGAAGCGCATGGGCAGGGATATTGTTAAGAGGGGGAATGAGATAATAAAAGACTGAAGATGGATTATCCATCTTCAGTCTTTTTAGTCATTAAACTATATTCAATTACTGCTCATCATTTCCTGAGATCTTATCGACAGCTGCGTCTGCAACTTTATCAACAGTATCCTCAACTTTTTCTGATGCATTCTCAATTATGTCAGTAATGGCATCGGTAGCGGATGTGCTGTAGTCACCTGCCTGATCATGACCCTTCTTTATTCTGTGATAGAAGTTGGTAAGAGTAAGTGTCATGTAAGGTGATACATAAATACTTGCAATACCGCATGTTACGATCACGAGTAATATCCAGGGTATGAATGAAAGCTCTAATACAAACATATCCATCTTGCGACCCTTCATCATAGCCTTACTTGCTTTGATACACTCCATGGGTGTCATATCAGGATTCTCAGCTAAGATATAGAATGACTGAGAATAAGCATAACCCATTACAATACCCGGAATGATGAACAGAAGCGACCACAGTATTACAAAGAGACCTACAAGCAATGTCAGGATGACAGCTTTGCCGAAGTTCTTCTTAAAGGGCTCAAAAAGTGTTGCTACTAAAGGTTCATCACCATAAGTTACATTAAGGAATACCATAACAAGACCAAGTGATAACGGAGGTGTTATAAATACATTAACAACAAAAGATATAAGTGATACGACCGGGTTCGGTGTTCCGCCCGACATAGTACTCGGTGCCTCCAGTCCTGCCAGGATCATAGCCGGTAAGGATGCGACCAATGAGATCAAAAACAGCTTAAGTATTTTGCCCTGAAGCTGCGCTTTGGCCTGCTCTTTTAATTCAGCTCTTGTAAATTCCATATAAAATCTCCTCTCTGTTTAGAATAATCCCTCTCGCATATTTTAACACGTTTTTGCGTGAATGCAATTAGCAATTTGTTGTGATGACACAGTATGCCTAATTCAATTTACTGTAGAAATTGTCGATATTCTCTTCCGGCAATGTAACGGGATCCCAGCCGTAGTCCTTGTAGCATGTGATATTTAAGTTGTTGGCGGCAACATAGTTGGCTATGATCTGGGCGCGGATCTCTTCGCGTTTTTCCTGATCGGAATTAAGCTTTACAAAATCATCATAGTGATCACCGAAGATCTTTTTGGCACTTGGAGTATAATCCGAGCCGTCAGCCACTATATCAAAAGAGGTGACCCTGCAATTGCCTTCGCTGTCACATTCGATATGCAGGCATCCGGGGTAGCTGCCGCCTGAGACACAGTTAAGCGTATCTCCATCAAGCTCATAATTAAGCAGCCAATACTCGCCGTACATTTTTATATCCGACTTATCATCTTCATCAAGATACAGCTCTTCAACTATGGGGATAGATACGTCGGCAGCTTCGTAGTGTGCAGACAGTTCATCGACCAGATATTGGTAAACGACATAATAGAACAGTTCCGGTCCGGGATATTCATATGGCGGAAGCTTATCCAAAGCCTCGGGATCATCCGTTACTGTGGAGGCATTGTCCGTTCCGTTTAACGGAGCCTCGTCGGATGATGTGTTATTCTCAGTGGCCTTATCTTTGCCGGGATCATCTGCATCATTTTGTGGTGTAACAACAGTTTCATCCTTGACAGTATCAGTGACTGTATCCGTAGCAGCCTTATTGCCGCACCCTGCCATTATAAGCATACATGCAACAAGGACTGAAAATATAATTTTTGATCTCATTGTATCCTGCCTTTCATGATTTGCTAAAACTTATTTCTGACTCATTGATTATACACAAATCAGACTGATTATTGCTATACAAATCTTGCCATTTACTTCTACTTTAGATCATATTTTTATGTTATACTATGTAAGATTGGAAAAAAACCCATACCGGGATCAAAGGGAGAGAATCTATGACTGAGGCAGAAGCAAAAGAAAAAATCTTACGTTCAGTACGCGAGTATTGCGATACATTTCATAATAAGCAGACGGAGTATAAGGAAGGGGATCGTATTCCCTATGCATCAAGAGTATATGACAGTGAAGAGATGGTTAATCTCGTGGATTCAGCGCTTGAGTTCTGGCTTACTTCGGGAAGATATACAGATGAATTTGAAAAAGAACTCGGAAAATATCTCGGGATCAAGCATGTATCGCTCGTTAACTCCGGTTCATCCGCCAATCTCATTGCTTTCATGGCACTGACATCACCTCTTTTGGGAGAGAAGAGAGTAAGACCGGGAGATGAAGTGATCACTGTTGCAGCGGGATTTCCCACGACGGTCACTCCGATCATACAGTATGGGGCTGTTCCGGTATTTGTGGATGTAACCGTGCCCGGATACAATATTGATATTACGAGACTTAAAGATGCGTTAAGTGATAAGACCAAGGCTGTCATGATGGCTCATACTTTGGGTAATCCATTTGATCTTAAGACTGTTAAGGAATTCTGTAAGGCACATGACCTGTGGCTTGTTGAGGACAACTGTGATGCGCTGGGCAGCAGATATATGATAGACGGTGAATGGAAGTTCACGGGCACTATAGGAGACATCGGCACATCCAGTTTCTATCCTCCGCATCATATGACCATGGGTGAAGGTGGAGCCGTATACACCGACAACGCTCTGCTTAATAAGATAATACGCTCGATGCGTGACTGGGGCCGTGACTGTGTATGCCCTTCGGGACATGATAATATGTGCGGACACAGATTCGACAGACAATATGGCGAATTACCTTTAGGATATGATCATAAGTATGTGTATTCACATTTCGGATACAATCTTAAGGCTACGGATATGCAGGCAGCTGTCGGATGTGCACAGCTTAAGAAGTTCCCGGGATTTGTGGAGAAGAGGAAGCACAATTTCGCATATCTTAAAGAACTTCTGATAAAAGGCGGCGCAGAAGATAAGCTTATACTGCCTGAGGCTACCGCCGATTCGGATCCGAGCTGGTTCGGATTTATCATGACATGTAAGAAGAAGGGTGTTCGTTCCAAACTTGTGGACTATGTGGAAGGACACGGCATTCAGACGCGTATGCTTTTTGCCGGCAACCTGATCAAGCATCCCTGCTTTGATGAGATGAGGGCATCCGGAGAGGGATTTAAAGTTGTGGGTGATCTTACCAATACGGACAGGATCATGGCTGACAGTTTCTGGGTCGGTGTATATCCCGGTATGACTGACAAAAAGCTTGACTATATGGCTAAGGTGATCTTGGAGGCTTTAAATGACTGAATATGAGCAGATGCTTAGGTTCTATAAAGATAAGAGAGTGTTTGTAACGGGGCATACGGGCTTTAAAGGAAGTTGGATGTGCATGGTGCTTAACATGTTGGGCGCAAAAGTGTACGGATATTCGCTCGCGCCCAATACCGAGCCTGCGTTATATGATATTTTGGGATTGGATGGGACGGTTAACAGTACCATAGGCGATATAAGAGATTATGACAGGCTTAAGGCGGCTTTCAAGGCAGCATCACCGGATGCAGTTCTGCATCTGGCAGCTCAGCCTATAGTGAGGGATTCATACAGGGAGCCCCGTTACACTTATGAGACCAATGTAATGGGAACCGTCAATATACTTGAGTGTTTAAGAACTTATCCCGGAGCAGTGAGCTTTTTAAATGTGACGACGGATAAGGTGTATGAGAATTCGGATATTCCGGACCATGCATTTAAAGAGGATGAGAAACTTGACGGGTATGATCCTTACTCCAATTCCAAGAGCTGTTCTGAGCTTGTTACACATTCATATCGCAAGTCGTTCTTTAATCCGGATAACGAAAAAGGATTTGAGACTGACTCTGTGATCCCTGCCATATCTACGGCAAGGGCGGGTAATGTCATAGGAGGCGGGGATTTTGCCAACGACAGGATAATCCCGGATTGTGTGAGGGCTTCCGTTAAGGGTGAGGATATCATAGTGCGTAATCCATATTCCACCAGGCCGTATCAGCATGTCCTTGAACCTGTATGGACATATCTGTATATTGTCATGATGCAGACTGATGACCATAAGCTTGCGGATTCATATAATATCGGGCCGGATGATATTGATTGTATCAATACCGGAACGGTAGCCGATACTTTTGTAAGATGTTGGGGAGATGGTGCTGCATGGAAGAATGTCAGTGAGGAGGGTGCGCCGCATGAAGCAGCATTCCTTAAGCTTGACAGCAGTAAAGTAAGACAGAAGTTCGGTCGAATTCCGGTATGGCATATTGATAAGGCTATAGAAGAGACTGTTAAGTGGTATAAGGCTTGGAACAGTGATACGGACATGTATGGATATACCATGGATCAGATCAGATCATTCATAGACTGTATGGGAGAAAAAGATGAGTTGGGAAGATAATGTACACAAGGTCATTCCGTATGTTCCCGGGGAACAGCCCAAGGGCAATATAATAAAGCTTAATACCAATGAGAATCCATATCCACCGTCACCTAAGGTCAAGGCGGCGTTGGAGTCATTTGATACGGATGAGTTAAGACTTTATCCGGATGTGAACGGGGGAGAACTCCTTGATAAGCTTTCCGAAGTATACGGTATAGATAAGGATAAGATATTTATCGGGGTTGGCAGTGATGATGTCCTTTCAGTGGCATTTCAGACATTTTTTGCCGGTAAGGCACCGATCCTTTTTCCCGATGTAACTTATTCTTTTTATGATGTCTGGGCGGAACTGTACAATATCCCCTATCGTACTATCCCTCTTAATGAAGACTTCAGGATAGTAAAAGAAGATTACCTTTGCGCCAACGGCGGTATAGTTATTCCCAATCCGAATGCGCCGACGGGAGTTGAAAAGTCGATTGAGGATCTTGAATATATAATAAGCAGTAATCCTGATTCGGTAGTGATAATAGATGAAGCATATGTTGATTTTGGTGCCCGTTCGGTGCTTCCGTTGATAGACAGATATGACAATCTGCTGGTCGTACAGACTTTTTCCAAATCATTCTGCATGGCGGGAGTAAGGATAGGTATGGCCTTTGGTAACAGAAGGCTTATTAAGTATATGAATGATGTGAAGTTCTCCATCAATTCTTATACGATCAACAGACTTACCGTGGCAGCCGGTGTGGCTATGCTTGAGGATGAGGATTATCTTAAGGAAGTAAGAAGTAAAGTGGTAGCCACAAGAGAACGGGTCAAGGGACAGCTTAAGGAACTTGGATTCAGTTTTCCGGACAGCAGGACCAATTTTATCTTTGCCTCACATGAGAAGATTTCTGCCAAAGATATATTTGAAGCAGCCAAGAAAAAGGGCATCTATGTGCGCTGGTGGGATAAACTCAGAATATATGATTATCTTCGCATAACAATAGGCACTGATGAACAGATGGATACATTTATTGCCTTTTTAAGAGAGTTCATTAATGGATATATATAGAGATTTTGCAGAGGTTTATGATCTGTTCATGGAAAATACTCCGTATGATGAATGGACTGCCCGTATTTGTGATACATTAAAAAAATATGGTATTACGGACGGACTTATAGCCGATCTTGGGTGCGGTACCGGAGCGATCACCAAAAGACTGCGGGATGCCGGGTATGATATGATAGGCATAGACGCATCATATGATATGCTTTCGATCGCGGGCAGAGAATCCGATGATGATCAGTCTGATCCCGGTTCCGATATACTGTATCTGTGTCAGGATATGCGTTCCTTTGAACTGTATGGTACGGTAAGGGCAATAGTGTCCGTGTGTGACAGTATCAATTACCTGACGGAATATGATGATCTTAGAAAGACCTTCAGTCTGGTGAATAATTATTTGGATCCCGACGGTCTTTTTATATTTGACTTTAACACGATTCATAAGTACAGGGATGTGATAGGTGATGACGTTATAGCGGAGAATGCGGATGATTGCAGTTTCATCTGGGAGAATTACTATGATGATGATACTCATATCAACGAATATGATCTGACTCTTTTCATTAAGGAAGGCGATCTGTTCCGCAGATCGACGGAGACTCACAGACAACGCGGATATACATTTGATGAGATGTGCGATATATTGACCGAGGCAGGACTGAAAGTCCTGTATTCCATGGATGCAGATACAGGAAAAGAAGTAACACAGTTAAGTGAAAGAGTATATATGGTTGCCAGAGAATCAGGCAAGAATTGCTGATAATCATGATTTAAGAAATGGAGAATTGTACCGATGGCTAACAAAAAAGAAGATATCTTAAGAATGGTAAGAGAAGAGGATGTAGAGTTCATAAGGCTCCAGTTTACCGACCTCTATGGCGGATTAAAGAATATGGCAGTGACGGCAGGCCAGCTGGAAAAAGCTCTGAATAACAGGTGTATGTTTGATTCGGCTGCCGTAGCTGATTACAGCAGTGAGGGAGACACCGGAATGTATCTTCATCCTGACTTAAGTACGTTTGAGATCTTTCCCTGGAGACCCCAGCAGGGCAAGGTGGCCAGAATGTTCTGTGATGTATATACGAACGCCGGAGAGCCGTATGAAGCCGATCCCAGAAGAGTGTTACAGCGTATCACGAAAAAGGCATCAGACTTGGGATATGAGTGTCAGGTGGGTACGGAGTGTGAATTCTTCCTCTTTAACACGGATGAGAACGGGATGCCCACTACGGGAACAAGGGAGCAGGCAGGTTATTTTGACTGCGGACCCATAGATTTCGGAGAGAATGCCAGAAGAGACATTGTTCTTAATTTGGAGCAGATGAACCTGGTGGTAGAGTCATCTCATCATGAGATGGCACCTGCTCAGCATGAGGTGGACTTTCAGTATGCAGAGGCGCTGCATACCGCTGATAATATGCAGACATTCAGACTTACTGTCAAATCTATCGCCAAGAGACACGGACTTCATGCGACATTTATGCCCAAGCCCAAGTCGGATTGCAACGGATCGGGAATGCATATCAACATCTCTTTGACAAAGGGTGGAAAAAATATATTCTACGATAAAAAGGATGAGTTGGGACTTTCTGAAGATGCCTATCATTTTTTGGGAGGGATTGCAGCACATATTAAGGGAATGACAGCGATCACCAATCCTTTGGTGAATTCATATAAGAGACTTATCCCGGGAGACAGACCCATAGTCAAGATACCGTTCAGTGAGGAGAAGACGGCCCGTATAGAGCTTATGAGTCCGGATCCGTCGGCTAACCCGTATCTGGCCATTGCGGTTTGTCTTGCTGCCGGGCTTGATGGAATAGAGAGAGGACTTATGCCTCCTAAGAATATGTTAAGTAAGTGGACGGCAGGCAGCATCCTTCCGACGACACTGGCGGATGCACTTGTTGAACTGTCCAAAGATAAGCTGATCAAGGCCACATTGGGGGACGAACTGACAGCCAGATATATAGAAGTAAAGAAAAAAGAGTGGGATACATATTGCGCGCAGGTGACGCAGTGGGAGACCGATCAGTATCTTGACAGGTATTAATTACGGGAGAAACACATGGAAGCTAATATAATTGTGGTCTTTCCACGATTAGATGATGCGAAAAATGTGAAGAATATCCTGATCAAAAGCGGAATCAAGGTGTCAGCCGTATGTAACAGCGGGGCGGTTGCGCTTTCCATAGCAGACAGTTTGGGGAGCGGAATACTTGTATCGGCATACAAACTGCCGGATATGCTTTTCAGCGAGATATACGAATGTATGCCCAGGGGATTTGAAATGTTACTGGTTGCCTCCAGGCTTAAACTGGCGGAAGCAGAGGCGGCTGATATAGTTAAGATCGCAATGCCTTTTGTGATCTCGGATCTTATTGAGACGGTAAAAATGATGTCTGTCGCCGGTGTGAGCAGAAAAGGTGCTGTTAAAAAGCATTCGCGTGTTCGTACCAAGGAAGAAGAGCGTATACTTACACTGGCAAAGGATATTCTCACTGAACGCAACGGCCTTACGGAAGATGAGGCCCATAAATATATACAAAAATGCAGCATGGACAGCGGTACCAACATGATAGAGAGTGCCGGGATGATATTGTCCATGTATAAGGATTACTGATGCTTTTTAATTCCTATATCTTTATTTTTCTGTTCCTCCCGATCGTACTTATCGGGTGGTACGGATTGAACAGAACTGATCATCACAAGACGGCCCTGGTCTTTTTGACGGGAATGTCTCTTTGGTTTTACGGATACTTTAATGCTGCGTATCTGATACTTATTGTTGTGAGTATATTGGGTAACTACGCCATAAGCGCGGTATTATCCCTACTTGAGACAAGGCATTCATCAGATGTGACAAACCCGGGTATTCACAGGGGGATCTTTCTTGCACTTGGCCTGATCTTAAATCTCGGTCTGCTGTTCTATTTCAAGTACTATGACTTTTTCATAGAGAATATCAATATCATATTCAGAACGGATTTTAATCTGAAGCACATTCTTCTGCCTCTCGGCATCAGTTTTTTTACATTCCAGCAACTATCATTCATCATAGACAGAAGCCTTGGAAGGGCAGATCATTATGGCCTGATCGAGTACGCAGCCTTTGTCACGTTTTTTCCTCAGCTGATCGCAGGACCGATAGTGCTTCATTCAGAACTGGTACCGCAGTTTAAGGAAACGGCAGAAAAAGGATTTGATGCGGGTGCATTTTATGACGGAGTCATATCTTTTGTGCTTGGACTGTCAAAAAAAGTACTTCTTGCGGACACATTGGCGATAATTGTAAATTATGGATTCGATACCAGCATGTATCTGGACACTTTCTCCGCGATCGCCGTAATGACGGCATATTTTCTGGAATTATATTTTGATTTTAGCGGATACAGTGATATGGCCATAGGTCTTGGACTCATGTTCGGCATCAGGCTTCCCGTTAACTTTAATTCACCTTATAAGGCGTCTTCGTTAAAGGAACTGTGGAACAGATGGCATATGACGCTTACCAGGTTTATGACGACATATGTCTACATACCGCTTGGTGGAAGCCGTAAGGGGAAGATCCGCACGCTTATAAATGTGTTCATAGTTTTCATTTTAAGCGGCCTCTGGCACGGTGCTGCGTGGACATATGTGGTATGGGGCATATGCACCGGACTTATTGTTGTGTGGGATAATCTTGAAATTGTCAGGCTTCCGAAAAAGATCGGAGTGTTTATAACCGATATTACTTTTACTCTTTTGCTGATACCGTTTCGAAGCACTTCGCTTATGCAGGCTAAAGAGATATTTGTCGATCTGCTGGGAGGATGGCGCGGCAATCTGCCCAAGATGTCCGGTACTCTTGTACAGAGAATACCGGAGTTCTATCTTATAAGACAGTTTTTTGAACGCGCATTTCCTATGCATGTTGATCTGTTTAATACCCTGTGCATCCTATTTATCATAGTGATGGGCATATTTGTGATCACAAGAAAGAATGTTGCACAGATCATAGAAACGTACAGGGACAGAAGCTTTTTAAGAGTGGTCGTTGTTGCGCTTTTTGTATACTGCGTGATCAGTTTCTCTCAGGTTAGTACATTTATATATTTTAACTTCTGATTATGAATGGTTATAAGAAAATATTAAAACGTATTTTAATAATTTCTATATGCGTACTGCTGCTGATAGCGGGAACAGTCATAATGATCGATCCGTTCTGTCATTATCATAAGCCTGTCCCGCCGTTTAAAGCGGTGTTGTCGGAGAAAGAGTATCAGTGTATAGGAACTCTGCGCAATTTTGATTATGATGCCGTCATAGCCGGGTCGTCAGTGTCCGAGAATTTCAATAATCATCAGTTTGACGATCATTTCGGCTGCAAAAGCATAAAAGCGATAAGATCATACGGCGCGACGGCGGATCTGTGCTATTTCCTTGGTGAAGCATTTGACGCACAGGATGTAAGATATGTGTTTTACAATCTGGATCCTTCGTCCCTTAGTATGGATACGGATCTGACTTTTGAACAGACAGGTTGTCCGATGTACCTTTATGACAGAAATCCCGTTAACGACTTGGAATATCTGTTTAATAAGGATGTTCTGTTTGAAAGGATCCCTTATGTGATCTGGAAGTCATTTTCAAAGGATTATGACGAGGGACTGTCATATAACTGGGGACAGTGGAAGGAGTTTAATCTTGATATGTGTACGGGTCTTTATATCCGGCATTCGGATGTGACCCCCATGCATGATGTGGATCATTACGGAGATCTTCCGCAAAAGAATACCGATTTGCTGATACAGCATATTAAAGCCCATCCGGATACGATATTCTACATATACTTTCCGCCATATTCCATGCTGTGGTGGGACAATGTCTACAGAGAAGGTGATACGGAGTTTTATTTAAATGCGATGAGGGAATGTATGAAGAGCCTTGTCGGATATGATAATGTCAGACTGTATTTCTTTATGAATGACAGGGACGTGATACTGAATCTGGATGAAAATTATATGGATACACTGCATTTTTCGCCTCGGATCAATGAGTATATATGTGATTGCCTGGCGGATGATACGGATGTTCATAGGGTAAAAGAGCAGGATATTGACGAAGTGATATCCGATATGAGTATTCTGGCCGGACAGATCACCGATGAATATATGGAACCGTACGTATCATTGATAAAAACGCAATAAAGATAATTGGGAGAGACTTAATGAAGGAAACAAGATCACTAAATGATGAGATCAGACTGGAGAGGAAAAAAGGCCTTGAAGGCAAGCCTTTTTCCTATAGAGTGAAATACTTTGCGGAATATTATAAATGGTATGTACTTGGAGGATTGTTGGTTATTCTCATCATTGTTTCAATAGTCAGAACAATGCTTAACCACAAGGAAAGTGCGTTATGTGTTGCAATGGTCGATGCTAATTTTGAAGTGGATTACGAGGGATTCATACATGACTATGAAATAGAATCCGGACTTGAGGATGGCTATGAGATGAC
>JAEEGL016169304.1_pt1 | contig 18896 bp, 19 predicted proteins | sample 9134231 | NCBI WGS metagenome assembly JAEEGL01 (sample SAMN16246548, study PRJNA631951) | gut metagenome | biome: gut microbiome; feature: rumen; material: fiber-attached | host: Bos | place: Iran: Karaj | collected 2018-10 | reverse complement strand
TCCCGGTGTGTAAATAAATACCGCTCCGACCAACAGCATCAAAAGACAAATAAACACCAGGTAAAGGCCATAAAGATGCTTGCCTAAAAATCTGCGGATCAGCTCCGGCATCTGTGCTCCTTTGGTTCTGACGGAGATCATGCCTGACATGTAGTCATGAAATGCTCCGCCTATCACGCATCCTATCGGGATGGTGATAAAGGCAATAGGGCCGAAAAGTATTCCCTGCAGAGGTCCTAAAATTGGACCGGTTCCTGCTATATTCAGTAACTCGATAAGAGAGTTTTTCCATTTGCTCATCGGGACGAAATCTATCCCGTCCTGCTGTGCTATCGCGGGTGTCTCAGCATCCGTAGGCTTTATCATTTTTTCTGTTATTTTTCCGTAAATAAAGCCTCCTATTATCAGCACTACCAACCCGGAAATAAACGTTATCATTTTTATCTGCCTCCATTCAATGCTTTTATTCCGGACCATTTTTGATCCTTATCTGAAAGGTTTAACGGCGTCCCGTCCACAGAGTATCCGTCCGCACTCGGAGTGCCCTTATACTCACCCGTAAGATGCGGCCACTCGATCCCGATATCAGGATCATTCCACGCCATACCGCCTGCATCATCAGGATGATAAAAATCATCACATTTATAACAAAACTCAGCTATATCCGAAAGCACCAAAAATCCGTGGGCGAAACCTCTCGGGATAAGCATTTGTTTTTTGTTCTCCTCCGAGAGTTCAACACCGGCCCACTTTCCAAAGGTTTTAGAGCCCTCTCTCAGATCCACAGCAACATCAAAAACAGTCCCTTTTATAACGCGAACAAGCTTTGTCTGAGGAAACTGTTTTTGGAAATGCAGACCTCTTAATACTCCCTTTACAGAGCTGCTCTGATTATCCTGAACGAATCTGATATCTATACCTTCTTCCTTCATATCAGCTTCGTTGTATGTTTCCATAAAATAACCTCTGCTGTCACCATGTATCTTGGGTGTGATGACACAAAGGCCTTCTATTCCTCCGATATTTTTTTCAACCGTTATCTGACCCATTAAAGATTAGCCTCCTTCAGATACCTGCTCACCGCATCCTTCCAATCCGGCAGTGGTTCGAATCCTTTTTCCTTCAGTTTGCTTTTATCGAAGCGCGAATTAAACGGACGCTTCGCTTTGCTGAGACCGTACTCGGCAGTCGTTACCGGGATGACCTTTGTATCAAGTCCGTATTGATCGTATATCTCAACACAGAAATCATACCATGATATATAACCGCCTTCGTTTGTCGCATGATAATATCCGTACTCTTCGGTTTCTATCATATCCACGATAAGCCTCGACAGATCCTTTGTATACGTAGGTGTTCCGATCTGATCATTTACAACACGAACAGTATCATGAGACTTTCCGACATTTATCATCGTTTTTATAAAGTTGTTTCCGTTTAGTCCAAATACCCATGCTATTCTCAGTATGAAATATTTATCAAGTGTTTCCGCTACCGCAAGCTCTCCGTCCAGCTTACTCTGTCCATAGTTGTTTAATGGCGCGTAGTTTTTATCATCAGGCTGCCATGGACGTTCTCCCTGTCCGTCAAACACATAGTCTGTCGACAGGTATAAAAGCTTTGCATCTACGGATGCGCATGCCTCAGCGATAAAACGGGTACCGTCTGCATTTATCTTTTTTACGATCTCTCGGTTTTCTTCATCCTCAGCAGCATCAACAGCAGTCCATCCCGCACAATGTATCACCGCGTCGGGACGCACCTTATTTATAACACTGTCTACCTGAGCTTTGTCAGTGATATCGAGCTGTACATAACCCTCGTCATCCGAAGGTCTGATATCACTTCCGACAACCTCGTGTCCGCGCATTTTTAATTCCTTTACGCAGTCATATCCGAGCTGTCCCATCACACCGGTCACAAATACTTTCATCATCTGTCACCATACATCTTTTCATAATAATTCTGATACTCGCCGCTAATTATCTCTTCCCACCAAGACTTGTTATCGAGATACCATTTGATCGTTTTTTTGATACCGTCGGCGAACTTTGTTTCAGGTAACCACCCGAGCTCATCATTGATCTTTGTCGGGTCTATGGCATAACGCATATCATGTCCCTTGCGATCTGTCACATAGGTGATGAGAGACTCCGGTTTTCCAAGCTCTTTACAAATGAGTTTTACGATATCTATATTCGCCATCTCATTGTGACCGCCGACATTGTAAACCTCTCCGACACTGCCTTTATGTATTATCAGATCGATCGCCTTGCAATGATCCTCAACATACAACCAGTCGCGGATATTTTTGCCCTCACCGTAAACCGGTAACGGTTTGTCATTGAGACAATTCGCGATCATGAGCGGTATCAGTTTCTCAGGGAAATGATACGGTCCGTAGTTGTTTGAACAACGGCTAATCGTCACGGGAAGCCCGTATGTACGATGGTAAGCCATCACCAGAAGGTCCGCACCCGCCTTTGACGAGCTGTACGGGGAGCTGGTGTGAATGGGAGTTTCCTCCGTAAAAAACATGTCGGGTCTGCCGATTGGAAGGTCACCGTACACCTCATCCGTCGATACCTGATGATACCTGGTAATGCCGTATTTTCTGCAGGCATCCATGAGAACTGCCGTACCGATTATGTTGGTGTTTAAGAATACCTCCGGATCCTCTATACTTCTATCGACATGTGACTCGGCCGCAAAGTTGACCACGATATCCGGCTTTTCCTCTTCGAAAAGCTTATACACTCCCTCACGATCACATATGTCGAGCTTGACAAAACGGAAAGCGGGATTATCCATCACATCCTTCAATGTTGAAAGATTCCCCGCATAGGTCAGTTTATCAAGACAGATTATCCGATAGTCCGGATACTCATCAAGCATGTGAAATATAAAATTAGACCCGATAAATCCGGCTCCTCCGGTAACGATTATTGTCATTTTCCGTCTCCTTTTCAAGTCATGATCGCACTGAGCGGTCTTTTTTACCCATATTAAACGCTCAGATACCATTATAACAAAAAAGCCTTGCAAACGCAAGGCTTTAAGGATTCCGAAATCTAAAATCCGTCAGTATATCACAGGCTCACCGGGATGGGCTGATTTGATGTGTTTCTTTAAATCAGCTTCTTTTTCATATGATTTCGAACAATACTGGCAGAAATACTTTTTCTTTCTGCCTGCCTTTTTTTCTCCTTTTCCGCCACTGATGTTTTCAAGTTCATCTTCACCCAATTCACGTATCTCACTCATGATCATTTCTCCTTTCTTACAATTAATCTTTCGTTCCACCCCTGTGGCACTCCGCGCAGCCGTGTTCAGGCGGCTATCCGCCCCTGCCAACACCTATCTTTGCAGATTCGCATGCAGCGCTTTTATATGCTTATCAATGTCTTTCCTCTTGTCAAACTCTTCGCCGCAAAAATCGCACTTATAGATAGTCTTCCCTAATAACGATTTGTTTTTTCCTTTACCGCCCGAGATCTTCTCAAGCTCTTCCTCGTTTAATTCTTCCTTATTGCTCATAGTTGCTTTCCTCCTTTTTTTTCTGTGATCTTACCGTCTTCCAAAACAAAAACTCTATCGCAATCACGTATCGTCGACAGACGATGTGCTATAACGATCCTGGTACAATCAAGTTTGCCTAGCGCTTCCGTAACCCGTTTCTGCGTGCGGTTGTCGAGGGCGCTCGTAGCCTCGTCAAATATCATAACCTGGGGTTTGGATGCCACTGCTCTGGCTATCAAAAGCCTCTGTTTCTGGCCACCGGATATACCACCCTGGCCCTCTGAGATTATGGTACTCATGCCCATCGGCATCTGCCTTATATCATCACCTATCCCGGCAACATCCGCTGCCTCCCATGCTTCCTCCACAGTCAGCCCCGGAGATACCAAAGATATGTTTTCAAAAATGCTCCCGGGTATCAGTTCTCCATCCTGCAGCACCACACCTATCTGTGAACGTAGGGACTTCAAATCCACTCTGCTAACATCCTGTCTGCCATAGTAGACCGCGCCCTTTTCCGGCGTCTCGAATCCGAGAAGAAGTCTCACAAGAGTCGACTTTCCGCAACCCGTTTTTCCTATTATCGCTACATAATCTCCGGCACCAATCTCCATCGATACGTCATTAAGGATGTACGGTGCATTTTTATCATAGCGGAATGAAACATGGCTGAGCGCGACATGGCCTCTTATCTTAGCGATCGGCTTTCTATTTTTGCTGGTCTCCGGCTGCTCGTTTAGTATGGGTTCGGCGAGCTTCATCGCGGGTTTGATATGCGAGAGCTGAACCACCGAACTTCCAAGTGTCACAAACGCGCCCATTACGACTCCGTATGCCGCATTAAAAGCATAATAATCCGCCACATCCACCTTCATCGTGACAGAAAGATAATATATCGCGAGTGTTCCGCAGAGCAGGACCATCTTTCTGATCACCGGCTCAACCTTTAAAAATAACGGCGGATCGTAAACCAACTTTGCTCCCTGCGCATACGAGGAAGCCCATCTCGAAAACGCGCTGTTTTCGGCTCCTGCCAGTCTGATCTTACGGATCCCGGATATCAGATCGTATTCCATGCCCGTCAGTTTCGCCTCATGCTGCATATGTTTTTTCGCGATGCGCATGCGGATCACCGTCCCGATGACCATGATCGCAAAGGTTAATAATACCACGCCGAGCGACGGCAACACGAGCTCCGGTCCGAACCTCACTATCTGAATTACGTAAAGGAGCGACGAGATCGACAAAAGCCCCATCCCAAAAAACTCCTCTATCATTATATCACATAATTCCTGAATTGACATGGCGCGAGTTGAAAGATCACCCGCGCTGTATTTGCGGAAAAATGACACGTTAAGCTGCAACAGCCTCGTCATCACGGCCGCCTCGACGCTTAAGGAGGTACCGAGTTTCATCCTCTCGACTACCAGCTCTTTGGCCGCATCAAAGAGTACCATCGACAAACGGATCATCACAATTGTTATGCCCGCTGTGATCAACAGGTTCATGCTCCCCGTAGACACAACAGGTCCGATCAATACCTGTGTTATGTTCGGTATCAATAGTCCCACCAGACTGAACAGCAGGGTATATATCACAACTCTCAGCACATCGCCGAACGAGAGACATCCGAACATATATGTGATGAGATCTTTTATGCCTATTTGTTTTACAGGTAACGGTTTATAAAAACAGTAAGCTTCTTCTCTGAAAGAATCAGCATTTGTGCGCCCCACATGAGTCCGCTTGCCTGTCTTCGGATCGGTATAGGTATAGCCTCCAAGCTTTCCCGGCAGCAGTGATACCGGCGTATCGTCAACCCAGCCAAGCATCGGACCGTACGCTTTTTTATACCATCCTTTTTCAAGGCGTACTCTGCGACGCATCATACCGTACGGGCGCAGGCAATACTCGATCCCTTCGGTGAGATCTTTGATCCTGTCCGGGATAGCGACCGGCTTGAAGTGATGATATTTCAGGATCTCGTCAATGGCATCCTTGGTGTACATCCTCTCATTGGCAAGCTCTGTCGTGCCTTTTTTCCCGAGAACCGACGCCGCCACATTGATAAACGACTCCTCAAGCCGCTCATCATCCTGTGCGTATCTGGCCTTTATCTGCTCATCAAACCAACTCATCTGTTACCAACTCCGAATACAAACCATTCATTTCCAACAACTCATCATGTGTTCCGCGTTCTGTGATCTGTCCGTGATCCAAAACGATGATCTCGTCGCAATCCTTTACGGTTGTCAAACGATGCGCGATCACTATGCATGTGATCCCTCTGTCACAGATCCTTTTTACAACTTCGGCCTCAGTCGCTGCATCCAGCGCACTCGTAGCCTCATCAAGTATGATAATGGAAGGATCCTTTGCCAAAACACGGGCTATCTCCAAACGCTGGCGTTCGCCACCCGAGAAGTTTTTACCACCCTCTAATATCTTTCCTTCATAACCGTCGGCTCTCCCTATGATCTCATCATGCATCCCCGCGTCTCTGGCGGCTAAGATCATTTCGAAGTCCTCGACGGTATCATCCCACATTTTTATATTATTGGCGATCGTATCCTCAAACAGAATAATATCCTGATCCACAACCGCCAACGAACCCGTGAATACCTGCCTGTTTATGGTATCTATCGGCTTTCCGTCAAAAAGGATCTCTCCTTTCCACGGCTTGTATAGGCCCGAAAGGAGGCTCGCTATCGTCGACTTTCCGCAACCACTCTCGCCCACGATAGCAACGCGCGAGCCCGGCTTTACATGCATCGAAAAGTCTGTGATCAGCGGCTCGCCAAGTGGTGCATAGCCAAACACGAGGTCTTTTATCTCGATCTCGCCCCTCAGCTTCTCGAACTCTTCGGTGGCTGTGGCTGCTGTATTTTTTGTTGCTGTGGCAGGCTCAGCATCCTCTCTGTCTATCCCGGGTTCCCTCGGGTACCTCATCACGTCATTTACTCGCTCAACCTGCATCGTCATCTCTCGAATGGTTTTGCCCGAATCGATCGCTGACACAGCCGGTCGTAAAAACAGTTGGAGTATCTGCTGGAATGCTAAGATCATTCCGACCTCAAACTCCCCATGCAAAACCAACCACACACCGGCTACCAATATCAGGTCTCCGGCTATCTCACTGATCAGCGCCGGGATGATCCCCAGGTACGTGTCATTTTTAATAAAACGGCTCCTGCTCGCATACACCGCGGCCTGACAGCCGGACCATTTTTCAAAAAAACCGTTTTCCGCACCACATGACTTGATCGTCTCCATCATGTGAACTCCGGACATCGTGTACGAATGCAGTCTCCCCTCATCTCGCATCTCGACGCGTGTTATGTTGATCCTTTGCGTGGAGATGATACGGGCCATCAAAGCGTGGATCAGGATACTCACGATCCCGACGATCGACAGGTACACGTGATAGCGGACCATCATCAAAAGGTACACCACCATCATCACGGAATCGAGAAACAGCGGCGCCACACTGTGTACAAGAGTCTCGGAAATCTTCTCGTTCATCTCGTGACGGTCTATCAGATCGCCGGTCATCCTCTGCGAGAAAAATGGCATCGGCAGCCTGAACAGGTGCCACATATATCGAATACTGCCCATCACCGCCATTTTCCCGTGAATCCTGAGCGTGTAGATAGCCTCGATCCAGCCTACGATGATGTTCAACAGCGTAAGTATTATCAGTAAGAAAAAAAACGGTCCGACCCACTCCGGCTGTTCACCGGTCAGGAGGTTGTCAAGGAACACCCTGGTCATCGCAGGATTTACCATGTCAAAAATATACCCGAGCATGGCAGTGAGTACGACAAATATTACCGCGCGTTTCATCCCCTTCAGCTGAGTGATCAGGTACTTAAATACGCCTTGTCTGGAGCCGCCGGGCTTGAACTCATCTGTCGGCGAAAAGGTCAGTGCGACTCCGGAGAAACCGCTCTTAAACTCATCCCATCCCATACGCTGTGTGCCACCTGCAGGATCATTTATATATACGTGTTTTCCTCTGATCCCGTTCACAACCATAAAGTGGTTTTCTTCCCAGAAAACAATGCACGGAAAAGTAAGGTCAGAAAGCTCCTCCGGCTCAAGACGAAAGCCCTTTGCTTCCATGCCGTGGTGCCTGGCCGCACGAATCATATTCTTGGCGTTCGATCCGTCTCTGGACACTCCGCAATCCATGCGAAGCTGCTCCATTGGAACCCACTTGCCGTAATAAGCGAGAACCATTGCGAGACATGCAGCACCGCACTCGAGAGTCTCCATCTGAAGTATGACCGGCGGACGCGTCAGCTTTTTCCTCATCTATCTCCTCCGATAACTAATCTGTTTGCTTGCAAATTTCTTAAGCCATGCCGGGTGTTATGTCTTTTCCTCAGGGCATGCCGGACTTAATCGTCTCATCCGAACAGAAAACTGATCGGCTTCACTCCCTCAACCCGAATGACGGCCTCATATACACCGTCAGGCAGATCTGTGTCAGCAGTTACTGTATATGCAGATTCAGAAGGCTCTTCTGCTTCCTCATGCTGACTCTCTTCCAAAAACAATTCCTGTGAATCGCCCGAGATGTCCTTGATAAATGCCTTCTTTCCACCAATTGTGAATTCATCTCCGACTTCGACTAACTCGCCCTGGTTTTCACTCAGCGAAAAAAACGCTTCGTGATTCATAACGAATCCGACGTGTTTTATTGATATAGTCATCTCATCCATACATGCCCATATAAATATCGCTATCACAACAGTGAATACTGCCGCAAAAGCGATCCACATTGACGGGCGGATGACTCGCAAATATCCATCAAGCTTCTCAGGAGAAGTGATCCTTTCGTTGGTCTGTTCCATTATCGTACTCCTTTATTCCTCGTCTCTGTTCCAAACATATTTTGTATATCTACCGCATTATATCACAAAAAGCCTCGCAAACGCAAGGCTTTCGAGCAAATAAGTAATTGTTCGGTGATTGCTACGTCAATATTATTCCTTTTTTCATCCTTCTCTAATCTCATTTAATCTTTATGGTTATTTTTTGTGATTTGCATCCTTTGTAATGTGAATTGTCTTTTGCTACAATCTGGATTTTGTATGTTCCTTTGACAATTCCTTTTTTTAGTAATAGTTCTCCTTCATTATAATAATAATTATTGTATTGCTTTAGTTTCTTTACACCTTTTTTGGGACCCGAAATAACATTGATTTTAAAGTCCCCAAGTTTCGACTTGTTTGAAACCACATCAATGTACATACCACTATTTTTATCTATCTTTTTTTTCTTAAATGTTTTACTTTTAAATGCTGGCACTATTACGGCATCTTTTTGGATATAAGGTGTCTTTGTTATGGTGAGAGAGTATTTATTTTTCTCGTTTTTTTCAAACGAATCGCCATAGATAGTCACATAGTAAGTTGTATTCTTTTTTAGTCCTTTATCCTCTGCTGGGATATAAAACACCTGATTGTTTGTTCCATTGTATAGATCAAGAAATGTAATTTGTTCAACACCTAATGATTCGCCATTTTTTATGCCAAGTTTATCGCTGACTATACATGATAAATCATCATTTTTGCTTCTAAAATTAAAGCCATAATCCGAATCGGAGTCATCTGTTGTAAAGGAATATGCAATATAACTTGGATTTTCCTCGTTTCCCTTATTAATATATGTATCCGATGTTTCTACTCCAAATTGAAGTTCAGAAATCAAAGTAGGAGTTACAGTTTTAGCTACGGATAAGTTCGCAGATGGATCCATTTCAGTGAAGACTAACGTTAGTAGCATAAGGCTCGATACAAGAGCAGTCCATTTCAGTTTCATGTTGATATACCTCCTTGGTTTATTGATTTAAGCAAATAGTTTAACTTATAGCGGCTCCTTTGTCAAGACATTTTTCCGACCTTTTCCTCAAAGACTATTATATCTGTATATTCTGAGATATTACATCAAACCTTTTTAATCCTATGAAGTGTTAGAACCGTACAGTCTCCCAAGGTGGAAATGCCTAAAATGTTTTTCCCATACGATATTACAGGCGGAACAGCAGATCCTTCACCTTCAAACAAAAAAGGATTCATGCTGCTCAAAAACTGCCCCAGTTCCTCACCTTTATGTTCATCCCAATAATGATCCAGTGTCAAAAATATCATAGAAAACAAATCAAATTGTGTCATCTATTCATCCTTCCGATTTACAAACATAATTTCTAGTAGAGTCATTTTCGTACATTATAACACAAAAAAGTGGGCATGCCTATTAGCATACCCACTTACCTGTATATTTCATGCTCGTAATAATCAGCCTTCCGGATCCACCTCTACCTCGCTTACACCGGTTACTTCGGCAGAATCACCCTCTATCTCGACATCCATCTCCGTTGCCTGCCTTGGACCTGTCTTCCTTTCGAGGCTCTCATCTTCTTCCTCTTCAGGATCCTCTGAAAGACGCTTATGCTTTTTATGACGTTCCGCCATCAACTGCATGGATTTTGCCGTTTGATACATCTTGTCGTCAAACTCCATCAGGAGTTTCTCATCCTTACCCGGTACCATTCCGCCTTTTGACATACGCCTGAAAATCTCTATAGCCTTGGCCATGTTTTCCATCTCTTTTTCCATGGCTTCGCCCTGTTTCTTTGCACTTTCGGCGTTTTGTTGTTCTATCTCGATCAAAGTGCGGTTGTCGTTTTCCTCCTGAACCTTCTTTCGTGATTCCTCCAACTGTTTCTTCGCCTCGTCAGAGAGTTCAAGACGGATTCCATCCACCTCAATATATCCTTCATTCACGGCACGTGCCACATCGACAGAGTGATCAAAACGCACCTTGGCGTGGTTTGCTTTCGTGCCGTCTGTATTTACACCCCGATTCACATTGTACATAATGCCACGTTCGGGATAGTGTTCCGTTTTTAGAATCATAATAATCTCTCCTTTCCTCCTTGAAAGGCTGCCCCTCCCGGGCCTCACCGCGCCTCCATGCGCTATTAAGGTATATCTGAATAGTGTATCGGTTACTTATCCGATTTTCTTAACCCAAGATTTAAAACTTTTACACACTGTATCCTGCTGTCGAGTCAATGTTTATCAGTTTTAAACGCTCTTTTCTGCAATACTCCATGCGTATAAGCGCACGACTCTGCCGAATTGCAAGGTCCCCACGTAGCACAGTCATCAACATATAGAGTCCAGACTCTGTAAAGACTCTTGGTGGCTTCCTGCGTCCACCCCAACTTGATATCAATTTTTTTGACATCAAGTTTTTTAATTCTTTGAATTCATCTTGAGTCAAGTAGAAGCAGAAATCTTCACCTTCAAATTTTTTCATATTGTTTGTGACTTGCTGGTTAAATGCAGTAGTGCTGTAACCATATATTTCCGCCAACTCAAAATCCACCATTACCTTATACCCTCAGACTTCATATATTCTGTCCCGGATAGTAGATTCATCTATGATGGCAATCTCTGTTGTCATCTCTTCATTTGCCCTTTCCATTATCTTCCCTTCCTTCTTCAAGCACCATAATGTACGCCATCATTCTGACCAAGTATTCCGGAGGCGAACTAATTCCCTGTTCCCACTGTTGAAGAGTTCTTGCAGGAATTCCGAATTTTGCAGAAAACTTACTTTGAGATAATCCTGCTTTCTCAGCGGACTGAGCACCCGCTATATTCGTGAATTGCTTCGCAATCCACTCAACGCGGGCGCCTTCACCTGTCCAAATAAGAAGGAGCTTACGAGCAAGCTCGCAGCTCCTTCTTCCTTGTCCAGTCTCAGTCCGCTTTCGCGATCATTCCATCTCTATTGTTCCGGGAGGCTTCGATGTGCAGTCATAAAGCACTCTGTTTACACCCTTGACCTCATTTACAATACGATTTGTAACGATGTCGAGAATCTCCCATGGCAGATGCACGGCATCTGCTGTCATGAAGTCAGATGTATGCACCGCTCGAAGGGCGATGGCATGGTCATAGGTTCTGAAATCACCCATAACTCCGACTGACTGCATATTGGTGAGAGCCGCAAAATACTGATCAGGCAACCACACCGGGAATCTGCCCTTCCTCTCGATCGGATGGAACTTGCCCGGCTTTCCCTTTATCTCTCCGTCCATCTCGCCTTTTCTCCAGCGCTCGATGGCGAGATCTATCTCCTCGCGGTAGATATAGTCTGCATCCTGCACTATACGCACCTTTTCTGCGTTTACTTCGCCGATGATACGCACTCCGAGTCCCGGTCCCGGGAACGGCTGACGGCTTACCAGATACTCAGGTATACCAAGCTCTCTTCCGACCTGTCTTACTTCGTCCTTGAAAAGCAATCTTAATGGCTCTACTATTTCCTTAAAATCAACATGATCAGGAAGTCCTCCGACGTTATGATGACTCTTTATAGTGGCTGATTTCCCGAGTCCGGATTCGATGACATCCGGATAAATTGTCCCCTGTACCAAAAAGTCCACAGCACCGATTTCTTTCGCTGTTTCTTCAAATACTCTTATAAACTCTTCGCCTATTATTTTTCTCTTTTTTTCGGGCTCTGTTACACCCTTTAGTTTTTCATAAAAACGATCCGCCGCGTTGACTCTTACGAAGTTAAGATCGTACTCTCCCTTTGGTCCGAACACAGCCTCAACCTCATCGCCTTCATTTTTACGAAGAAGACCGTGGTCGACAAAAACACACGTGAGCTGTTTACCGACTGCCTTCGATAAAAGCACCGCTGCCACAGACGAGTCAACACCACCTGACAGCGCACACATGACACGGCCTGAACCGATCTTTGTTTTCAACTCACTGATAGTTTGGTCAACAAATGATGACATCTGCCAATCACCCTTCAGTCCACACACATTATAAACAAAATTTTCTATGATCTTTTGTCCCTCTACCGAATGCGTCACCTCAGGATGAAACTGCACGGCGTAGAGTTTTTTTGATGAATTTGACATGGCTGCAACAGGGCAAACCTTAGTTGTTGCGGTAATGGTAAATCCATCGGGCACCTCTGCTATATAATCCGTATGACTCATCCACGCTATGGTATCGGACGAAACATTTTTAAAAAGAGTCGAGGCCTGTGAAACGTTCACGTTTGTACGGCCATACTCACTTGTCGGTGCGGTAGTTACTTTGCCTCCGAGAAGATGCGCCATCACCTGCGCTCCATAGCATATCCCAAGCACAGGGATACCTAACTCAAATAGCTCCGGAGTAGTAGACGGTGAATCATCCTTGTAAGCACTGTTCGGTCCACCGGTAAGGATGATCCCATCCGGTTGCATACCGCGAATCTCGTCCATTGTTATAGTATGAGGATAGACCTCACTGTACACATGACACTCTCTAACTCGTCTGGCGATAAGCTGATTATACTGACCGCCGAAATCAATTACTATCACTTTTTCTTTGCTCATTTTCATTCCTCTTTTTTTTGAAAAATATTGCGACACAGATAACTCACAACCACAGAAACTACAAGCTATATCATCGCGCGCACATCGTTCATTGTAACCATATCAACACCGTATTTTTCTACGACTTTTTTGAAGTCTTTTTCGGTATCTACTGTCCATACGTTTACAGACTGACCTACATCATGCAGATCATCCACAAACTTTTCATCTAAAAGATTATGTCTTGAATCAAGTCCTATCCCATGCGCCACAAGCCTTGTGACAAGCGCATCATTCACAGGGACATGCGAGTCTCTGGCCTTCGCCCCGTGCACATACTGTAACCTCTCCTTAGGGAAGCTCAAGTCATACCTGAGCCTTAAAAGAGTCTTTGCTTCAGCGCTTATAAAAAATGTTCTCTCGTACATATCATATGAGTTTACGACAGAGATGATCTCATCCAAGAACTCTACTTCAAGGTCCTGCTTGATCTCTATAAAAGCATATTTATCCGAGTCTGCAACCACATGAAGATATCTCTGAAGTGTACAGATATGCTGAGTTGGCGACTCTTCTACCAGGTTTCCTCCGATCACGGGGATATCCTTTATATCCTCATACGAGCTCTCGGTGATATGCTTTTTTACTCCAAACATTTTCTTCATGGAGTCGTCATGTGAAACCACGTATACTCCGTCAATAGTCCTCCAAATATCACACTCTATGCCGAAACAGTCACACTCCGTAGCCAAGCGAAATGCGACCTCCGTATTCTCAGGCGCCCAGGTACTGAGCCCTCTGTGTGCGATCCTTCTGATATCCATCTCATACCCTCCGATATGATTTGCAATAGCAACGATCTCATCACTAATGCATACTATCATTCAGTGTACCATTTTATGCAGATATTGTCAATCAAAACCGAGCTTGAGTTTCCTCGCTATGAAATTGATTCATGCGCATTTCTTGACATTTTCCTCAAAAAATGTTACCCTCTTCAAGTGGCATTGAAAAAAATCAAATATAACACAACGAGAATGCCATTGAAAGGAGAGAAAAAATGATCAAAAAAAGAATGCTGGCGATCGTTCTTGTAGCGGTACTTGCGATGGCTACAGCCTGCGGAGAGGATAATTCGAATCTGTCCGACAGTCTTAAGGATACCATTAAAAATGTAGTTGAAGAGGGAATTAACGCTGCTAAGGATAACAATAGTTCCAATGACACGGAACCTACGGTTGCACCGGAAGAGCCTACCGAGCCAACTACCGAGCCGGCTACAGAGCCTGCGACCGAACCGGAAGAAACTGCCGAGCCGGAAGAGACTGTAGAAGAAGATACGGAAGAAGAGGCTGACGTTATCGAATTCGGTAAAAAAGGCAATCTCGGCGACCTTTCTATCAAGGTTAAAAAAGCCAAAGTTGCAAAGCAGTTCAAAAGCGGCCTGTTTATTTTCAAATCAAAGAAAAAAGGTAATGTCCTGCTTAGGGTGGACTTAAGTGTCGAGAATAAAGGCGATGAAAAGATCAAACTGTTTCCGTTCATCTATAATCCGTCAGAGGATATCATAACCAAGCTGGTAAATGATGACGGAGATGAGTTCGAGTCATTAAAAATGATCGGTTTTTCCGATGATATGCATGACAGGACCGTAAAGGCAGGGAAAACCGAAAAAGGCGCTCTTATTTTCGAGTTACCAAAGAAAGCAGCAAAAAAGCTTAAAGAACTCAAGATGAAGTTGTCCATGGGAGAAGAAGAATTTGATTTTGAATTGAAATAATCTATCTGATCCATCAAGGGGCTGCAGGCGGACCGGGATACATACCCGGACCGCTCTGAAGCCCTTTTTTATTCGTACCTGAGCGCTTCGATCGGATCCATTTTCGCCGCCTTATTCGCAGGGTAGAATCCGAAAAATATTCCGATACCCATGGAAAACGCCACAGAGCCTACGATGGCAGCAACCGGCGCCGCTGCCGAATACCCCATGACCGATGCCGCGATAGCCCCGAGTCCGAATCCGAGTGTGATACCAAGCAATCCTCCTATCAGACACAGTATCATCGCTTCGATGATGAACTGAAGTCTTATGGACGAGTTCTTGGCACCAAGCGCCTTTCTCGTACCTATCTCACGGGTTCTCTCCGTGATGGATACGAGCATGATATTCATGACACCTATTCCACCTACCAAAAGTGATATACCTGCAATAAAGGCGATTGCTATAGCGACTGTACCTATCGTATCACTCATGGATTCCGTGAGCGAGCTCATCGTGGTGGTAGATATCTTATAATCATCATTCGTAGCATAAAACTTGTTATTCATGTATTCCTTGATTTCTGTCGCAAAGGTCGTTACATCCGTGACCGCTTCAGTCGTGACCACTGTCACCTGCTGATAACCGTTATCACTGTGAAGCTTATTCTTTGCGGTCGAGATCGGAATATATGCTTCTGTCTCAACATCCTCATCGGATTCAGATGAGAACGACGTTGCATCCTCCTCATATTCATAAACACCGACTATATAGAACGAATAGTAAAGTCCGTTTATATCTACCAGGATCCTTTTTCCGAGAACAGACTCATATGTTGTTCCCTCTCCGTAGAGAGCCTCTATCATCTTGTCGGAAACCATGATCACGGCCTTTTCCCCGGATACATCTTCTTCCGTCAGATATCTTCCGCCGAGTAACGCCACATCATTTGCGTCATAGTAACCCTGGTTTATACCTTCTACGGATATATTTGCCGAGTTCTCACCAAGCGTTACCGTCGCGCTCCCTACAGACTCCGACATCGAAAACGAATCAATCTTTTCGTTGTATCTTTTTTTCAGTTCATCAAGCATATCATCCGTGATACGGTCCTCTTCATCCAATGAAACCTGTCTGTTTGACTTACCGAATCGCATGCCGTTTTCTCTGGTCTCCTGCTGCTCGGACTGTCTTCTCACTCCGACTGTTATGTTGTTTGCTCCGAGATCGGCAAACGTACTCGAGATCGATGATGTGAGCGAGGTACTCACTGTCATTATCGCTATAACCGACCCGATACCGATGATGATACCGAGCATCGTGAGCACAGACCTCATTTTGTTCCCAAGTATGCCTGAGAGCGCCAGTTTTATATTCTCCCAAATAAGCATAAATCATCCTCCATGCCTTATCTTACGCAACTATCGAACCATCACTGATATGAACTATACGCTCCGTCTCCTCCGCAAGCTCCTTTGAGTGTGTGATCAAAACGATCGTTTTTCCCCTTTCATGAAGCTTGTGAAAAATATCCATTATCTTGTGTCCGGTTTCCGAATCAAGTGCTCCCGTAGGCTCATCCGCAAGGATGATGGCCGGATCGTTTGCAACTGCTCTGGCTATGGCCACACGCTGCTTCTGACCTCCCGAAAGCTCGTCAGGCTTGTGGCTCATACGGTCTTCCATTCCGACCAGTTTCAAAAGCTCCTTCGCCTTTTCCGATCTTTCCTTTTTGGACTTGCCTGCATAGAGCATGGGAAGCTCGACATTTTTAAGAGCCGAGGTTCTCGATATCAGATTATAGGTCTGAAAAACAAACCCTATTTCACGATTCCTGATATCAGAAAGCTGCTTATCCTTCGCCTTCGTCACATCCGTCCCACGGAGACAATACGATCCCTCGGTCGGTCTGTCGAGAGCACCGATGATATTCATAAGCGTCGATTTACCGGAGCCCGATTCACCGACCACGGATACGAACTCACCTTCCTTTACGGTAAGGTCGATCCCGTGCAGGACCTCAAGCTCATTCGGATGCCCGATAAAAAATCGCTTCACTATGCCGTTTAATTCGATAATAGGTTCACTGTTTGTTCCCATCTTATCCTCCATGATTTATACATAACACTTTCTACTCCAACCCATACGCTTATACTAATCAGTTCGATCCTCCCGGAAATCCGCCACTCGGCGGTCCTCCGTTACTTCCACCGCCGGGGAATCCTCCACTTGGCATATCACCGCCACCCATCATGAATCCGAATTCGCTATCCGAAGAATCATCACTCTTTGAAGAATTCGTGGAGACCTCATCGGACGGAATGATCACTGACATACCCTCGCTCAGGCCTTCTCCGGAAACCTCCACATAGTAGTCACTTTCCATTCCTTTTGTAACCTCTACCTCACTTCTGTTTCCCGAGGAATCCTTTATATAAATAACATCTTTATTATCACTGTTTGTATGTATCGCATCATACGGAACAGCTAACACATCCGATGCCTCTTTGGTAATAATACTGCACTTGGCAGTCATTCCCGAGCGGAGTTTTTCGTTTGCATTTTTAAGCGTAATAATAACCTCATATCCACTGCCTGACGAAGACGATGAAGAACCGCTCATTCCGCTGCTAATATCCGATCCTGACTGTGACTGAGAACCTGATAAAGTAGTGTCTCCCATAGTCAGTGCGACATAGGTTATTTCACCCTCAATTTCCTCATCACCTGTTGCATCTGTAAGTATTACTACACGCTGTCCTTTTTCAACTTTATTTATATCATATTCGCTAATAGTAGTTGTAACCTGAAGGCTTGAAAGATCACTTATTTGTACTGCATCTCCCCCGTTATAACTATCACCGTCGGAAACTCCGAGAGCAGTTACTGTACCGTCCATAGTCGCTGTCATGGATGCTGATTCAAGTGTCTTTTTTGCATCCTGAACAGATCGTTTTCCCTGGCGAAGTTGTTTTTTATTATTTGTCTGAGCCTGAGTTACCTGCTGCTGCGCCTGAGTAATGGATTTCTGATTCTGCTTATTTGTACTTTCCAGATTCTCCTTTGCCTGTTCGAGTGCCGCCTCTGCCTCGGAAACAGACATCATCTCCGATCCGGACTTTGCTGCCTTCTTTGCTTTTTTCAGAGCAGCCTTAGCCTCCTTCACCTTCTTTTCCAGCTTTTTCTTTTCGCTGTAGTAAGTAGATCTCGCCTCTGATAACTGCTGATATGCCTGCGAAAGCTCCGAAGACGTCTGAGAGACCGTATCACTATAGTCCTCCTTCGCCTCAGCGAGTGCCTCCTTTAACTCGGATTTGTCAAAAGAAACAAGCTTTTGTCCCTTTGTCACGGTATCTCCGACACTTACCAAAACATCCTTCACCGTCACATTTTGAACATCGGCCGAAACCGTGTCCGATGATGCGGCCTCAATCGTACCGGTCGCGCTGACGGATTCAGTCAGGTCCATTTTTTCAAGTGTCACCGTATTTATCTGCCTTTCGTTTTCGGCATGAGATACCTTTTTTCCAAGTAACCCCGGCAAAAAGATACACCCGCTGACAATAAATGCGACTAATAATACTCCCCCTATTATCAGGCCTTTCTTCTTTTTCTTCATAGAAACCTCCGTTTCATATATCCATGTTTACAGATACATCCTGAACATAGTTTTACATTAAATAAAAAATGTGTGCAGTCTGTGAATAAAAAAGAAACAAAATGTGTTTTTGTCAGATCATAACACATAAAAAAAAGACCGACTATATCAGCCGGTCCTCGTCTATATTTATCAAAGAATCCTTTCTATCATGCCGATCGCTCGGGCATTTTTTTTCACGTCATGAACTCTTACCATAGCACACCCTTTCATGGTAGCATAAACGGATATAGCCATGGTTCCTTCTTCTCTCTGATCCACGGGAAGGTCGAGCGCCGTTCCTATAACACTTTTTCTCGATGCCGCCATAAGAACAGGATACCCCATCTCCACAAGCTGATCCACGTGCCTTATAACGGTGAGGTTTTGCTCATAGGTTTTTCCGAAACCTACTCCGGGGTCGATCCATATCCGATTCTGTTTTATCCCGCATTTTTTTGCTATATCCAACGACCTTGCGATCTCTGTTTTGACCAACTCCATATAAGCAGATTCATTTGGAGTGATCTCCAATTTATCTAAGCTGTTATGACGTCCGACATCGATATCAGCGGGCTCCTCCC
>JAEEGL012686857.1_pt1 | contig 18896 bp, 25 predicted proteins | sample 9134231 | NCBI WGS metagenome assembly JAEEGL01 (sample SAMN16246548, study PRJNA631951) | gut metagenome | biome: gut microbiome; feature: rumen; material: fiber-attached | host: Bos | place: Iran: Karaj | collected 2018-10 | reverse complement strand
TAATTTTGCATAACTTAATTTTGGTTTCGTAAAGGTACGAATTCTTTACGACATGACAAAGGCCGAGCTTGGGAAAGTTCGGCCTTTGAGCATTTTTTAACAAATAGGAGGGTATGCCTATTTTGACACACCCTCTTTCTTTTCCCAACAAGCAACCAATAAGTAAATATTAACGGGTATCTTATTTATCAAAGGCATCAACATTAGAGTTGACATTATACAACACCCATTTTATAGTAAAAAACTCAGTTTTATAGACCTTATCTGAAATACTATAACAAAAGCAAGAAGCCATTTTCTCCAATGAATTATTATTTTGTCAATATTGTTTCCAAGTAAAAATTCGGCTTTTCTATCTTTTTTTTATAACTTTGCAATGCATTCAGAGCGCCGGTCCACCGAAGTACCTCGACCCGGGGTTAAAGAATGACATGACAAGATAGGTACTTATGCTTGTCTTTCTAATTCATGTGAAAGTGATGGTTCATGAATATGAATGTTTTTCCAATTCATAGGTAATTCTTATTATATAATGAATTGTAGTCTATGGTTTTTCCTTAACCTTTGCTCGATTCATCACAATTGTTTCTTCTATTGACGCTCCCATCGTCCAATATTTGTAGTCATCGATATAGAGATAGGGATGGTAATACCTTCCCCAGTGTTCATATACACCGAACCGGCGTTGCATATCAACGAAATACAAGAATTCCTCCTCCGTCAGCGGGCATTTGCCTCGCACGATATATTCATGTGGAGCCCACGGCATCGTCTTGGCAAACGTCCATTGGCAACGGGCGATCATCTTCCTCAACCTTGCATAGTCGACCTTTGTTTTCATTATTGTTCTATGACTATATTGACGAAATGACGGCATTGAGTCAAAGGATGTTCTGGGAAGAGTTGGTCAAAACGCTCTTCTTCCGACATGTTCATCAAATAATCTCTCTTGAAATTCTTGTCGTATGGGTCATACGTCCATTTTGACGTGTCCGATATGGAAACCACACCTTCTCTGCATGCCATTTCAAAAACCGCTGTATCGCGCTTGCCTGTCATCCCTTTCTCTGAGAAGAAAGCCTTAATATTGAGGGCTGCATGGCCATAAAGCACCTGCATAAGCAGGAAATACTGCACCCCAGATGGTTCATTGTGTGTTTTCACAATACTGTAAACGTATCGATAACCACGCCTTGTTCTACCATTTTTTACCTCAATCAGTGCCTGATTCTCTGCAAGCGACTGATGTATGTTATCTATTATTGTCTGGTCTTCACCCCAAGGCATTGTTGAGTTCCAAGGTATGGAAAACAACTGAATAAAAGTTGCACAGGAGTCCGTTTCCTTGCCATAACTGAGACAATTGTCCGGGTCATCAGGCATGGAGTTGAGCAGTTTATAATCTTCGGGAATTTTGAAAACAGCAGTCGTGTCACCCTCTAAGAACAACATGGCGGCTCCAGAGATGAGTTCAAAGAACTTCTCCTTGGTTGGTTCAATCTTGTCATACATACCCAACAGTTGTCGGTCATTGGGAGTATTTAAACCAAGAGCCCACCATCCTTCTTCTCGCCCCATTTCAAATGTGAAATAAGATAGTTTGCCCTTTTCATTGTCAATCACAATGGCACCGTACTTTGCTTCCGGCTGAGCCTGTGGCTCCGGAAATTTATAGAAGATAACCGGATGTTTCTCGTCAAGATATTCCACGGATATGTCAAAATCATCCCATGTGAAGCCATCGATAGGAAATCCCATCTTTTCTGCTACCAGTTTAAAAAACTCCTTGTCGCACATCGCGCCAAGTCCGACTTTCTCATTCTCCATCGTGAATTGCAACAGATACAGCATATAATCGTATGCCAAAGCATACCGATTCAGTTTGTTTTCATTACTGTTTTGCATAGCGTCTATTATTCTTTGGTGTCATTATCAATCAATTTATCTATATGTAATTTAAGTTCAGAGAAAGATAGCCCGTCTACCATTCCAGATAAAGATTGAACTTTCCTAAGTGTTATGGATTTGTTACTACCACATTTATTGTTTATGACAGAGGTCGGTATTACGTAGAAAACCCAGTGTTCCAATTTTAATGGATCTGCATCGATCTTGTTTTTACCCTTGTTAAGTACAAATACATAAATATCATTCATTCGTTTTTTTGATTTATCGTTAGGGTCTATTGACATAGTGATACCGAATGAACGGTGTTCGCTCCATGTATCCTTTTCGCGCCAGGGTTGAAAATAGGCTGTTGTTTTTACTTCTATTCTCTTACCTCTATAATTTATGTCCCACAAAGCCCACCCATTATTGTTGTCAGGTGATGTTTTGAAAAGAGCTTTCGCTACGATGTATTCTCCTACCCGACCTTGCATGTCTGGTAGATTGGAAAACTGAAATCTCCAAAAGTCTAGGACGTTAAATCCTGCATCTAAACCATTTATTGTAAAGTTCTCATTACCACTGAGCAAACCAACGGGGGTATAATCAATGAAGACCATATATTACATTAATTAGTAATTAATTGTCAATATTCTTAAATTTCTCAGAGCCATCTTCTTTTATTTCAATAAAATATAAGTGTTCATAGGTATTGTTGGGGTCAATGGCATAGAAATTCTTGACTGTCATCACAGCTTCCTCTCTTGTGTCACAGTAGCACCAATGGTAGTCACTGCCATCACCCCATTCATGACACCTCACCTCATATTTCTTGGCTTTTAAGTCTGTGGAAATTCCCTCATCAGTAGTGTCACAATGAACGTTTTTTGGGGTTCCTTCCAAGAAGTTCCACTCCTTCAGTTTCTTATTGGCAAGTCCGTGGCCCTCACGATATGCTTGGCGATAGTATGCTTTGGCAGCATCAAGGTCCTGGCGCACGCCCCATCCGTGCTCGTAGAACTCACCGACGCGGTAGTGGGCGTATGGCAAGCCGCATGCCTTGTATAGTTTGAATGCGCGGCGCAGGTCTTTGGGATAACCCTGGCTTCCCTTGCGGAGAATGTCGGCGAGGTTGCTCCGAGCCAGGTCATTGCCCGATTCAATGGCCTGCTCATACCAATATACGGCAATGTTGATATCTGGCTTCACACATACTCCTTCCTCGAAGAACGTTCCGATGCTGTTCATCAGGTCTGCATCCATATCCAATTCTTCCAGCCGCCCCTCTTTGACACATTCCAGGATGTGGATGACTTCTTCGCGTTTCCATCCAAGATCTTCTGGATTGGAAGAGTAGTTGAGAATGAAATGCTGGTAGTTGACGGGGATCCTGATGGCCCTTCCCCCTCCGATGTTCAGAATGTTCGTTTCTTGCTTTGGCATAGTGAATGGTATTAGTTGGTTTCTTTCTTGCGTCTTACAATCTTGATAGTCAGGTGAACTTGATACTCAGGGTGTGCATCAGGATTGATCTTGCTGATGCGGCACTCGAACATATCCGTCCAGCCCATTTCGAGAATGCCGGCGATGGTCTCGTTGTCCTCGCGGGGGATGTACCCGATACGGAACATCTCATCCTGCTCCTCGTCATAGTAACCCACGGCCACTGCGTCGGGGTCATGACGGTTGTCGGGCTCGTGCTCCAGATGAAGCAGTGTTCCCACCTTCAACTTGTCCCACACCTCGTCGGCATCATGATACTTTCGGCCAGCCAAGTGACAATCCATAAAGAACTTCTTCCTTGCTTCCATAATCTTGTATGTTTTTAGTTAAACGTTCATGTTTACAGTTACAAAATTATGGGTAGGTTGCACCATATCGCGGTACAATATCAAGAAAAATCAATTTTTCTATGGATTTTCTTGTTTTTCTGACTTTTTATATCTGTCAATGGCAGCCTGATGCCATTTTTGGATGTCCTCAGCCAACCATTCAGGTGAGAGAACCTCCAGCCATTCCCCTTTTGACATGAGATAGCCCTTGAAGTCGGAGGTGGGCCGCATGGTCAGTTCAAAGTCAGTGTATTCCTCGGTACTGAAGATTTCCCGTTGTGACTGGTGCAAAGGCAGGTCACGCATGTAATATGGCTCGTGTCCGTAGGCTCGGAGCACAATCCGTGCTGGTTTTGTGCCGTCGCCAATTACGATTCCGAAACACTCGTCAAAGTAGGACGCTGCATCGAAATCGGAAGCCACACAGAACTTCGTCTGTTGCAGTTCTATGTTCTCTATGCGGTCGAGGGAGAAGATGGAGAGCACCTCATTGTCGTCCTTGCCATTGTCGCGGTAAGATGGGCGGTCGAGCCTGACCAGCACATACCACCTGCGGCGGAACAGTTTCACGCAGTAGGGTGCGACGGAGAAAGAGTTGGCCGAAGCCGCCCCATAACGACGGTATGTAATCATCATCCTCCGGCTTTCGCGCATCGCCTTGATGATTTGTTGCAGATGAATGTCGCCAGATGGAATGCTCTCCAAAAGTATGCGGTGCTGCAAGCCCACATTTTCATCAAGCATGTTACTCACACTGAGCGTAGAGAACAGCCAATTCTGTACAGAGTCTTCCTCCAGCACCTCCTTGTTGCTGATGTAGTATCGGTAGCCGTCCCTTCTATCACAATCGATGATGACACCAAACATATCAAAGATGGCATCACGGTGGCGGTTGAAAGTGGTGCGTGAGAACTCTACGCCACCGCTTTCCTCTTTTCTTCTCCATTTCTCGTTAATCTCAGCGAAGGTAATCTTTCCAGCCCGATTGATGGTCTCAATCAACCAGATGTATTCCTTAAATAGTGTAGGTATTTTCATAGATTATCCTTTTATGGTTAAAGGGGCCGCCGTCTGAGTCACTTCTTCTCGATTCATATATTTGTCGAGCAGGTGCAATCCGATAATCACCCGATCCTCCACGTCAATTTTATTTTCGTTTTGGGCAATGTGGCGGGTTTCTATCTCTTCATCATTCTCGTTATAAATAGTATAAGTGTCGTTGTCCAATGTGAGATACATCTTTTGATTAGTCATGCGTAATTTGTCCTTTCCACCGCTGTTGTATTCCGAATAGGAATAATTGCCAATCAACAGACCATTGGCTTCACCGCCAGCCATGTCATAAAGCGTCTTGAGAAATATGTCATAATTAAAACCGAAGTTAAACTCAGTTGTCATCATAATGACTTTATAGGATTTTCTGTCCTTTTTCTCATTGTTACGCCAAAAGTATTTGCCGAATTTGTTGGGCAACATTGAAGGATATTTAGCCAGATAGTAACGCACGGGCATTTCTGTAGCTGTTCTTAGATACGTTTCGGTTATCTCATTCAAGATTTCATTGGTAAATGATTCATTTTCGGAAAGGAGTTGAAGAATCACCTGCTTAAGTGCGTCATTCTTTCTTATTGGGCTGAATAAAGAACGCCATACGTTCATATAAGCACGGGCATTTGCCGTTCCTATCTGATAGCGCCAGCTGTCTTCCTCGAAATAATCACCTATAGCCAGCATGGCTTTGTTTACATACGACAAGTCACATTCGAACAGGTTGTAAAAGCGGTTGCACCATGCCACATGATCAAGTCCGATCGCATCGATATAGCCATTAAGGAACTTATGGTCTTCCATTTTGAAAAGAGTTTCTGCCATTTCGGGATGCAGGGCAGTCCAAGTGAGTTTTTCTGCTTCTTCCTCCATCTGTTTTGACTGGAATCTTGCTTTGCCCTCTTCCACTTGCTCTACAATGCCTGTCAAGACAATCTTGTCAACCTGCAAAAGCAGTTCTTTCATGTAGTCAGAACGTAATGTATTCTGAGAGTTCTTGACCAAATTGTTGATGGTTCGTAAACGACGACGGAAGTCTGTCTCTGTAATTGACTCTTTGTTATCCAAATATAGGAGGAATGAATATAGCAGCAATGATCGTCCCAAGGGGAACATCGGTCTAAGACCGTTCTTCCTGCCATAGTTACGGCAACACTCGCTGAACAAGTCGGGTATTGTGTCATTATCGTCTCTCCTTTCTATTAGAATCTTGTCAGGCTGGTGTATGTCCTTAGAGATGTAACTGGCAAAGAAAGTGCCTATGTCGTGTTTTTCCTTCTCACCGTCATTTGGATTTACCCAAAGCCAAAGATCGAACCACCTTTCCAAAAACAGCATGTTCTTTTCTGCATCGCTGCATTTTGTTGAGAACACTTTCTCTATTATCTCGAAGTCATCAGATATTTCAAGGACACCGTTTTTGTAGCAGATGATATCGCTGATAAAATGTATATACCGAAGGAATTCATCGTCAATCACCTCATCATCGCTTCCATTCTTTGTGTCGCTATCACGATAGGGCCAAAGTAAATCCGTCCACTCCCTGTCTATTTTCAACGCGATACGATTGGCTATCTCCGGGTTCACCTCTTTCATCCGTAATTCCAGTTCGGCTTTGAAATGTTCGAAAGCGCTCAACTGCTTACCCCGTGAGTTCATCTTGATATAAAGCTCGTCTGTGACTCCCATCTCTTCCAAGGGAAGGAAATAGAACGTGATGGCATCGCCCGTCAGTTTCTCCCAGATTCCATTGGTGGATGAAAACTTCTCGTGTATGGCATCGAGCATGACCAACATCGCTTGTATGGTCGGATCATTTTCCCATTCCAGCAGGAACCAGGCAGAGTCATATATTTGTTCGGATAGAGAAGATTGGGTGAAGTCTGGGCAGAATATGATAAGATTCTTGCAGAATTCCCTGCTGCTTATTCGTGTGTAGTAGGTGAAATTCTCCAAAAACCTACAATCCTCCTCGTTGACAGATTCATGCTTTGACACGTAGTAATGCAGCAGGAAGAGTGTGGTCAGTCGTTGCTGGCCGTCCAAAGGAATCAGCTTACCATCCTCTATATTACCATAGATGAAGTCGAGTGTAGTAGGCTTGCCTTCCGCAACGGCTTCATAAAGCACATCCAAAAAACGCTTACGGATGCGATTCACTTGGTCTGACGTTCTTCCTTGCGCATAGTCGCGCTGTACCTTGGGAATGACAATCCCATTGATGTTCTCGACATGAGTGAATATTTCACGGAAATTATGTGCCGATGTTACTATCATAGTTTTATCTCCTCCTTTAGATATCCATAATCTTTGAACAACAAATCATTCATCCTCTTGATGTAATCTCTACGATCATCCTCTGCCCAGAAATGAAAACTGACACTGTCCTGTTGAGCCGAGGAATAATACTTCAAGAAGACCATTTTGGTACAATAGGGAATAAAAATCCCTTCGGAATCCATCCTTATGATTTCACGTCGTTTGGCATCAAACAATCCATTGCTCAGTACGGAGTTGGATGATGTTTGCAGCAAGGCCATGTTGGAAATAGAATGGATGTATTCGGTTGGCTCATCATTTTTAGATAACAGACGGGTAATGCGGTCTGACAATTCATTGAATTGTGCTTCGGTTATTTTGTCCAAAGCAAGAACTGCTTGGATATCATTCAATATTTGTGGGGCTAATGCCCCTCCTTCCATTATCCTCATACCTTCAACGGATTCTATATGGTGTTTCAACCATTCTCTCCATTTGTCCTGAGTGTTGAGCTTCAGGGAATTCTGGGCATGAATATGTTCCAAACTCCATTTGTTTGTGTTGAATTCCTTGAATGGGAAACGGGCATCGCTCTTGCTCTTCATCAGTGAGGCGACATTAAAGAGCAACAGCAGCCGGGAGATGGCTTCGTAGTCATTCTCGTATGTGAGGTCTGCGTATGGCTTCTTGAAATCAACACTTTCCCTGATAAAGTCATCCAACATCATGTCCATTTCTGATTTTCTCCGCTCGCTTGTTTTTTCCATCAAAAGATTGATGGTGGAGAATCCTGATGCTACGAGATAACCAATCTTGTGATACAGACTGTCTTTTTTGTACCACTCTTTCAGCCGATAGTAATACTTGTTGATGTCTGTCCAAAGTTCTTGAAGGTCCTCACGCCGTTCACTGAACCAGAGGAAAGTAGCGTATTTATCCTTTTCACCTTCTTGCTTGCAAGCCATGAAATCAAAGAGGAGTTCTATCCTTGTGGGATAATCCTTTGCTTGTTTGCGCGTCAGGAAATACCAGAAATTATCATCGTGCAGTTCTCTTTCGATCGTATCCCATTGCAAGGCAATCTCAGACTGTCGCTTTTCTTCCAACTGTTTGTCCGACTCATCATCATCTTGCCTGCAAAGAAACAAAGCTTTAATCAGTTCAGCATTAGTCAGAGGTATACGGCCTATGTTCAGGCGTGTGAACAATGATATGGCTTCAGCTTCCGAAGCTGACTGTAATTCATACCATATCACCTTGACACTGTTGTCAAAATATTCGGTCAGTTTTCCTGCGACATGAAGAGGTTTCTTCGGCCTTTCCTGATTGAACCATTCATCTATGGCCTTATATGCTTTGTTGATGAAATAGAAATCAATGTTTAAATTTGCTTTTTCCTCGTCATTTATGTGATTGAAGAAATCCGCATTTTCCTTTCTTGTCTCGTATGACAAGGAATAATTGATGTCTTCAATATAGTCTGGCCAACGGTCCACCATATATTTATATATGATGAAAATTGTGGTCAGTCTCTGCTGACCGTCAATCATTTCAAATCTTCCATTGGCATCCTTGCGTACGACAAGTGGCTGTAGGCAATATGGCCTACCTCCACTTTCATAAATATCATTTAGCAGGGCACGTACTTGGCTTTCATCCCATCTATAGCCTCGCTGGTATGATGGAATGTAGAACTCACCTTCTATCTTGCCGACCAATTTGTCGCGGAGTTGGATGTCGTTTCCTTCCATATCTCTTTCTTTTTTCGATTCAGTTTGCAAAATTATCGTCTGCTTGCCCCACATCGTGGTACATGTTGGGACAATTTCTTCTTTTTCGATGATGGTTTGTTTATTCACATTTCTTCAGTTTGGTCTCGTATAAGATCCTTCCTCGGAACACCCTATAATTGACATCTGTCAGCGAGAGCGTAAAGGGAGGAACTGTGACACTATCTAATAGTTGTTTCAATGTCGAAGCATTCACGTTCTCGTCTCTCACTCGTCCGAGGGTGACGTGAAGCATGAAATCACTCTGGATTCGGCATCCAGCTGCTTTCAAATCATTTCGGATTGCTTCAACCTGTTCACGAGACGATTCCGGCACGCGCATTGATGTAAGATAGATGATTAACATCTTCGATGCCGTTGAGAATACATCTATTTTGTCGAATGTCAATACAGGTGCATATGTTCCATTGAAATGCTTCTCGAATATAGGTCGTAAATCAACATCCTCTGGAGTCTCATTCAGGAAAGCCATGGTGATATGATAGAACCCGTCCTGCCATCTGACAGGAATGCCTGATAATGCGCTCCTTAGATCTTCGAACCAATGATCATCCTTTTGGATGGGTACTTGTATTTCAAGATATGACTTCATAGATGCCCTTTACAATTAGTGTGTTGTAAATTTACACTTTGGATAGTTGGAACAGCCATAGAAACTTCCGTATCTGCCGTTTCGGAGGACAAGATTGCCTCCACACTGAGGACATATTCCCGAAGCCAGTTTGTTGTCCACCTCTTTCTTTACCGCCTTGACATGACGAGCATGTGTCTTGTCATCAACCTTTTCCCTGACATTCTTTTCAACAAGGCGTTTGACAACTTTCTCCACGTCAACATCCGACAAGCAAACGTTTCTATAGTTCTGTATCGTGGCCAGCAAATCCTCGTCGTAAATGACATGGTTCTTTGATGACACACCTTTGAAAATGGCACTTCCTGTAAAAACTACGATAGGTATAATCTTTATGTAAGACCATTCAGGTAAGTTTTTCTTTATCTCATATACATGCCCCCATGATTGTTTGACAGGATTGTAGAACTGGTTCTTCGTGACATAGGTGTATGTCTTCCACCACTTCTTAGAATAGGTAACATCTGTGGCAATTATCTGCGTCCATTGCTGCCGATTATCGTCTCCATATATCTCTCCGCTATAGTTTTTGGTCTCTATGGCAAAGATGCCATATTTTGACACCACGATATGGTCAATCTGTGTCGTTCCTCTCTGTGTCTTTAATACAACGTCATCCAACACGTTGTATTCATCTGGTAGTTGAGAGAGAATATCATGTACCCTTTTCTCTCCTCTCTTCCCCTTTTGCTTCGCCGAATTGTACCACCAGCCGAAGATAATTATACCTACGACTACGATGGAGACAAGTATGCGCAATAACTGGGATATTTCCATTCTGATTATTGATTCAATGGTGTTACACAAGGCAGCTATATGTCACCTTGATCCCTGCGATATAATACCGATGACTGAAGTATCGGGAGCACTTGTCGAGTGTTTGGTATCGTATGGATGCGTTTCTGTTGGAAGGCATAAGGTTTTTGATAGATTTAATAGATACAAAGTTACAATATATTTTACTAATTCTACACCTTAATTTAAAGAAATAGGCTTCAAAACGGCCATTTTATCGCATATTTGATGTTTCATACAGGATTTTTCCTTATTTGTGAAGATAGGCTACACTCTATTATTTTAGATAAACGAACACAATTTCGTTAGTTATATATTTTTTAATTTTATAAATTACAAATATATCAATTATTGTTTGGTTGTTTCTGTAATTTAACGTACATTTGCAGCAAATATATTAATCTTGTTGTTATGCGAACAGAAATACATCTCGAAACAAAGACAAAGATTCAGTTTGTCAACGAACTCCAAGCTAGGGTTTTATTGCCATCTGGGGATGCCTATATTGTGTCCTTCCCCTCCATGTTCAACTATTCCTCTGGTGGACATTTCATCAAAGTGGCAGAATCTGCTTTTGACTTTCAGATGGTCTACACGAGAGTACCTATTGGAGATGCCATACGCAATATCAATGCAGATTTATACCGCAGCGATTATGAAATGATCGTTCATGTGGCTGTGGATTTGGATAAGGGTGAAGAAAGAAAAAGAATCGGAGCGAGGATTAAAGAACTTAGAAAGAAGAACAATATCGATGCAAAAACATTGGCATCAAGAGTTGGCATAGATCCCTCCAATCTAAGCCGGATTGAACAAGGGCATTATTCCGTCGGGTTTGACATCCTCTCAAAAATAGCCAATTTCCTCGGTGCTCGTGTGGACATAGTAGAAGTTGAACAATCAGCAAACGACAAACTATAAAGAACACTTGAAATATGAACAACCTTATTTCTTGGGCGCAAAATAAGGATGGTAATATGATACATGTAGACGATGCACCTAATGGATTCAACATAGAAAAATATAATAATTACCCTATGATAAACATTGACGATTTTTACGAGATAAGAGAATGTGATTACAAAGAAGAACACTATTCTGTACGAGATAACGGCTCTGTCATGCGCCATTCACGAGAAGGGAAACGCATCAGAAAAGATGATAATGTCTGGACTTTTGGAAAAATGGATGAGAGAACAGGATATCTGTTAATTGCAGGTGAACGAGTGCATAGAATTGTAGCATATGCATTCCATGGAGAACCGCCATCAAAGCAACATGTGGTTGACCATATTGATACGAACAGGCAAAATAATCGTCCAGAAAATCTACGATGGTTAACACGGCTTGAAAATGTATTAAACAATCCTATAACTCGGGCAAGAATAGAGAATATATGCGGAAGTGTTGAAGCATTCTTAAAAGACCCTTCAATATTGAGAGGTCATGAAACTATGGACCCCAATTTTAGCTGGATGAGACAAGTGACGAAAGAAGAAGCACGGATTTCACTCAAAAAGTTGACAGAATGGGCCAATCAACCTAATCGGCAGAAGCCATCTGGGCAGGGATTAGGTGATTGGATTTTCTATGAATCAAATAATCAAGGCATTGAATCCAGACCAATCTATAGACCTAATAATTTTCAATCAGTTCCTTCAGAAGAAAAAATGACACCAACGGAAACCCAATCACTCACCCCTAATGCAATTCAGTTGGATTGGAAGCATCCTGTCGAATTCCCATGTTGTCCTACAAAATCTCCTAATAATAGTTTAGAGCAGTATATGGCTAATTTGGAAAAGGGAAAAACATTCAGCAGAAATGATTATGGTTCATCAATTATTTTGAATTATGGAATGCCAGACCCAAGTCATTTGTGGGTGATGAGTAAAATTAGTGTCGGTTTTAAAACGCACGGCTTTACAAAGATAACTTATAAGGATGGTGTTTTCTATCATGAAAATATGGGCGTTTATGACATGGGTGATAATCCTGAAGAAGAATTTGAAAATAATCTTGCCAATAGAAATTAACCTCATACATCTTAAACAATACGGCAATCCTCAAATGTAGTTTAGTAATAGTATTGGACCTTATTGAATAACAAAAACGATAAAAATAATCTCATATGACAGGCTTAATCATTGGTGACCTTGCAGCGTGGACATGGCAAAACGACAGAAACGTTTTCTATACTCAGTTGGTATCGAATAAAGCGGTACTTTCGGAATTTGGTACTACGGCTATGGCTATGGTGGAACCGATTTGGAATGGGCAAGAAATAACTGACGAATATTTCCACAACCATCTGCAGAATTACTTCTCTTACAAAACCGAACTATCGGATGATGCCGCAACATGGATTAATAATCCATCGTCGTTTTTTCCATCATGGAACAACCAAGCGAACAATCTCATTGATATCCTTTACGTTATATGTGGTTGGAGGGGAGACTGTCAGGAAAACGCAACGGGAAGGGCGAAGATGATCAACTCTTCTTTGAATAGAGGAAAAGAAGGATTCTATGCTTCAATGATTCTACCCCAAATCATTTGGTTGCTTAGAAATGGATACACAAAAAGGGATGTTATACAAACAGGGTGGCCTTTTGATACTATTCTTGACTGGGATAAAAGTAGCGATGGCCCATTGGGGGCAATAGCAAGGGCATGGGATGCTTTCTATCGTGCTTTTGACTTTACATCTACCATCCATAGTGCTGTAAAGTCGCCCGTCAACCCACAGCCAATGCCCCTGCTATACATGCCGTGAGCCTAAGCCATGTATGGATGCGAGACAGGATTCCTGAAGAAGAAATACTCGAAAGAAACCTCTTTTCAAATACAGTTGCCAGAAGAAATTCAGAAAAGATACCAGCATGAACTGGCTTTCATGAATAAGCACGAAAGGGAATTGAGGATTTTCTTCCCCAAAAACAGTGCCAGGACCAACGTTGAACGACATATATGGACACCTGTGGAAAAGATCTATGCAGATAAGAAGATATCTTATGAATTACGCTGTAGAATTCTATAAGCCTTTTATACTTCTTTCGATGACAGGTATGGATTCTACTTGGATGATGGCTGGGTCTATGTTTACAGGAGTTTTCATGTCTTGTGCCGTTTCAAACTCGTAAAAGATAAATATGGAGTTGATTTTCGAATAATCCGATTGGAACGAAGTGAAGAGGAATATGATTACAAGACAGCCCTGTTAGAGGCCATGTATTCTGTGGAACACATATAGCATTTAGCAAGTGATGAAAAGATGCGAGAATAATTAGTTTTTTTGTAAATATTTCAAAGGTGAAGATGAATGTCCCGAGAAATGGGAAAATACCATACCACCCACGGCAAATTCTGGTATGGTGAGTCAATGTTTGCCAAGGGAAATCTTCAGATAGATATTTTGAAATAATCAGCCGATTCAGCATTAGAACGATTTCATGGGGAGAGGAAAGAACGCTTCTTGTCTTGCTCAGAGGAACAAAGAGCCATTCTGATTAATATTGAAGATGACAATTTGGACTGGATATGGGAATACTGAAATCTACGATATAAAATACTCTGGCTTCACCTTCCCTGTAAGCCATACCCCATTGTTGGAGAGGAAAAACTTGCAGCCATCGGCGAGCATCTTCTGACAGTCGATTTTGATGACGTATGGCTTGCCGTGCCTGGATCCGACATTGATGGCGGTCTCTTCATCCGGGGAGAGATGAACATAAAGCCTGGTACCTGGTAATATGCCCTTCTTGTGGATGGATTCAAGAAACTTCGTGGCGGTACCATGGTAGAGGATGTCTGGAGGCGTGGCTTCTCTCAGTTCCACATCAACGGGGATGGAGTGGCCTTGCCTGGCCCGAATCTTTCTCCCATCAGGACTATACTCATAGCGCTGTTTGTTGTTGGTGGCCACAATCTCATCAAGGAGGGATCGATCATAGCCCAACTTGGCAAGTTCGCTGACTTGCCGCCAGCCGTGCTTGTCTATCCGGCCATCCTCAAACGCTTCCTTGTCGTGCCGGAGGAGGAAGGCCAAATGCTTTCCCTTTCTCGTGATATCGTTCCTTGCCATATTCTTGGCAAAGGTATGAAAAAGAATTTTGAGTTGTATTTAGAACTATGCTTTTCTTAAAAGTTTGATATTATTACAATCTCGAATACTTGATTAGTAAAACCACCCTTTGTGTAGGGAAAATGGTTATTCAGATAAATTGGTATTTAACCAATCGGATTAAAACTTAAAATGTCTTCCATTCCATTTTAATATTTTCCGCTTAGTAGTGCCGTCGTCATTCCATTGAGTGAAAATGATGTCTTTGCCGATACGAGGCAGTTCATACACGCCGTTGTATTCAATTTCAAACCCAGGAGGGTCGCATCTCACCATACGTTTCGTAGCATTGTTGTACCGGTAGAAAACGAAGTTGCTCACTTCTGTTATACATGGTTTGCCATCCGCGTAACTTGCCAAATCGTTGAATGCAATTAGTTTGTGTTTCCCGTCCGATTCGTTCCAGTAGCATACTTCCAACCTGAAAATATAATCTTCATGTTCATCGCTTACATGTTCAAAAAGGATGTATCCGTTTTTTGAGTCGATGGTCAACTTCTCGCCTTCCTCTTGTGGAAGACCTTTGCTGTTACGTTTCATGGCATTTTCCAAGGCTTTCCATGGGCGGTCGCCACTCTCATCCTCATCTTCATGGTTCAATGAAGGAAATGCGGCCCATGTGAAGTCTGTGACGGTGGGCTTGGAACCTTTAAAGTTCACTTTGATACCATTCTGTGCCATCAACGACAGTGTGAGGCAAGAAAAGATAATTGCCGATACTATTCTTTTCATATTTCAAAAGTTTTATTAAACATATAAATCCCGATTTACCTGTCTTAACCATGCAAAGATAACACATTTTTACGATGAATCCTCTCGGAGGAACACTTTTGTTTCCGATCTATCATCTTTCTTGTTCTTCTTCTATCTATGCAACGGCATTTACAGCATGTTCAAGCCCTTGACGCGAACGTGCCGCAAGTACCGTGGAAGGATGCCTTCGGCGAATCGTTTGGCGCTCGGAAAAGTTTGAAAAAAGTATTATTTCATCTTTTCTCTCGCTTGTACCACGATTTGAACCAACTTATGATTAATTTTGCAAAAATCAAAGTGACAGAAAGACCATGAAAGAGAAGAAAGAACGTTTTATAGAACTGCTGCGCTCCACAGGTAGGCAGGGTATCGAGGAGGTCATCAACTATCTGGAGAAATCTGGGTTCTTCACCGCCCCAGCATCCACCTACCATCACCTGAACTACGAGGGTGGCTTGATGGAACATTCCATGAATGTCTATGACATGGCCATGGCCATGCGAGGACCGATTGTCGCCATGAAGTCGGAGATGGAGAAGAGGTTGCCGGAGAAGAGCATTATCATCGCCGCTCTGCTCCATGACACCTGCAAGGCCAATATCTACAAGAAAGCCAAGAAATGGAACTTAGGAAACGGATGGAAGCCTGAACTTGTTGAATCCTATACCACCAACTACTCTGAGATGCCTGTCGGCCACGGAGAGAAATCGGTGATCATGTTGCTGAGCCTGGGTCTGAAACTGACCCTCGACGAGACGGTGGCCATCCGCTGGCACATGGGAGCGTGGGACTTGGCCTTCCAGAGTTACGAGGCAAAGAGCAACATCAACGAGGCCGGCAACCGCTATCCGCTGCTGTCGCTTATCCAGTCGGCTGACAACATGGCGACCCATATCCTGGAACAATAACATTTGAATATAATGATCGACTTCGACGCTATATGGCGGTTTCAGGACGAGGTGAGGACGGTGGTGAACGCCTGCCTCGGTGACTGTATTTGGAACCTGAATTACAACCCAGACCGTCAGTGTATAGAACTGGAGTTGGAACGGCATCTTGATGACGAGGACCTGGCCTTGCTTTCAAGCCAACTCACCCTACCCGCAGATTACGACGGAGAGGGTAAAAACGGTTCCATGTTCGTGATTTATCCCTGGTAAGTCGGTAATTGGGATAAAAACAGCAGATTATTCTCATTTTTCTCCCTAGTATCCAATAACAAGTCGAATTGTATTGTGTAATGCGAAGGTTCACATTACACATTGCTTTTGATAGTTTTATTTCCAGGTTGTGAAATATGAGCGTAATTATCTCTTCTTAACTTAATTTTTAAGTTAATTTCTTGCGCATTTCAAAAACATATTTTACCTTTGAAAAAATAACTTATAAGTTAAGAAAAGTGCAGTATTATAATATAGAACTCATAGAAGAATATGACAAGGTGAATTTCTACAGCATTCATCTTTCTGATTCTGAATTATCGGAATTTGAGGACTTCTTCGATAAATTCCCTGTCGCTGAAAGACACCAGTCGCTTCATCTCATCGAGAATCAAGGATGGCTCAATTGTTTTGATTGACAAAGATATTATTGGCGATTTAAATTTTTCAAGAAATGAAAAGGAGTAGGATATTGGAGGAGCGTCGCAAGCACGTTAATCCCGAGATACGAAAGTCGGTGGACCTTTCCTTCCAAATCGTTGACAGGATTCATCAAATCTTGGAGGAGAAAGGTCTAAGACAGAAGGACCTGGCTGAATTGTTAGGCAAAAGTGAGGCAGAAATCAGCAAATGGATGCGAGGCACCCACAATTTCACCATAGATACATTGGTGTCCATAGAGATTGCACTCAATGCCCCGATACTCCAGGTGTTTCATCAAGAAGACCTTCAAACGGTATGATGAGGGCAAAGGGAACACAATGTAACAAATGATTGCGCGGATGGGTGGAATTCGGTGTAAAAGCACGATTTTGCTCAATCCACGCAAATAATTCTTGCCTTTTAACTTATTCTTTGCATTTTTCTCCCATCTACGCAAATAGGTTTCGTTTGAGTTGTGTAACTTTGCGGCCGATTAATAGTCATTATCAATAAAGAATCCTATACGGTATGAGACTTTTTGTATACACATCGCAATCGTTCGTTCAGAGTTATCGACGCTTTGAGCGGAGTTGTTATAAAGGCAGGAAATATCCATGATAACAGGGCTTCATATATGCGAAATGGGAGCAGCCCCATTGTGGAACTGCTCCCATTCGCTTGGTGATTGATATTTGATGCTATGAAATCTCGATGGCCTTGGCGGCTTTCTTCTCCTCTTTCTTTACCTTCGGCAGGGTGACGGTCAGGATGCCGTTCTCCACCTTGGCGGCGATGCCCTCTTTGTCCACATCTTCAGGCAGCGTGTAGTTCTGCTCGTAGTTCGAGTAGGAGAATTCGCGGCGTAGATAGTGGTGCTTCTTGTCCCCTTCCTTGTGTTCCCTCTTGTTCTCCCTAGCGATGCCGCGCTTTCCGTCGTCGTTGCTGCTCCCTCGGCAATATTCTTTCTTGCTGCCCGGAGCGGCTAACTCCATCGTGTAGGCACTCTCATCTTCCTTCACATTTACGGCCGGTGCTGTAGTGTTGGCACGAGGCATAAGATCATTGTCCAGGAATTCACTAAACAGTGTTGGGAACCATCCATTTTTAAACATTACTGGTAACATAATCTTTACCTCCAAATTATACTTTTAGTTATACGATGTTGTTTGAGATTACCTTGGATAACTCCTTGGCTCTCACCCTACTTGTTGCAACAAGTGTGCCATTGCCCTTGAAGTGACAAGATGTCACTCTTTGTTGACAAATTGTCAATGAGACAATTTTAAAAATCAGTGAAAACCTGCCTACCATAGCGCTTGTTCACCTTCCACTCTCCCTCGACCTTGTTACGTCCAAAGGCTTGTAATAAACATCGGGCTGGCATCATCAGATTTCTTGAAACCACAAGATTCATAGAACGCCAGTTCTTTATCGTAGGCTATCAAGGCGATACGCAGGTAATCCTGATAATGCTCCTTCATCAGTTCCAGCAGCCTGTGACCGATGCCCTGCTTGTGGTATTCTGGCCGAACCAACATATAATGCAGATAGGCCGTCATGATGCCATCGTCCATAGCACATACCATACCAACGAGTTTGTCACCGTCCCACGCCGAATACACCGTCTTGAAATTCCTCATGGCCACAACCAGTTTGTCTGGATAATGACCTGATGACCATTCAACCGATAGGAACAAATCTTCCAAGTCCTCCTTCTTGAAATCGTGAATGTCTTTGTATGTTATCTTCATATTATAGAATTATGCTATTCATAATAGTTCTATCTCGAAAATCAGTGTTGAGTCACCATGGATGCCCGGCACCATCATGTCGCAAAGGTACAAAAATATTGATTATTCGTGGAAAAGCATCGAAAAATAATAGATTTCCACGGGAAATAAAACATTTATAAGTAATGGACGTTAAACATGCTATTGCTATGAGATAACGCTATTCCTTATCATCGGATGCAAAGGTAAAACAATAATGTGCCAAGTGGGAAGTTGGATGGAATTAGGTGGTGAAATAAAAGAGGGTGTGTCAAAATGAAATCATTTGAACGCGCAACTTACAGATTGTAAGGAAGGAGAACGGCCTGAAAGGCCAGCATCTGTTAGCCCAGGGCAATCGCCCTGGGTATAAGGCAGAGTATTAAAGTCGCCCTGTAAGGGCAAAAGCGTTGATAATCAATTCTTT
>JAEEGL016834251.1_pt1 | contig 18897 bp, 13 predicted proteins | sample 9134231 | NCBI WGS metagenome assembly JAEEGL01 (sample SAMN16246548, study PRJNA631951) | gut metagenome | biome: gut microbiome; feature: rumen; material: fiber-attached | host: Bos | place: Iran: Karaj | collected 2018-10 | reverse complement strand
AATCTCATAATGGGAATCGTTCATCGCCGCAATCTGCGGAAGATGCGTGATGCAGATTACCTGCAGATCACGCGCAAGCTGTCCCAAACGTTCGGACACTTTCCATGCGGTCTGTCCGGAGATTCCGGCATCAATCTCGTCGAAAATCAAAGTATGCACCAGATCTCCGACGCTTAACGTCTTAATCGCAAGCATGATTCTGGAAAGCTCGCCGCCGCTGGCAACTTCGTTTAAGGGTTTCAGGCTCTCGCCCTGGTTTGTGGAAATATAGAATTTAACGACATCCGTACCGTTTGCGGTATAGTGGTCGTTTTGAGAAATTTCGACATGAAAATCGGCATGGTTAAAATTAAGCTCTTTCAGAGCCGTCGCCATCTCCGCTTCGAATTCAACGCTTTCTTTCAAACGAAGATCCGTTAATTTCGCAGAGTCTGCCTTAAGCACATCTTCCGCTTTCTTTAACTTCGCGGCAAGGGTATCGCGGTACTGTTCGAAATCGCAGAGTTTTTCATATTCCGCGGACTTTTCATTGTAGTATTTCTGCACGTCTTCAACTGTCTTTCCGTATTTCATCATAAGAGAACAGATTTCATCATAGCGTTCTCTCGACTCTTTTAAAGTCTGCTCATCGAAATCCAGGGACTCTAAATAATCCTGCATTTCACGGCTTGCGGATTTTAGGATATCCTGTGCCTGACTTAAGGAATCCTCGAATTCACGCACCTTTTCGGATACGCCGGATACCGGTCTTAACTCATAAAATGCATGCGATAACTGTCCGAGTGCCCCCTCGTCTTCCGAAAGGCAGATGCTCGTTCTTCCGAGTGCGGATGCAATCTTTTCGCCGTTTTCGGCAAGACGCAGGTATTCTTTTAACTCCTCTTCCTCGCCGGATTTTAAATTCGCCGCCTTGATTTCGTTAAGCTGATACGACAAAATATCCATTTCACGCTGACGTTCTTTTTCATCGGTTTCCAGACCGTCGAGTTCACGCCTGATTTCCGCATACGAATCGTAAGATGCCGCCACCGCGTCCTTTAAATCACGGATGGAAGCATCACAGTAACCGTCCAGTAGATCAATGTGTTTGGATTCTTTTAAGAGATTCTGATAATCATGCTGACCGTAAACGTCTAAGAAAAGGTCCGCCACCGCACGCAGGTCCGAGGAGTTTACGGTAACATTGCAGATTTTACCCACGGAACGCTGGTGCGTAATCTTGCGGCTGATAATTACAACATCGTCTTCCGCCTCGATATCAAGTTCATTTAGAAGTTTGCGCTGTTCATCGTTATCGATTGCAAAATGCAATTCCACAAAGGCACTTTCCCCGCCTTCACGAATCACGTCCGATTTTGCTTTCGTGCCGAGCGCCAGAGAAATACTTCCGAGCAAAACAGATTTGCCGGCACCGGTTTCACCGGTTAAAATATTGAGTCCGTCGGTGAATTCCACCTCGACATCATCAATCAGTGCATAGTTTTTTACGTGTAAATAAAGTAACATCTTTCCTCCCTTTGTTATAAAGAGGCATTTATAAATTCATTGATTCGGTCTTTCAAAGCCTGTGCATCGGCGGGTGTTTTCGTCGCTGCCATAATGGTATCATCGCCGGCAATGCTTCCGACGATTTCCGAAAAATGCATCGCATCGAGTGCCGCCGCAACCGCCATTGCCATACCGGATACCGTCTTTAAAACCAGCAGGTTTCCTGCCGTTTCCATGCTGATTAATCCGTCATGAAGCATGCGCACGTATTTGTCGGACATATGGCTTCCGGAGTTGGAAATATACGCGTATTTCTGTTTTCCGTTTGCACCGGGAACCTTGGAAAGATTCAGCTCGCGAATATCCCTCGAAACCGTGGCCTGCGTTACGCTGAACCCTTCTTCGCGAAGGCGGTCCGCAAGTTCTTCCTGCGTTTCAATGTCGTTATGCTGTATGATTTCTATAATTCGTAGCTGTCGTTTCTGTTTCATGTCAGAATTCCCCTTCAGGTTTTAGCTCTCTTTGAGTTTCCTGTGCAATGTGTCGAGGAAACTTACTCCGCCGAGACGAACCAGTCTTACGATTCTGTCCGCTTTCGAAACGCTGACTCTGTCGCCGGCGCTTAAGCGTACCGTAACGTTTCCGTCATAGTTTGCTTCCAGAATCTCTTCGCTTTCGTCTTCATGCGTTGCCAGCATTTCGATTTCCACGTTATCCGTAGCCTTCAGAACAATGCTTCTGTTCATCAGCGTGTGCGGACAAATCGGTGTAAACAAAAGCAGCTCCGCGCCGGGATCCACAATCGGGCCTCCTGCGGAAAGATTGTATGCGGTCGAGCCCGTCGGTGTGGAAAGAATCATACCGTCCGCGCTGTAACTCTTTAAAAGATTGCCGTTAATGTAAATGTTAAAACTCATGATTTGCATTTTACCGCTTCGGGTAATGACAACGTCATTCAATGCATAATTCTCGGTTATTTCACCTTTTTTGTTGTGAACGCTGCCCTTTAACATCATGCGTTCCTGAATGGTGTATTCGCCGTCCAAAACGCGTTTTAAAGCAAGCTCCACATTCGAAGATTCCACTTCCGCAAGATATCCGAGATGTCCCATATTGATTCCGAGAATCGGAATATCATGCTCCGAAAGCTCACTTGCAAACTGCATGATGGTACCGTCTCCGCCGAGGATGATGGCAAGTTCCACACCCTCCGGAATCCATGCGCCGAGAATGCGGACCTTGCGGTCCACACTGATCTGCGTTACATCCACATCCATGGAGGTAAGAAAATCGCAGACTCTCTGCGTCGTCTTATTGTCGGTATCCTTAAACCGGTTTGTAATTACGAGAATCTTCTTCATGGTTTCTCCTTCGTCAATCAGCCGTTTTCTCAAGTGAATCGTGCGAAGCTGAAACAACTGCATCAACATCTATCTTCTCAGACTCTTCTTTACCTTTGAGGAGATGTAACAAATACTCTATATTTCCCTCGGGTCCGCGAATCGGCGAATAATCAAGTCCGAGGATTTCGAACCCTGTCGCAATCGCAAATGCGACAGTGCTATCAATAACTTCTTTGTGCACCTTCGGGTCGCGGACAACGCCCTTCTTTCCGACTTTTTCCTTGGTTGTTTCAAACTGCGGCTTAATCAGACAAACCATCTCACCGCCGTCTTTGATCAGATTGTATGCCGGTCCGAGAATCTTGGTTAACGAGATAAACGATACATCACAGGATGCAAAATCAATCTCCTCCGGCACCTCGGTATGCGTCACGTAACGGAAATTTGTCTTTTCCATGCAAATGACACGCTCATCGTTTCGCAGTGACCACGCAAGCTGTCCGTGTCCGACATCAATCGCATACACCTTCGCTGCGCCGTTTTGCAGCATGCAGTCCGTAAACCCGCCTGTGCTTGCTCCGATATCCATACATGTTTTACCCTGTAAATCTATCGGAAAAACCTGCAAAGCCTTCTCAAGCTTTAACCCGCCGCGGCTTACATACCGTAACGTCTCTCCTCTGACCTCAACCCTCGCGGTTTCGTCGTCAAATAAATCTCCGGCCTTGTCTTCCTTCTGATCGTTGACATAGACAATGCCCGACATGATATACGCTTTCGCCTTCTCGCGTGACGGCGCCAAGCCTTTTTCCGTTAAGATAATATCCAGTCTTTTTTTCATTTACTCCACTCAAGAATCCGCTCTGTCACACCTGCTGCATCCATATGCAGTTCGGCGAGCAGTTCGTCGACCTTGCCGTGCTCGACGAAGCAGTCCGGAATCGCAATGTTCATAAGCTTTGTGCGTGTTCCCAGTGTATCGAAGTACTCGCGAACATTCTCTCCGTAACCGCCGGAAAGCACGTTCTCTTCAAGCGTCACAACATATTTGTGCTTCTTCGCCGCTTTCTTCACCATCTCTTCATCGATGGGCTTTACAAATCTCGCGTTCACCACGCTGACCTTGCGTCCTTCGGCTTCCAGAAGTTCCTTCGCCTTCAAAGCAATTTTCACCATCGATCCGACCGCGATTAAGCAGATATCGGACTCTTCGTAAAGCCATTCGGACTTGCCGTACTCAATTGCCGGACGCATCTCATAGATCCCTTCAAATGCCTGTCCGCGCGGATAACGAAGTGCAATCGGTCCGTCGTACGTAACCGCAAAACGAAGCATATCGGCAAGTTCCCATTTATTCTTCGGTGCCATCACGGTCATGTTCGGCATCTCGGAAAGAAACGATAAATCAAAAATACCCTGATGCGTTTCCCCGTCGCTTCCGACAAGTCCCGCACGGTCAACGGCAAATACCACCGGTAAATTCTGAATGCAGACATCATGAAGAATCTGATCGTAGGCACGCTGCAAGAATGACGAATAAATCGCAACCACGGGTCGTAAGCCGCTTGCCGCAAGACCTGCCGCAAACGTTACCGCATGCTGTTCCGCAATTCCGACATCAAAGAAACGGGTCGGATACATATTGCGGAAACGCTTCAGTCCCGTACCGTCCGGCATTGCCGCGGTAATCGCAACCACATCGGGATTGCTGTCCCCGAGCTTGCACATAACCGTCGAGAAAATATCCGTATAATTCGGTGTCGTACGCTTCTTAAGCGGAAGTCCGGTCTCAATATCAAAAGGTTCCGCTCCGTGGAATCTTGCCGGATGGCGCTCCGCAGGCGCATAGCCACGTCCTTTATGCGTTACGATATGAACCAGAACCGGTGTCTTACAACGCTTTGCATCCCTTAACACTTTTACCATTGCGGGAATGTCATGTCCGTTGACGGGTCCCAAATACGTAATTCCCATATCTTCAAAATACATACCGGGAATCATGAGCTGTTTCATACCGCTCTTTACGTTCTGGATGCGGTGAATCATGTTTTTACCGCGGGGAACGGTTTTTAATTTATTCTTAACGTCTTCCTTTAATTCGAGATATGCTTCCGTCGTACGAATCTGGTTTAAGTAACTCGATACGCCGCCGACATTCTCGGAAATGGACATGTTATTGTCGTTCAAAACAATGATAAACGGTGTCTGCGCTTTTGCCGCATTGTTCAATGCTTCATATGCCATACCGCCGGTTAAGGAACCGTCACCGATGACCGAAATGACCGTATTGGTTTTTCCCTGAAGCGTTCTTGCATACGCCATTCCAAGCCCTGCGGAAATCGACGTGGAGCTGTGTCCGGTATTGAACGCGTCACAGTCACTCTCCCTGGTTTTCGGAAATCCCGCAAGTCCGTGGAACTTGCGAAGCGTATCGAATTCGCTCTTTCTGCCGGTAAGGATTTTATGCGTATAGGACTGATGTCCGACGTCCCAGATCAGTTTATCGTCCGGAAAATCCAGCACCAGATGAAGCGCCATGGTAAGCTCCACCGCCCCCAGATTTGCTGCCAGATGACCGCCGGTTTCGGAAATCGTCTCGATTAAAAATTCCCGGATTTCCTGCGCAAGAACATCGAGTCCTTCCTTGGGAATTTTCTTGATATCATTCGGTTTATTTATTTTTTCCAGGTACATAATCTCTCCTTAAAACAACACTCATCCAAAGTGTATTTCTAAGAATTAATACTCGCGTGAAATCAGATAATCAACCAGTCCGACCAGTTCACTCTGTCCTTCATGCATGGAAGAAAGCATTCCTTCCGCCTCCTTGGACATGCGGATCTGATCTTCCTTCGCTTCTTTTAAGCCCTTGATGGTCACATAGGTTGCTTTATCGTTCTTGGCATCGGAGCCGGTCTTCTTGCCGAGTTTGTCCGCGTTTCCGATGCAGTCTAAGATATCATCCTGAATCTGGAACGATACGCCGACTAAGTAACCCACCTGTTCCATTCTTGCAATCTTCTCACGGCTTGCGCCGGCAAAAATCGCACCCATGACAAGCGGCGCCTGAATCAGGGCTGCCGTCTTCTTCTCATGTATGAAAAGGATTTCCTCAAGCTTGACATCGGGTTTGTCCTCGCATAGATAATCCACCATCTGACCTGCCAGCATGCCGTATCCGCCGGCCTTCTTTGCAAGTACGTTCATGGCTTCGATTTTCTTCGTTTTCCAAACCGGATCCATTTCCTTTACGGTTGCCTCGAGCATGGTTTCGAATGCATAATTTAACATCGCATCGCCTGCAAAAATCGCCGTCGTCTCACCGAACACTTTATGGTTGGTGGCTTTTCCCCTGCGGTAATCGTCATTGTCCACAGCGGGCAGATCGTCATGAATTAACGAATACGTATGCACCATTTCGATCGCCGCAAAGAACGGATTCAAAATATCGATTTCGTTCTCGTCACCGCCGAGTAACTTATAGCTTTCCTGCATCATAAGCGGACGAATTCGCTTTCCGCCTGCCTCAAAACTGTAATTCATGGACTCAAACAGTTTCTTCTGCATGCCTTCTTCTTTGGGAAAATACGGAAGAATCAAACGGTCCATTTCTTCTGCCATTTGCAGTACTCTTTTCTCATCCATCAGTCAAAATCCTCCGTTTTTAAATCATCGGCCAACAGTTTCACTTTCTTCTCCACACGGTCAATGCGGTCGTTGCACTGCTTTACAAGTTTCATGCCCTCGGTATATTTTGCAAATGCTTCTTCGATTCCGATATCGTCTTTCTCCATGTCGGAAAGTAGCGCGTCGAGTTTCTTGAAATCCTCTTCCAGTGTGGAATTTTCGTTCTCATTTATCACTTCGTTTTTCAATTCTTCGCTCATAATATTTCCTTTCCAAGTTCCACGGATGTTGTTTTCGCATAAACCGCACCGTCTTTGAATAAGAGCCGGATATCACGGTCCGGCTCGCAGTCCGCAGCCGACGTAATCCGTTTTCCCTCTGCATCCGACACGTAGGAATATCCGCTCTGCAGACGGTCCAGCACATTGACGCGTTTCATGCGCTCGATATAAAGCGCCATTTTATTCTTCCGGTCTTTTAAAATCGCATTCATCGCATTCGTGAAACGTTCTTCGAAATGCGCGCATTCCATGCGTTTCGCATCGACTTTTCTCTGCGGGGATGCCGCCTGTATACGAACCTGATAGGACGATGCCTTCATCCTCGCCATCCGGATTTTGCGCTCCATCACGGCCTGCAGCGAATCGCTGTAACCTGCAATCGCATCCAGCACCGGTGCAATCATCGGTACCGCAAGTTCCGCCGCCGCGGAAGGTGTTGCTGCACGAAGATCTGCAACAAAGTCCGCAATCGTATAATCCGTTTCATGACCGACTGCCGAAATCACCGGTACGGAGCAGTTAAAAATCGCCTGCGCCACAATCTCTTCGTTAAAGCCCCATAAATCTTCCATCGAGCCGCCGCCGCGTCCGACGATAATCACGTCGACGCCGTAGCGCTCTAAGGCATCAATGCCTTTTACAATGCTTCCTGCCGCTTCCGCGCCCTGCACAATCGCAGAATACAGGACCAAATCGATGTACGGATTTCTGCGTTTCGAAACCGAAATAATGTCCCTTACCGCCGCACCCGTGGGTGCCGTTACGATTCCGATGCGCTTTGCATCCTTCGGAATCGGGCGTTTCACACTCTCATCAAAGAGACCTTCTTCTTTTAAGCGTTTTTTTAATTCTTCGAATTTTTTCGCCAGATCTCCGACGTCGCCCTTCTTTGCCGCCTTGACGTAGAGCTGGTATTTGCCGTCACGCACATAGTCTTCTACGCTTCCGCGAAGCTCAACTTCCATGCCGTTTTCCAGCGTAAAATCAAGGTTTCTTTTGTACGAAGAAAACATCACGCAGCTCAACGCCGACGCCGAATCCTTTAATGTAAAATAAATATGTCCCGAAGAATGATACTTGCAATTGCTGATTTCACCGCGCACGGAAACATCCGGCAACAGATAGTCATTTCGGAACATATTAAGAATATAATTATTCAGTTGTTCTACGGAATAAACACTGCTCATTTCTTGGGTTTGGAGCCTTTTACGACAATCCGTGCATCCCCGTTTTCCTTCCAGGGCTTGGGTTTATCCTTCTTCGCCTCGGAATCTTTGTGCTTTGTCTGTGTTTCGGCACTTCTCGCCAGAACACCGTTGACAAAGGAATAGGACTCTTCCGCGCCGTATTTTTTCGCAAGTTCCACTGCCTCATTGATGGCAACGGACTCCGGAATATCGTCATCGTACTTCATCTCATAAAGCGCAAGACGAAGGATTGCCAATTCCGCTTTGCCCATACGGGATGTATTCCAGTCGATGGAATTCATATTCAGAATCTCATCGAGTTCGTCGATATGTTGTGTAATCTTCTCAAACTTTGTTTCGACATATTCCTCTTCTTCCGGATTCAGCACAAATTCCTCGAAGGATTTCATGCGTTCGTTCAAAAAGGGATAATCCTCTTTGTCGTTAAACTCAACCTGAAACAAAAGTCTGAAAATCTGCTCTCTGCAAATCTTTCTTCTCATGTTACGTTTCGCCGCCGATTATTTGTTGTCGCCGGGAAGTAAAACGCTTGCGATGTGAATGTTCACATCCATTACTTCCAGACCCATCATGGTCTCGATGGCTTCCTTTACCTTATCCTGTACTTTTCTGCTGGTCTCGGGAACATTGTATCCGTAGTCGATGCCGAGGGACATGTCCACGTAAACCTTCCTGCCTTTGATTTCTACCTTTACGCCCTTGGGAGCCTTGCGAAGTCCCATACGTCCGATGATTTCCGCGGTTTTATTCTCTGCAACGGAAATAACTCCGTCGACTTCTGCCGCTGCCAAAGCCGCAATGCAGGGTACCACATCATCCGCAACCTTAACGGAACCGATCTTTTCCATTTCTTTGTTTGCCATAATACTTGCCTCCCCTTTAAAATCTTTCTCTATTTTACCACATTTATGCATTTTGTGCATAAAATTATCAATCTTTTATTTTAACAGAAACGTTAATGTGTACATATCCGAATTCTCGCCGTACGAAATGCTTTCGGTTCCTTCCGACATGTAATCGAAAATCTTCTGTTCTTCCAGAAGGTAATACTTCATTTCCTGGAACACCGCATCCGAGGAACACTTGATGGTAACGTGCTCATCGCCGTTTTTAAACGCCTGTTTGAAAATCTGCGAAAGCACACCCGGATTAATCCGGTCAAAATACAATCCCTCGCGTACATAGTAATTGTCCACGACTTCCACGCACCTCGGAATTGGGACCACATTATCAATAATATGGCTCTTTGCAAGCTCATCGGAGGTAATGTTTAAGTAGTCGTAGTTCAGGCCCTGCGTGATGTTTGAATCCGCCGCGCCATAGGAAGAATCGCCCCAGGTCACGTCCACAAAGTAATAAGCGCTTCCGATATGTACCATGTTCCATGCATGCGGTTCTCCGCCGGTTGCAAGACCTTCCACAATCGTGGAATTGACACCGAGTTCGCGAAGCAGATACTGCATGGATTTCGCATATCCCAAACATACCGACTGATGATAAATCATAACGGAGCAGATATTCTGATTCTCCTTCGAATCCAGCACGTATTCGGTGTTGTTGATTAAATATTCGTAAGTGTATTTGACTTTGTTGTAATCCGTGGCATCTTTACGGATTCCGGCCTTAAAATTCTTCGTGTAGGTATCAATCTGACGTTTTGCAGCCGCCTCCTCATGCTCGGTCATCGTATATTTCGCGGTATATACCACTTTAACCGGCGTACTGTTCGCCGAATGCAGTACACAGGTATATCCGGAAACCGAATAAATCTCGGGATGATCGTTCATTACGCAGCGGTATGCATAATCAAGTTCCTTCTGCTCTCTCGTACAAAGCGGCACTTCCTTTAAATGTCCCCTGGTCGCAATCAGCACTTCGGCATACAGCTGATGAAGGCTTTCCTCCATCGTTTCGTAGCAGTAGAATCCCGCATTTTCCTCACAGGTCTTTGCGATGACCTCTTTCGTAAGTCCTAAGGACTCTCTGGTCTTAATGTCCTTCTCGGTCAATACGGAAGCATGGAAAAATTCCGTATCGGAATGTTCCGAAACGGATTTACCGGTTTCGCCGGAATCATCGTTTACGTAGGATGTATCGACATCCACGAGAAAAACACCCGAGCCGTCCGAGGTTGCTTCCCTGGTTTTACGCTGCTCGGCGATTTTCTTTTTGTCCACCTTAAACGTCGCCTTGAGTGTTTCAAAAGAGAAAACACTCTCGCCGATATCGTTCTTGGTTTCGAAAATATTTGTTGCGATGACTATGCCGGCCATTGTGATGACAAAGACCGCCATAATGACAATGAGGTATTTCTTCAATGTTTCCTTTCGTACGCCCGTGTGGCGTATCTGTAAATCACTCTTTTCCGAATTCGGAAAGCACCAGTCCCTCGTTTCGATCGAGCGTCATGCCGACAGACCAGGGATTGATGAACAATAACAACGGATTGCCACGCATATCCTTAACCTTCTTCATGTCGGATGTGCCGACAAGACGTGCAACGTCCACTTCGTCCTTATTCTCAATCCAGCGGATATGCTCGAACGGAAGCGGCTCCATTTTAATCTCGACATTGTACTCGTTTTCGAGGCGGTACTTCAAAACTTCAAACTGCAGCACACCGACCACGCCGACGATAATCTCTTCCATACCGGTATTGAATTCCTGGAAGACCTGAATCGCACCTTCCTGCGCAATCTGCGTAATGCCCTTCATAAACTGCTTGCGCTTCATGGTATCCATCTGTTTTACCCTTGCAAAATGCTCGGGTGCGAATGTCGGGATGCCTTCAAACATAAACTTGTTCTTCGGTGCACAGAGCGTATCTCCGATGGAGAAAATACCCGGATCGAACACACCGATGATATCGCCCGCATATGCCTCGCTTAAGATTTTACGGTCATCCGCCATAATCTGCTGCGGCTGCGAGAGGCGCATCACCTTATCGCCCTGCACGTGACGCACTTCCTTCGTTGCATCGAATTTGCCGGAGCAGATTCGCATAAATGCAACACGGTCGCGGTGTGCCTTATTCATATTCGCCTGAATCTTAAAGACAAAGGCGGAGAATTCGTCGTCGGTCGGCTCGATTACACCGATGTCCGCCTTACGCGGCAGGGGTGTTGTGGCCATTTTCAAAAAGTTCTGTAAGAAAATCTCCACGCCGAAGTTTGTTAAAGCGGAGCCGAAAAATACCGGAGTCAGTTTTCCCGCTCTTACCTGTTCCAAATCGAATTCCGCACCTGCACCGTCCAAAAGTTCCAGTTCGCCGGTCAGCTTTTCGTATGCATCCTCTCCGATGTTTGCTTTCAAAGTCGTTTCATCGTCCACGGAAATGCGTTCTGCGTGACCTTCCTTCGTGCCTTTCTCGGTATCGGAGTAAAGAATGACTTCTTTGGATTCACGCTCGTATACGCCGCGGAATGCCTTACCGCTTCCCAACGGCCAGTTCATCGGACATGTTTCGATACCGAGTTCCTTTTCGATATCGTCAAGTAATTCAAACGTGTCGTTTGCATCACGGTCCAGTTTATTGATAAAAGTAAAAATCGGAATGCCGCGCATACCGCAGACTTTAAAGAGTTTCCTCGTCTGTGCTTCGACACCCTTTGATGCATCGATTACCATGACCGCGGAGTCTGCCGCCATCAGTGTTCTGTAGGTATCCTCCGAGAAATCCTGGTGTCCCGGAGTATCCAGAATATTGATGCAGTATCCGTCATATTCAAACTGAAGAACCGAGGAAGTTACGGAAATACCACGCTCCTTCTCAATCTCCATCCAGTCGGAAACCGCATGACGCGCGGTTGCCTTTCCTTTTACGGAACCCGCTAAATTAATGGCTCCGCCGTATAAGAGAAACTTCTCCGTTAATGTTGTTTTACCCGCATCGGGGTGGGATATAATTGCGAATGTTCTTCGCCTGTTAATCTCGTTGTCAAAAGTACCCAATGGACCAAACCTGCCCTTATCTGTAATATTTCGTATCCCGGCTGCCGCGGATTCTTTATGCCGATTCGCTTCAGCGCATAAAAATACTTATATATTATACATGAAAGTGCCCGAAAATGCAAAAACCCGCAGGCGAAATCAAAGAAAAAGCACCCGCAGGCAGCCGCCTGCGGGTGTGTACACGTGGGATTATATTTACAGTTTCGGTCTGTTCTTAAGTTCAGGCGCTTCCATGTGAGGCGTTTTTGTGGCATTTGCATTTTTGATTTCTTTTTTGAGTTCTTTTTTCTTCATACGGGCTTTCGCAATATTTTCACCATAGGCTTTCTGTATATCAGCCACGACTATTTGTTCATTCGGAATCAAACGGAGTATTTTTGTATTCTTTTTAATAAGCGCTTCATCCGGCTGACGAAGTTCCTGATTGTTGTTCTGTTTTTTTACACTATCATAAAGAATCTTGGGTCCGTATTTGCCTGCGGAAACAAATTTTAAACTCTCCGGATCTTTGTCATAACGTTTCTTATCAACACGTTCATCGATATCGAGAATGATACCGGCAGCACCTTCTGTGAAATTATACAATGCATACAGAACATGCAGCGACTCGTGATTTAAGTGCTTATCCTGGAAGCCTTTTTCATCCACTGCAATGTTTGCATACTGCATCATTTTAAAATTCAGCCGGGCAACTTCTTTGCTTAATGCGTTTTTATTCACCCTTTTGGCATCCGCGGGAAGTGGCATGTGGGCTGCTTCTTTTACCGTCTCAAACAGTTTTTTATATGCATCGGATTTAACATTTGCGGGATCTTTCATAGTTCTGTAAAGAGCCGACATGTTATTCCACCACAGGGAATACTGCTCGGGTTTTCCTTTTTCATTTTTCGTTACCAACAAATCCTTTACTTCGGACAATTCCTTCTGTCTTTCTACTATAAATGTATTCACGGTCTTCGGAGTCTTAAGACTACGAATAAGATCCTCGTCTTTTAATTCCTTCAGATTGTAAAGAACCTGAATTCGTTTGGCCTGCTTATCGATTTCTGCCTTGCTGAAGGGTTCCCCGAATGCCTTTTTAAGTGCAGTTGCCGCTATAACCTTTGACAGATCTTCAATTATCTCTTCCCGATTTCCGTTCATTGCATTGCGGCCTGTATGGAGCTTAATATAGGAATCGTAGCTCTTTTTCGATTTGTCGATTACTTCGTCAAAAACCACATCCGGCTCGAATCCCCTCGTATGAATCGGATTAAATGTGCCGTCACAGATGGATTTACCGGTACGCGGTACATCCATCAGGCTGAGTTTTCCAATAATTGCATCCACTGTACGGACACGTTTTTCTTCCAATTCGGAACGCTTATGGGAGGGATCTCTGTGAAGCTGTCTGGTTTTATACTGTAAATACTCGGCACCTGCATTTAATACTGCCTGTGCACATTTCTTGTATTGATTATCCCAATAATCACCATTGGACATTTCGTTATCTGTTTCCAGAAGTACTTTTAACGCATCTTTAAACTTTCGAAATGCTTTGGAAGATTTCATAAGTTTAGGATCAACGGCTTCCACCTGCTCCAGCATTTCCGCTATGCTATCCGAAAGCAGTGTTTTCTCGTGTTCTTCCAATCGGGCATCAATTCTGGCGCCGATCAAATTCGATAAACGTCCGTATTTTTCGGGATTATTCAAATCATCCAGGGTTTTCTTCAGACTCTGCAGATTCGTTTTCCTGCTTGCTAAATCAACAGTTTCGACTCCACCCATGGCTTCATACCATCCGCCATCCAATTTTTCATATATAGCGGAATTGCTCTTTACCTTCTCTTGATATTCCGCAATCTCATTTTTCCATTTCTGAATACTCTCCTGATTCGGTTTCTCCTTCTGCTCCTCTTCTTTAATCTGATTCTCTTTGGTAGTAATCAGATTTTTGTCGCCTTCAATCTCTTTTTCAACTGCATCCATAAGGATTTTATATCTGGCCAAAGCATGGATGTCACTTACCGGGTAGCCTTTTTTCAGTGCATCTACTTTTGCATCAATATCCGATTTTGCCCAGCCAAATCCACGTTCATTCTTTCCGACAACTTCGGCGTACTCGTTGTCAAACACTTTAACATTGGGGTTCTGCGTATTAATCCTATTGAATTCTTCCTCTGATAAATCCAGATGCTTCTCAATTCGCTTTTGCTGCTGTTCATATTCTGCAACCAGTTCTCCACGCGAAACATCTGCATTTTTCAGATATTCATCCGTTAAGTCCGCAATTTTCTTACCGCCGGCAATTGCATCAATAATACCGGTTTCGTCCAGCATTTTCAAAACGGTCGAATCTTCCACTTCAATCGGAACTGCCTTAAATTCACCATTTTCATCCAAAGCAACGGTCGCAGAGGTTGTTCTGAATTTGGCAGTCATGGAATGCGCATACAAATACTGATAATTGCTCAGTTTGCTTTGTGTAAAAGATTTTCCGTCCGCCAGATCGTCAATGAAGGATTTCATCATATAGCAGTAATTCTGTTCTGCTAAGGACTGAAAATTGCCGGATAAAACTTTCTTTTCAAAAAGTTTGGATAATTCCTTTAAGCCTTCTCTGTGAAGTGCCAGTATTTTATCACACAGCGGCGTTTTAAATACCAGCTCATCATTTCCCGTGCCACCCGGAACCGGCTTTTGCTCTTTTAAATCATCCGGATCTGCTTCAATAATATCAGCAAGCTCGGAAAATTCCTGCCCCAACACCGATCTTGCAATGTTTGGCTGGTTTGAAGCCACACGCGCAAGGGATATTTTTTTATAAATCGCCGTTCTTTCTTCCAAAGTTGCGGTATCTTTCAAAATACCAAAGAGTGCGGTTCCGGCAAACCACCATCCCTGTTCCACATCATTTTGAGTAACTGTTCCTGTAGGCATTTGTTTTTCCTCCGTTTCCTGAGTCGGTTATTATATTGCTTGTTGAAAAAAACTATATAGAATTAATGTCCGAAACTTCCCATAGTGGGCCCCTTCACGCCTTCAACCTTCGTTTCGTTTTCTTTCTGTCCTTCTACCTTCGGCTGTCCCGGTTCGGAAATCTTGATTTCTCTCTTCTCTGCCAGGTGCTGATAGAATTTGTCCGGATTATAGGAGATTCTGTCTTTATGCGCCTTCATGATATTATTGACTGCACGTTCCGGATGTTCATCTCTTACGATGGAATGCATGGTGTCCACATATTTCTGAGGATCCAGTTCGTTTCCGAACAGTTCGTTTCTTGCATACTCAGTGTTTAAGGAGTTCTTAAATCTTTCAAGTTCCGACGGATCAAAGACCTGTGGTTTTTCAAGACCGGTCTCTTGAGCCAGCTTATATAATTCGACCAATGCGATTGCTTCAATCACAAGATCGTAACATTTGTCACAGAGTGCTTTCGTCTCCTCGGACTCGGGATCTTTCGCCATGGCTTCCTTTAAATCCGTTACGGCAAGCATTCCCTGTCTGGTATTCAGTTTAAGCTTGTCTGCAAATGTCGTTAATTCGTAGTCGTCCTGATTTATCAGGTCTGCATCTCTTCCTGCATTCATGGAAAGCCAGAGCGGACCACCGTCACTGATTGTTTTGTTTTTACCATGCTTCATTAACTGTTCCTGGGCAAACTTACCGCCGTGTCCTTCGCAGAACACATCCAGTTCATCGGTCGTAAATTTTTTATTAAAGAAATTGTCTTTTAAGTTCTTTTCCGTTAACTTGGAAATGCTCTTTTCGGTAGGAATGTTCACCTTCAGGGCTTCTTTATGATCTCTCTGTGCACGGATCATTCCGCGAAGCGCATATACTTCCGCGATTTCCTTTGCAGGGAGGGTTCCTTTTCCTACTACAGGGTGCAGCATGGATTTTGCACGTTCCTGAAGCACTTCGATACGGTCAATTACGCGCGGCATGTAACGTGCCAGCAACGGATCGTTCGGAAGCTTTCCGGAAGGAGCATGCAGAATATAATGTTTAAATGCATCATCCAATGCTCCGGCATGACCGTTTGCTATGGCCTTTCCTGCCTCTTCAAGACCCTTTTTATCATTAACGACTTTATCCATAAAATCGCTGAAAGTCTTATTCTCAAGAAGTTCCTGTGCCTTCTTGTCAATTTCTGCATTTGTTAATCTTTTGCTGAATGCATCGCCTTTGTGGCGGACGGAATTAACAAGCATTCTGGTTGCATAGAATCTGGCAAGAAACATCTTTGTTTCCGGATCGCCGACATTAAAACTGTTGGGCTTCTGCTTTAACTCATTTCTCCATGCCTTAATCCAGTTATCGGCGGTATCTTCCATTGTCTTGTAATGACCTTTGGATTTCTCTATGCCCTGGATATCGATTTTATAACACAGTGCAAGGTCAAGAGCCTCCATACCGTTCTCAAACGAAACCTTTGTAAGTCCCGCATCAAGCAGTCTCTGGTAATTGGAGCCGTCCACACCCCTCTTTAAATAATCCGGGAATGCGCGAACGGTTTTAAGAGCCGCTTCCACTTCTTCTTTCTTCGGGTCGGCACTCTTTAATGTCTGAACCGCTTCTAAGAACTGCTTCGTATTCTCATAAAGTTCGACATTGGAATCCTTGACATTATTCATTGCCGTGATAAGTTTTTCTTCGAACTTCTGTAAAAACTTATTGGCATTGCTGCCCGGCTCAATAAACGTCTTTCCCTGATTCTTAATCTTTAAGTAATCGTTATAGGTTTCAACGCTTTTGGTATTCAGGACTCTTCTTAATTTATCCGGTCTGTAACCTTTCTTCTCGGCATCATCCGAAATCTTCTTCACATCAATTTCGAAACCGCCCAGTTTGGCAAGTATTTTCAAACCATTGTCAATGATTTCGGTATTCTGCATGGATGCAACCGATCCCTTCCCGAAGGAAGCATCGGAACGAAGACGCGTGTAATTGAATGCATATTCACCGGAACGCAGGAATGCCTCAAACCCTTTTAAATCTTCAATCGATTTCACGACTGTTTTTTGAGGAAGATTATTCTGAATTGCCCGGATTGCATCGGAATAGGGAGTAAGATCCTCGAACAAATAGGATTTCGGATCCTGGTTAACAGTATCCAGCAAATCTCTGAAATCTGCGAGTGTATTACGTTCTTCAACGGTTAAATTATTTCTTCTTTCGATATACTCTTTGTAATTAAAACCCGGCATAATGTATTCTCCTTTTCTTATCCGCGACAGGGTTTCGGAACTCTTTGTTCCTGTGTACAAACGCATTGTATAATACCTTGTCCAACAGATGTCCAACAGATGTCAAACTTTTTTGAAAAAAATAAAATAGCCCGTTTCATCTGCAAAAACAGGCTATTTTAAATCCTTGGGAACAATATTCTTTTCCAGTATCGTTACTTATGATATCTTATTTCACAGGTACTCCGTGTACAACCTTCGGTCCTCCTTTTCCGTCCATCTTAGGTAAATCAGCCAGATCCTCCGGTTTCGCACCTGTTTCATTCATGACTTCCTGTTTGATTTTCGCTATCTGTTTGGGAGACAACTTCCTGTTCATGCCTTCCTCCGCGCTCCAGCTGATTTCACCGTTATGTGCTTTCATGAGAATCTGGATTGCGCGTGTGGGCTTAATCTTGAATGAGGTAAAGTTTTTAAGCTCAAACAGATATTGCTGCGGTTTGTTCTCAAACATTTCTTCTTTCACTTCGGGTGTATTGAGTCTTTCTTTCAAAAGTCCTACCCGTACCAGGTCCATTTTATCGAGTTTTTCGTCAGCCGCACCCGGGAAATTCTTTTTGTTTTCTATGTAATTCTGTTCAAGAGCACAGCCCTCGAGGAGAATATCTGCTACCTGCTCGCATAATTCCTGAGTTTCTTTCGAGTTCGGATTCTTTGCAATCGCATCTTCAAGTTCCTGCTGAATCATCAAAGCCTTGAGCTGAAGATACCTGCTTCTGCCGGTCCGTGTACCCAGATCAAGATTGTATAAATCTCCAATCATCTCTTCCCTTCCGGTATTCATGGAAACCCACAGAGGACTGCCGGGTTTGATTTTTTCGGATTTCAATTCCCGTAGTGCAAATTCGCCGCCGTGACCTTTAAAGAGAAGATCCATATCCGCCGGTTTGAATGCGCCGTTAAAATACTCATCGTTTCTGTTTCTCGCCGTTAATTCGGTAAGGCTTCTGTCTGTCGGAATACTTACATTCAGCAGTTCCTTTTTTCCGCCCTGTGTATTGATCATGCCGCGAAGAGCATAGATTTCGGCGATTTCCGTCTTGGGAATTTCTCCTCTCCCGACCGGAGAATTCACCCTCGCTTTTGCTCTTTCCTGAAGTACCTCGATTCGGTCAATTACCTTCGGCATATAACGGATCAGCGCCTTATCGTTCGATAACTGTCCGGCAGGAAGACGCAGCATGTAATTCTTCAGGGCATCATCCAGTCCGCCGCAATGACCTTTCGCGATTGCCTTGCCGGCCTGTTCAAGTCCCTTTTTGTTATCGCCGATTTTATTGATAAAATCCGCAAAGGTTTTATTCTGCATCAATTCTTCGGCTTTTCTTTCAATATCCAGATTCGTTACTTTCTTTTCAAAAGCATCGCCCTGTCCGCGCACGGAATTCACCAGCATTCTGGTTGCCATGATTTTAGCTAAAAACATCTTGGTTTCTTTTGAACCGACCGTAAAAGCATCCGGCTTTTTTTTCATCTGCCTCTGCCAGTTTTTGATCCATTCATCCGCCTTTGCTTCTACAACGGTATATCCTTTGGCTTTTTTTACTTTCTCGATATCAAGGCCGTTAACCAGAACCGATTCTAAGGATTGTAAACCGTTTACGAATCTTCCTTCCTTCATTCCGGCGGTAAGATATCTCTGGTAATTGGATCCGTTAATTCCTTTTGTCAGATATTCGTTAAAATCCCGAACGGTTTTTAAAGCATTCGATACCTCCGGTTCGGAAGGATCTTTACTCTGTAAAACCTCAACGGCATTTTTAAACTT
>JAEEGL016521065.1_pt1 | contig 18897 bp, 11 predicted proteins | sample 9134231 | NCBI WGS metagenome assembly JAEEGL01 (sample SAMN16246548, study PRJNA631951) | gut metagenome | biome: gut microbiome; feature: rumen; material: fiber-attached | host: Bos | place: Iran: Karaj | collected 2018-10 | reverse complement strand
TAAGGCGTGACACCGTGCTCTACGCAGGCTGGAAGCTGGATGAATCCCTTGACTGGGGAGACCTTGATCTTCCGGAAAATGCTGATATCAAGGCCATGTACGCGAGCGCAGATAAGGTACCGCTTGAGATATTGGTGTACGGAGTGCCTGAGAGCGTTAACTACGATGGCAAAGCGATCACTTTCCCGGGGATAAGAGTTTTTTACGGCACCAAACAGCTTAAGCTGGGCTCGGATTACACCGTTAAATACAAGAATAATGTTAACGCCGGCAAAACCGAGACTGACAAAGCGCAGCTCATCATAACCGGCAAGGGCAACTATCAAAAGACAAGAATCGTGGAGTTTGCGATTCTTCCGCTTGATATCACTGACAAACTGATTGCCCCTGATGTTAAGCTGGGCTATACCGGCAAAGCGCAGAAGGCAGTTACCACCGTGTCCTATGTTAAGGACGACAAGGGCGGAACGACCCTTCTTGCGGCAGGTAAGGATTTTGATTACATATATGATGAAGCGCTGATCGGCAGCGCAGATGAAGATACAGAGTATACCGTTACTGTAAAGGCTAAGGGCAACTACACCGGAAGCGGCACATTTACAGCGGTTATTCTGAAGAAGGAGACCGAGAAAGTACCTGTTTCCAAGCTCAAGATCGGCAAGATCAAGGCTCAGAAGTTAGAGCTAGGTGCAGACGGCTCCGTGAAGGCAGCTGAGCCGGTACTGACCGTTAGCTACAACAAGGCTGCGGTTCCGCTTCTTGGAGACGGAGAAGACCCTGACGCTGACGGCTATGTGATCGAGCGCTACACCGATAACGACCGGGCAGGCACCGCATCGGTATACATCAGAGGAACCGGCAAATACACCGGCGAGCGAAGGATCACCTTCAAGGTGACAGCGCTTCCCATGAAGTCCGTCAAGGTAGAGGGGCTTAAGACATCTTTTGTTTTTGCCTGCAAAGCCATAACCCAGGAGGGCAACTACAAACTGACCTATACGGACGCAGCCGGAACTACTTACGAGTTAAGAGAGAATGAGCATTTTACGGTGTTATATCTTAATAACGTCAACGCCGGCAAGAACAAGGCATCAATTACTTTTACCGGAATCGGAGCATTCTCCGGGGCTGTTAAAAAGACTTTTTCCATAGAGCCTGCTCTGCTAATAGCCGGAAAAGAGCCGGATCCGGAGGATGTTGATACCTATTATTTCACCAAGGGCGGAGTTAAGCCTGAGGTAAAAATAGCGTTCAAAAAAGACGGTGTGCTCTATGACCTCGTTCAGGGCAAAGATTACACGCTTAAGTACGCCGGAAACACAACTGTCACAAAGCCGGGCAAAAACGCCAGTGTCACCATAACCGGAAAGGGCAATTACAAGGGAACCATAAGGCGCGAATTCAAGATCAGCCCCGAGAACCTGGGAGCCCTTGACGTATATGCGGCAGATGTTACATGCAAATACAAAGCCGGTAACTTCAAGACTTCTATGACAATTACAGACCTTAGCGGACACAAGCTTGCGGCAGGCACAGATTTTGACAAGACAATTATCTATACCTACGCAGAAGATACAAGAATTGGCGGACAGCAAAAGCACGATGGCGATCCCGTCTTAAGCGCCGACATCATTCCTGCAGGCACCAGGCTAAGGGCCTCCGTATATGGCAAAGGAAACTTTGAAGGCATAGGCAGCGCCGAGTTCCGCGTTGTAACTACAAGCATCGCCAAGGCTAAGGTTAAGATCGCCGATCAGTGCTACACCGGAAGACCCGTTGAGATCACTGGGAGCGACATTACTTCTGTGATGGTTGGAAAAAACCTTGTTTTACCTGAGAACTACAGGATCGTTCCCGGAAGCTATGTGGCCAATGTAGGCAAAGGAACAGCCAAGGTGACATTAGAGGGCATTGGTAACTACGGAGGAAGAGTGGTTGCGACGTTCAAGATAACGGCGAAGAATGTTGCCGGCAAGTAATTAAGCCAATGCTGGTTGCATCCTTGGTTTACACCCCCCGGCATACACCTTATAATATTGGTGTATGCGTGAAAATAACCTTTTATTCTATTGTGTGGGGGTGTGATGATGAGAATAGCAAGACAGGCGTTATCGGTTATGCTGGCAGGCATTTTGGCAGTCGGAAGTTTGCCTTTTAGCAGTTTTGCATATGAAAACAATGAAGAACCATGTTCAGTGGAAGAGATTTTGCTGGATGATGGTTCTTTTTTGTGTGAAGAAGAGGATGGCAATTTAGAGAGTGTGGGCGAGGAAATAGAGATTGAGCCTGAAGATGTCGATGATACTGACATTGAGGTGATAGAAGAATCAGCTCAGACTTTAGCTGTAGAAGAGCGAAGCGGCGTCATTGACAATCTGACATGGCAGCTTAGCAGCGAGGGTGTTCTTACCATTAGTGGTAATGGTGTAATGAAGGATTTCGAGGAATATGGAACTCCATGGAAAGACTTTTCTGATGATGTGAAAAAAGTCGTAATCTCATCAGGAGTAACAACAATCGGAGACTGTGCATTCTACTGCTGCTATGAATTATCTGAAGTTGTGTTTAACTCCAATGTGACGGTGATAGGTAGAGACGCCTTTTGTGAATGTGTTTCTCTTAAAGAGATAAAGCTTCCTGATTCGGTAACGGAGATTTGTGCTGGGGCTTTTTATAAATGCGGAGTTTCAGATTTTGTGTTCTCTAAGGAATTAACTGTTATTAGGGACAATGCATTTGAGTTATCCAATATCAAGTCTGCAATTCTTCCTGAAAAATTGCAAGAGATAGGAAAATGGGCATTCAGAGGGTGTAGTGATCTAGAGGAAATAAGTTTTCCAAACAGTCTTGAGCATATAGGCTGGAATGCCTTTGAAGAATGTACCGGACTAAAGTCTGTATTCATACCTAAATCAGTTAAGACCATAGATCCTTATGCGTTTGCAAAGTGTTATTATATGGAATCAATTGAAATTGAGGCTGAAGTCGAGACGCTTCCTTCGTATATGCTTTCCGGAATCCCATATCTTGAGACGGTTTATATACCCAAAAGCGTGAAAGTTATTGATCCTTATTGCTTTTATGACACAAATGGCATAAAGGATGTATATTATGCCGGGAATGAGAAAGAATGGAAAGCTATTGAGATAGCCAATTATAATGATGTTCTTAAAGAGGCGAATATTCATTATCGCACCAGTAAATGTGGTGAGAATGCAGAGTGGAATTATGCCGATGGAGTGCTAACGATATATGGATCGGGAGAGATGTATGATTTTGTTTTTGATGATGGGAAAGATGCTGAAGTAACGGTTCCATGGTGGGATGTACATACTGAAATCAAAAAAGTAGTTATAAAGAGTGGCATTACCAAAATTGGGGCATGTTCTTTTATCTATCACAGTGATCTAAAAACAATCTACATTCCTCAGACTGTAACAAAGATTGATAAGGCTGCATTTTACGCAACATTAGTTAAAGATGTATATTATAGCGGGACAGAAAAGAATTGGAAGAAAATTGCAATAGGAGCAGAGAACGAGGCTCTGCAAAACGCAAGTATTCATTATTCTGCCGCTGGAGATGAACATGCAAAAGAGTGGAAAAAACTTGTTTCCGAAAGTGGAAATGTATACAGCAAGGAGTTGGCGTTAAAAACCGGGTATTTGAGTCAGGAAGCAGAGAATAAATCCGATGAAAAGATTAGAAAGGCATACAAAGATCTTGGGCTAGAAAATGTAATGACGGGGAGTAAGTCAGGCATTGGCAGATATTCAGGAGACTTTGGATATGCTATCGGAAGCATAGACCTTGGCAGCGACAATCTGATTGTTATTACTGCGCGAGGATCCGTCAATGATTCAGAGTTTATCAATGACTATCAGACCGGTATTAACCATAATAATTTCTTTGGTTACAATACCATAGATGTTTCATATCAATTTGAAGAAATTATATGGAATAGTTTTAATTCATACCTGAATAAATATCCCTATCTTTTAAACAGTAAACAGGGACTTAAGATTGTTATCTGTGGTCATAGTCTTGGAGGAGCTGCTGCGAATCTTTTAGCTGCAAGACTTGATATTCTTTTGGGCAAAGGAGAATTTATAGGCGATGTTATGACTCCCTCAGAGGTATATGCGTATACTTTTGGGGCTATAGATGCAATTTCTAAGGCTTATTATGAAACAAAAAAGAATATCCTTGGAAAAGAAAAAATTGTAACTAAAGAGAGCAAATATTCTGTTCCTGTTCAGGATGGTTTTGCTAATATTCATAATATATATAATAAAAAAGATTCCTTTGCGCCAGGCTCGTTTAAGGTATTTGTTTTAAATCTGGTGGGAACATTATTAGAAATTCCCGGGGGCAAAGCTTTTACCATGAATGGCAAATTTGGGCATATGCACAAATTTGAACATGATTATGGTAGCGAGTTATGGCCGACAGAAACTCCTAACCACAATATGCCGGCATATTTGGAGGCCGTTGAAAATAACAGAGTTCACGCTTGTAGCTCTGACATATATGTTGAGGTTCATGGCGCTGTGGCCTGTCCTGTTGATGTAACTATATATAAAGATGATGTAATGGTAGGTCAGGTAGTTAACAATGCGGTGAAATATGAGGCTGAGGAAATAACTCTGTTCGTTGTTGATGATGTTAAGCACTTTTTCATTCCGGAAGGAGATTACAAGATTGAAATATCTGCTTGGGATGAAGGAGAAATGAAGTGCGTTCTCGAAGACTCTGAGGGTAGATATGAGTATTTTAATAACGTAAAGCTAGAGAAGGGAAAAGAGTTTCTTTTATCGGATATTTTTGCTGAAGATGGAGGTGACAGCACAAAATTACTGGCGTTAGACGATGAAGGGGTACCCAGAAAGCAAATAGATAAAGATGGAGAGGAGATAGATTACTATTCATACGGCGATATCCTTCCCGAAGACATCCCGGAAGACGGCATGATCCCCGACGGAATCTGGCTCGGAGGAGTATCTAATCTCACTTATGACGCAGCCAAGCAGACCCAGAATATCAGAGTCTATGACAACATGAAACTTCTTGTTCCAAACGTGGATTATAAGGTTAGTTACAAGAATAATAAGAATGCGTACGTTCTTGAGAATTCGGAGAATCCCACTGCCAAGGATAAGAAGTCCGCACCACAGATTGTTTTGTCCATGAAGGGAAATTACAGCGGCAAAGAGATATCCTACTTCTCAATAGAACCGCTCACAATCGCTGACAATCAGGCTTTTGATGCATACATGAAGAAGTCCGGCAAAGCATCTAAGCCTGCACTTGCCTGGAATGGTAAGGAACTTAAGGCTGGCAAGGATTACACTCTGGAGGTGAATGATAGCACTGCGACTTTTACCGGCATTGGAAACTTTACCGGAACAAGAGTGATGGACCTTGCTGCGGCAGAGAGAGCGGTTAAAAAGATTTCAATCGACAAGGTCAAGATAACTGCAATTCCCGATCAGCTGTATATGGGTGAGGCATATACGCTTGAAAAGCTTAAGGCCAAAGATGGTGTTACACCGCTTGATTTTTCTCTTACCTATAATAATGTGAAACTGATTGAAAACGTCGATTATAGGGTGGCAAAGATCATTGATGCCAAGTCCGCCGGTAAAGCGACAGTTGTTCTGGAAGGACTAAATGCAGGGGGAACACCGGGGGCTAACACGGACAGCTTTGTCGGCGAAAAGAGAATAACATTTAAGATCAACGCATATCCTATCGCAGGAGACCTGATAAGTATTACTTCCACAAGCGGAAGTACTGAGCTATCCGCAGCTTACAGAAAATCAGGGGCGGCTGCGCAGATAAGAGTTATGCATGGTGAGAATCTTCTTAGAGTAAACAGGGATTATACCGTGAAATATTCAGGAAATACAGGTTATCCTGCATCCAAGGCTACAGTTGTTGTAAGTGGAAAGGGAAATTATTCGGGCAAGATTTCAAAATCATTCACGGTTTACAGACGTGCTTTTTCTAAGACCGATGGAATAAATGTTATAGCCACCGACGTTCCTTACTCCCCTAAAGCCGGCAAATACACCACCACCGTTAAGGTCTTCGACAACGACGGCAAACTTCTCAAAGCCGGCACAGACTACGAGAAGAAACTTGTATACCAAAAAGAAGGAGAGACACTTGATTCCAAATCCCACCCGGCAGCAGGCGATGTGATAACAGTCCTGGTAACAGGAAGAGGCGGCTACAGCGAGGATACAGTAGAAGCCACTTATACCATTCTTCCTGCGGGAACCGTTAACGACATTTCCAAGGCGACCATCAAGATCAAGGATCAGAGCTATAACAAGGGAAATCCTATTTGCATTACCTCACAGGATCAGCTGCTTCAGGCGACCATCGGTAAGGGCAAAACACCGCTGAAGCTTAGTACTGACGGAGGTGAGACCGGAGACCTCATGGTTGTCACCGGTAGCTATGTGGCAAACAAGTACAAAGGAACTGCGCAGGTTACTTTCATGGGAATCGGAAATTACAGCGGAACCAAGACAGTGAAGTTCAAGATCGGCACCAGATCCATTCTGGACATATGGTTTGGATGGGCCAGGAAGAATTAAATCATTAGAGTATAAAAAACAGCGTCGGAAGTGTATGGAAGCCTCTGGCGCTGTTTATTATTTGCATGATGCTTATGAATTTGCGAAAGTTATATAGTTTCCTTCATGCTTCTTACTCTCGTTCATGGCCTTGTCTGCGGTGTGATAGAGAACTGAGAAGGCATCCTTATCATTTTCACCAAACAGAACGGCCCCGATACTGAGTCTGATCTTCCAGTCATTTATGCCCTCGAAGGATACTTTGTCTACATTGTTAAAGAGTCTGTTGATGGCGATGCAGCCAAGGTCTTCGCTGTCGACGCCTTCGACGAAGACTACGAACGCGTCTCCGCCAAGCCTGAATAATACGTCTGTTTCGCGGAAGGTATCCTTGAGTACATTGGCGAGGGTGATGATGACCTCATCGCCTTTGTCGTGGCCGTAGGTTTCGTTGACGTATTTGAAGTGATCTGCGTCAATTACCAGCAACATACCTTTTTTGCCGTCAAGAAGAAGCTCTGAGATAACATTTTCTCCGCCGCTTCGGTTAAGAGTATGTGTAAGAGAGTCAGTTTCGGCGAGAGCCTTGAACTGCTCTTGTCTTTTCTTGTCTTCGTCTATGGGCTCTGTAGCCCAGATGATCTGCTGGGGGACGCCATTTGAATCTTTTTCGGCAACTATAAAATGAAGACGTGTCCATTTACCATCGTTGTCAACGTATTCATAGGATATGTTAGATAGACCTCCAATGCGCTCCCGTATTGTATCCATGCTGATAAACTGAGCAAGGGATTCTCTGAAGGGCTTGGCGGCAAGGCGCGCTGCGAGAACCCTTTCTTTGCTGGGGACGATGGTTCTCTGCCCCTTAAAAACCTGCTCGTCAATCTCGCCCGGGTTAATAGGGATGACTAAGTTTTGGCTAAGATCGATCAAGGCAAGGGAAGAATATGTATCCATAATGGCATTTGATACAAGGCCATAGGCCTCTGCTTTTGTGTGCTTTTTCGAAAGAATTGCAGGTAAAGCGCATAGAAATGCCAGTAACGCAATAATTAGAATAATTATGGCAATGTCAAATGGCGAATAAATCATGCTTTGCATCATTTCTCCGGAGTCATACGAGACGTCTTAGCGATGAAATGTAAACTGTATACCATTATGATTATACTATGTTTAATGGGATTCGCTCAAATTAAAGCTTTATAAATAACTGAGGGGTACGAGTTGATGTTTTTTATGGTATATTAGAGGTTAAGTTTACATAAGTTTGGGAGGTTATGTGTTTTGAAAAAAGAAAGAGGGTCTTTTTCGGGTAAAATAGGATTTGTACTGTCGGCGGCAGGAGCATCCGTGGGACTGGGAAATATCTGGAGGTTCCCATATCTGTGCGCCAAGTACGGCGGAGGAATCTTCCTGCTGGTATATATTCTGCTGGCGCTGACCTTTGGCTATACCATGATCGTGGCTGAGACCGCCATCGGCAGATATACGAAAAAAAGTCCCGTCGGAGCTTTTCATGCTCTGGGGAGCAACAAACTCATGGGCTTCGGAGGCTGGATAAATGCCATAATTCCGATTCTGATCGTGCCTTATTATTCAGTTATCGGCGGATGGGTTACCAAGTATCTGTTTGAATATATCAGAAGCGATGCGGAGTATGTGGCCACTGACGATTTCTTCGTGAATTTCATCACCGACGGAACTGCTTCCGAGATATGGTTCATCATATTTACAGCACTGGTTCTTGGGGTTATCTTCATGGGAGTTGAGAGCGGAATCGAGAGATTTTCCAAGTTTGTTATGCCCGTGCTGGTGGTGCTGGCTCTTGGAGTCTGCGTCTATTCCGTAACAAGACCGGGAGCACTGAAGGGCGTGAAATACCTGTTCATTCCTGATTTTGCACATTTTTCCATTATGACGGTGGTAACGGCCATGGGACAGATGTTCTATTCCCTGTCAATTGCCATGGGAATTCTGATCACTTTCGGATCCTATGTCAAAAAAGAAGTCAGCATTCATGAGTCCACAAGACAGGTGGAGTTTTTCGATACGGCAATCGCTGTTATGGCCAGCCTTATGATCATTCCAGCGGTGTTCTCTTTTTACGGAGGAGATCAGAGCAAGTTAAAGGCAGGACCAGCCTTGATGTTTATTACTATGCCTAAGATTTTTGCAAGTCTGGGATTTGGTAAGATTGTCGGAATCATGTTCTTTGCGCTAGTGCTGTTTGCAGCGGTGACAAGTGCCATCGCCCTTACTGAGAGCGCAGTTTCCACCTTCTCAGATGAGTTCGGATGGAGCAGAAGACGCGGCGTCGTGATAATGGCACTGGTTATGATCGTTCTGGGAAGTCTCTCTTCACTGGGTAACGGCCCTCTGGCTGATGTCACCATTATGAAGATGCAGATCCTTGATTTCTTTGACTTTTTGACCAACTCCATCATGATGCCCATTGCGGCGCTGATGACCTGCATTCTTGTTACCAAGCATATGGGAATCGATGTCCTCACCAAAGAGGTGGAGCAGGATGGTCATCCTTTCAGAAGAAAGAAGATCTTTTCCGTGATGATCACGGTGCTGTGTCCTATATTTGTAGTGGTTATCCTGGTGAGCGCTGTATTAAATGTATTAGGAATAATACAGATGTAACGGAGTAACAACAGGACCCATTAGTCAGTCATTGACAACGGTGCTGATAACAGCACTGTTTGCGGAAGCAATAACATATTCATATTCAACGAAGCCTACTCGGAATTCCACCGTGTAGGCTTCTTTTCCGTTTACGAAGACCTTTTTGGCATAGGTATAGAGGGTGTCTTCCTCATCGTAGCCTGCGTCTTTAAGAGCTATACAGGTGGCCTGGTCTTTGCTTGCGCAGGGAGAGGGTGCTGCCAGAGCTGTCATGGATGCGGTGGATAATGTGAATATGATCATTGCTGCTGCGAATACTTTTTTCATAGTTTATTCTCCTTTTTTCTTTGATTGATGTTATTATGTTAGCATTTGATTCATCACAGAAATATCACAGTATATTTTGCCTTTTCCGGCATTTAAGAGTAGCGCTTATCGCTCTAGAATAATAGAAAAACACGTCAGATTGACAGAGAGATATATGGTATGAAAAAGAAAATAATAACGATAGCGGCAGTTGTGGCGGCAGCAGCTGTTTTCGGGGGAATATGTTTTTTTAACTGGAAGAGCGCAAAGGATTTGCCCAAGGAAAGAACCGAAACGGTGGAATTGAAAACAGATGAGAATCCGGCGCAAAATTCCGGTGATGACAAGGGCAAGAGTGATAAGAAAGCCGGAAAGGGAAGCCTTTTTAAGAAAAAAGAAACCGCTGAGGTGCCGACTTTTTCTGATAAATACTACGTTGCTTCATATTACGGCGGCAGCAGTTGGGGAATATGGTATGACTGCTTCAGCCTTAAGGTAATCGTCAGCTCAGACAAAGAACTGCTTGTATATGCGCCTTCTGACGGAGAACATAACTATATTTATATGACATCTTTACCTCTAAGCGATGCCCAGTACAACGGGATTACCCGCGGAATTGACAGGAATAAGCTCTATACGCTGGACCCGGAGTTGGAAAAGGATGTCTGTGATGGCTATTCCGACTTCCTTATCTTATATGATGAGAACGACTACGAGCTGAAGGCCTGCGGCGGATACATGCCCACCAACAAGGATTTCAATAAGATGCTCAGCAATCTGTTTAACAATGTTCCGAAGGATGAGCTTGCCAAGCTGTGGAATGTGTGGCGTGAAGAGCTGATAGCGAGGGAAGAGTCGGTTAGGTACAAAACGGATTATCAGACAAGAGACTATTTTTGCCTTGATTGTCACAGACAGATCATCGATACTTTTGAGGAGTATGTGATCCTTGATGAAAATGAGTATCCAAAGGCTAAGGAAATAAACAAACTGATCAAGAAGGACATGATCTCGGAGAGGCCTGATGATATTTACGACAACTCGAAGGATGAGTGCGGCACCAACGATGGTGACAATGCTACATATTATTACTCAAAGGTAAAAAACGTATTCCTTATAGATGACCACATCCTGGCTATAACTGTCAGCGCAGAGACGGACATTCATACAGCTCCCCATCCATGGCTCTCCGAGAAGCAGTTTCTCTATGACATGAATACAGGAGAGAGACTGGATCTTCAGGAGTATCTTGGCAAGGATGAGGAGGCTTTCAAGAAACTTGTGGCCAATGCCACTTATGATTTCTATACTAAGAATCCGGATGCGCAGCATGGTTTTTATGGGTGCAGCGAAGAAGATATTCATGAAAAAGCTTATGAGTACGCAGGGTATGATACGACCAAGCTTTTCCTGTATCCGACACATATGGAGCTGATCTATATTGATGATGGCATGGTGCCACATGGACATGGTGAGTATGTAATATATATTCCTTATGGCGAAATTGGGGTCTGACCCCAATTCACAGTTTAGACACAAATAGAAAAAAATGAAATGCAGATAAAATCAAGGCTTGAGGCTTGTCGAGAAAAAAATTGGGGTCAGACCCCAATTTCATAGGTTAATGTTAACTATACAAATTTACCGAAAACGTTTCCGAAAAATGGATGAGTTTCAACAATTGACGCAGAAACCCCAGTAAAATTATAATTTTATTATAAATGTTAATCGGTTTATCACATTGTAACTATCAACAGGCAGTGCAAACTGCCAATTCTTCAAAGGAAAGCAAGGAGGAAGTATGAGAAGGGGTAAACTATGGGGCAGAGTGGTATCTGCGGCAGGCCTTGGCTTGTCTGTTTTTTTGAGTTCTTTCGGAAACGTTTCCGGAGCCTATGCGGCTGAGCCGGAGGATGAAGTAATTCTTCTGGAAACCGTAGAGGAGACGGAGGAAGATACCGTAGATGATGCGGTAGAAGCTGATGTGGCCTCAGAAGATGAGGCAGGAGAAGCAATTCTCCAGGACTTCGGTGCAGACGAGGATGCGGATGATGTGGAGCTTCTTGAGGAATATGAGGTCGAGCCTGCAACTGCGGCTGTGGCAGAGCAGGGAACCTATGCCGTTGCACCAAGGGATAAGAGAGAGGCTGACAACAGTCTCATAACAAGAGACAGTGTACATGACGGTGCTATACTTCATGCTTTTTGCTGGAGCTTCAACACCATTGCAGAGAACATGGCGGATATTGCGGATGCAGGTTATACTGCGGTTCAGACTTCGCCTATAAATGAATGTCTTGCCACCAATCCGGGCATGAATCTTCACGGCCCCGACGGAATGTGGTGGTATCATTATCAGCCCACCGACTGGGTTATCGGTAACTATCAGCTGGGAAGTAGGGATGAGTTCAAGCACATGTGCGATGTGGCTGATGAGTATGGTATCGCAGTCATCGTTGATATTTTGCCAAACCATACAACACCTACCTACAGCCAGATTGCTGATGCTTTGTACGAGGCAGCAGGTGGAAGCGATGCTCTTTACCATACAACAGGTAAGACAGCGGGTGGTTACACCGACAGACTGGAGCTCACTTACTATGAGATGGGCGGCCTTCCGGATGTGGATACCGAGAATGCAGGCTTCCAACAGTATTTCTACGAGTTCCTTAAGGACTGCGTATATCTGGGAGCTGACGGTTTCAGAATCGATACGGCCAAGCATATTGCGCTGCCTGACGATCCGGTTCCTTCAGATTATGCATCAGATCCCGACAGAAACAATTTTTACCCAAATATGAGAGCGGCAATTGATGAGTACTCTGCTGAGGTCGGAACCAAGAGCTACGATGAGCTGTTTGTATACGGCGAGGTTCTGCAGGGAACCAATGACAGACTGGCAGCTTACCAGCAGTATATTGGCGGAACAACGGCCAGCAACTACGGTGCAAGCATCAGATCTGCTCTGACAAGCACCAATTTGTCTGTTAACAGAATTCTGGATTATCAGATCTACGACGATACAGCTTATGGCAGCACCTACAAAGCAGATGCAGAGCGCCTTGTGACCTGGGTTGAGTCCCATGATACTTATATGAATGACGGCGACAGCTGCTGGAAGTCTATTTACGACAGAGATGTCATCCTTGGCTGGTCCATCATCGGCGCAAGGAAGGCCGGAACACCTCTTTTCTTCAGTAGGCCCAATAATTCTTCGCCTGAGAGCCCATATGGTGACAACCTTATCGGCGAGGCTGGAAGCGATATCTACAAGGCTCCTGAGGTCAAGGCTGTTAACAAGTTCCGCAGGGAAATGGGAGATGTAAACGAGTATCTGTCTAATCCCTGCGGCAACAACAAGGTCCTTATGATCGAGAGAAAGGGCGATGCTGTTGAAGGCGCGGTTATTGTTAATGCAGGTAGTGAGAAGACGGCTGTAAATTGCAAGACGCAGCTGACTGACGGTATCTATCGTGATCAGGTTGAGGGCAGCAGTGCTATTTTCCTGGTAAAAGACGGTGTGATCTCCGGAACTGTAGCTGCCAGAGGCGGTGTTGTTCTTGCCGATAGAGTGGATGGAACCGGCAAGGTGGTTTCTTTCTACAATGCAGATAACTGGTCACAGGTTAATGCAAGAGTAGATGGCGGAGAGGCGCTTGATACCGAGGATGAGGGCGATGGCTGGTTTAGTGTTACCGTTTTGGCAGAGGAGTTTGGCATAAGTTTCGAGAATGAAGACGGAACCCTGGTTTCACCTGAGTATGTGATTACTGAGGACAGCGGAACTTTTGCAACACCCAGGTCATCGGAGCTGTTTTATTCGAAAAAAGAGGCTGAGGAGTCACTGGGAATCCACAGCTACAGCGTATATTTCTTTAATACAGAAGGCTGGAGTGCGGTCAATGCCTATGGCTGGCTCGATGGTGGTGAGCAGATTTTTGGCGGATGGCCGGGGGAGCCTGCGGTTAATGAGGGAGAAGGCTGGTGGAGAGCTGATATCAAGTCGGATAAAGTTCTTGATGCCTTCAATGTGATTTTTAATAACGGAAACGGCGTTCAGACAGTAGATATTACAAATATTTCTGCAGGCGGAAAAGAGATCTTTTTTGCAGTAGATGCGGAGAATAGCGGCAGCCAGTTATCGGTGCTCAGGTTCACGGACAAGGAGTCGGCGGAGAAGGCTCTGGGAGTGTCCGGAGAGTATACAACTGCTTACTTCTATGACACTGAGGGCTGGGGCGAAGTAAGCTGCTACATTTGGGGCGCTGCAAGCTTTGGCGATTGGCCAGGACAGGCCGTTAGTAAGGATGAGGACGGATGGTACAAGGTTGTAGTTCCTGCGGGAGCCTGCGATGATCTGAACATCATCTTCAACAACGGCGGCAATGGCAAGCAGACACCGGATATGAAGCTGTCTGATATGAAGTATCGTTTCTTCCTGCACGATGGCATAACCTATAGTAAGTTTGGCTCCAAGAAGGAGGCCATGGAAGCTATTTCGGGACAGGAAGAGGTGACCTACAAGACGGTTTACTTCTACAACGAGAAGGCCGAGGACAGTGCATGGCAGGATGTTTTCCTCTATGTTTTTGGTGGAAATAACGGCGAGTACAACCACCTTGTGGGGCAGTGGCCCGGGAAAAAGATGGTGAGAGAAGAGGGTAGTAACTGGTATAGCGCCGAGGTTCCGGAGAAGCCGCTTAATACAGGCACTCTGACATATATTTTTAACAACGGAAACGGAACGCAGCTGGGCGACAACAGAAATATTACGGCGGAGAAGTGCTATTTTACCATGAGCAGTACTGACAGCTTTGAGAGCAAAGAGACTGTATACGAATTCCTGGGCTATAACCCCGAGGAGCCGGAAGTGCCTGAGATTCCCGAACCTGTCGGAAAATTTGTGACAAAGTGGGGAACAGTCAGCTATGTTCAGGAAGATGGAACCAAGGTAACCGGATTTGCAAGAATCGATGGATACATCTACTACTTCAAGGCCAACGGATCTATGGTAAGGTCCGACTATGTAACTGTTGATGACAAGATCTACTACCTTGATGCCAGCGGTCACAGAGTAACCGGATTCTACACCAAATGGGGCAAGACCTATTACTATGATGCTAACGGCGTGCAGGTAAGAGACTCTCTGATCGAAGTCGATGGCGACACTTACTATATCAATGTCAGAGGCGGCAGGGTTACAAGCTCCTTCGTCGATTTCGAGGACGGAAGACGCTTCTTTGACTCCCAGGGCAAAATGGTCCGCGGCCGCACCATCACTCGCTGGTGCAAGAAATACACCTTCGACGACAACGGAATACTCATCGGCTAAACTTTGCCTAACTAAAGTGACAGGCACTTCACTATGTTGAAGTGCCTGTCACTTTATCATAATGCAGTGCCTGTCACCTTATTGAATCCCGGAAAATTCTTTCTAACAATCGAGATCGCCGCCAAAGCCCCGAAGGAAGCCAGCGCCTTCTCAAGATTGTCTCCGGCGGGTGCCCCGCCTGCTATATTTTTGTTTCCGTTCTTTTCATAGATATTTGTACCCATTTTTCTATACCTTCTTTCACACAAGAATTCGTTTTAGTTTACAAATTTATACTATCACCTCTTCTATCACACTTTTGTCACACAAAAAAAATTGGGGTCTGACCCCAATTCACAGTTTAGACACAATTAGAAAAAACTGAAGTGCAGATATAATCAAGGTTTGAGGCTCGCCATGAAGTAAATTGGGGTCAGACCCCAATTTTTTCAACACGGAAAAGTAGATGTGGATGATCGGGAAATGGTACAATGGTAGTGGAGGGTGAGCCTATGATTAAGACTGTGATCATTCAGGATATGGACCACCTGTACGACCTTCTCAATGAGCAGGAATACAGGAATGACCTAAAAAGAAACAGGAATCTCTTTGTGTACCGGGGGCAGCCGGACGCGGAGTTTGAGCTGACCACGAGCCTATCGAGGAATTGCAAGGACAAGAAAAAGGAGCTGGAGCCCTGCATGCTGCGGAACTTCACCAAGTACGCGGTGCTGGAGGAGCCATCGATTGAGAATTCAGTGTGGCGGCAGATGATCTTCGGGCAGCACCATGGACTGCCAACAAGGCTCCTGGACTGGTCATTTTCGCCGCTGATCGCGCTTCATTTCTCCTGTACCGAGAACGATATGGAAGATATGGAAAAAAGAGACAGCGTCGTGTGGCGCACGGACATCCACGAACTTCATGACCTCCTTCCGGAGAAATACCGGAAAATCGCGAAGAAGTACAACACCACCGTCTTCTCCGTGGACATGCTCTCGGAAGCCTGCGACAGCCTTGACACCTACGACCGTGACATGGGCTCCTCCTCAATGCTCATGATTGAGCCGCCGTCGGTTGACGTCAGGATCGTCAACCAATACTCGTTCTTCTCCGTCATCCCCAATGACATGGCAGACATTCAGGGCTTCCTTGACAGATGCACGGACAAGACAGTCAAATATGTGATAAAAAAAGAAATCCGCTGGCAGATACGTGATATGCTTGACCACCAGAATGTCTCAGAACGCATTGTTTACCCGGGCCTTGACGGCCTGTCAAAATGGCTGGGAAGACATTATTACGTAAGATAACACCCCTAAGATCACATCATCCGAGACTGTGATTCTTCTGTGATACTTGCTTTGATAAGATGCATTATATCGAATACAAAGAGAGGGAAAAAACATGAAGAACACAGTAAGAAAAATAACAAAAACAATGCTCAAAATAACAACAGCCCTGGCAATCACAGGAACCGCCATGGCTGATGTAAAACTCTGTACATTGATCTGACATACGGATCACTTAAATTCTGCAGAATAATAAGGAATAATAAGACTTTCTCCCGCCAGAATGTTACAATTCTCCGGGAGATTGTTTATGCATGAAACCTCCGCCACATAGGAAGCAATATCGCTGTAGTGGTCGTAGGAAATATTCTCAGCCGCGATATCCCAGAGCGTGTCGCCGCTGTGAACCGTGATCTGCTTGTAATATTTAAACTCAGGAGCATACTCATCGCTCTGAGCATCAAGTATTAGTGTTGACAGTAAAAAAGAAAACACGAAAACCACTACTGCAGCTGCCAGCGCCAAAGCAAGTTTCTGTCTGCGAATAATTCTCTCACGGCGAAGCTTGTTTTTATAAATGCGGATCTCGCTCTTAGATAAAAATCTGGGATCATCATACATCTTTGCTGCGGCCAAAAGTGCTTTACTCATATCGCGTACTCCTCTCATTTGAAATCACTTGGAATCATCCGAAATCATTACCTCATTCTTACATCCTAATAATCCCAAATAAGGAGTACAATAAAAACACCACCTCGCAAACCCGCACCAAAACTGGGCTCACGGGCTAATTATAACTCTTTTACCACCTCAACCATATGCTGGAAATAGCACATATCCGTCAGCAGATCAGCGATGGCAATGTACCTGCTTTTACCTTCAGGGCCGGGTTTTTCTGCCTCAGTAATGGCTTTGATATCCTTGATTTCACCTTCCGAAAAGAATATGGCTTTGTTCGTTGATTCATACAGTTACGTTGGCATAATATCCTTGAAAGCCTGTCTGTAGATATATCTCTTTTGACAATTGTTTATGTACAGATGCCTTGGAATGGACACCGCATAATCAATAACGTCTTTATCCAGGAACGGAAAAACATATTTTCAGAAAACGTTTCAGAAAATTTGTACAAAAAAACCCCGATTTTATCGGCGGTTTTGGCATTTTCAGACAAGTCCCCGTAAGTTACAATGAAAATAGCTATAGGGGGTGATGCCTATGACGAAGAAAAGTATTCTGGGTCTTATTTTATCGGGACTTTTAATAATGTGTGTTGGATGCAGCGGTGCTCCGGCGGGAAATGGCAGTTCAGATGACTGCGCTACGGGACAGGATCTCAAGCCTGTAATTTACCTTTATCCCGAGGAAGATAACACTGCTGTTTCAGTGCGTTTGGATTACAACGGAGATCTTACCGAGCTCATACCTGAGTTCAATGCAGAGAATGTTTGGAACTGCACCGCCAATAAGAACGGCAAGATAACCTTCGAGGGCAAAGACTACGATTACCTCTTCTGGGAGGGAGCTCCAAAGTGGGAATATGATTTCTACTCAGGCTTCTGCATCAGAGGGGCTGATACAGAGGCGTTCCTCAAGGAAGCACTTCCTCAGCTGGGACTTAACGAGTCCGAGGCCAAAGAGTTCATGGAGTTCTGGGTTCCGCAGATGCAGGGCAACGCTTATAACATGATAAGCTTCCAGGGCAGAACCTATAACAAGAACGCCAAGCTTACCGTAACTCCCGAGCCTGATTCCATCATCCGTGTATTCATGGCCTGGTATCCTACAGAGAGGTTCATCAAGATCAACCCTCAGTACTTAAGCGCACCTGAGCGCAAGGGCTTCACCGTAGTAGAATGGGGCGGCAACAAAGTTAAATAACCCAATATCAGTTTTTTCTTGCAACAAACATAATCATGTTCTAAAATGTAATGCGTGATATCAGACCTTCATCCGATATCACGCTACTTTTTTGTCAGCGTAACCCAGCGGTTATCCCATTAACTACGCCTTATCATCCAGACCGGGATTGTAGGCCGACATTACAGTAGCAGCTATTTTACAAATATTGGTTAAAGGAATGCATGACGCCTTTGTCAATTCCTATTCCTTTGGCTATAAGTGAGCAGCCATCATTTCAAAATATACATAAGGCGCGATTGTAGTGCTACGGAGTAAAGACCTATATCGTGAGTGCCCTTGCACGAAACGATATGCTCAGGGCTTTACGCAGTGTTCAGCACTATGAGCAACGTTGTATATTTTGAAATGATGACTGCGGATTAAATTAAAGAAATGGAGTAACAAATTATGATGCAGTCACGTACACATACCTGTGGTGAGCTGCGCATGGCAAATGTCGGCGAGAGTGTTAAGCTTGTTGGCTGGCTTGAGAACATGCGTGAAGTAGGATCCAACCTCGGCTTCGTAGTCCTTCGTGATTTCTACGGCACAACACAGATCGTTCTTGAAACAGAAGAGATGGTCAAGACAGCCAAGGCCATCACCAAGGAATCCACAATCTCCGTTAAGGGCGTTGTAAGAGAGCGTAGCTCCAAGAACCCCAAGCAGGAGACCGGTGATATTGAGGTTGTTCCTGAGTCCATCGAGATCCTCGGAAGATGCCGTTACAACGAGCTTCCCTTTGAGATCAACCACTCAAGAGAGGCTGACGAGACAGCACGTCTTAAATATCGTTATCTTGACCTTCGTAATCCCGAGGTTAAAAAGAATATTATCCTTAGATGCAACGTAATCGCAGCCCTTCGTCAGT
>JAEEGL013893516.1_pt1 | contig 18897 bp, 14 predicted proteins | sample 9134231 | NCBI WGS metagenome assembly JAEEGL01 (sample SAMN16246548, study PRJNA631951) | gut metagenome | biome: gut microbiome; feature: rumen; material: fiber-attached | host: Bos | place: Iran: Karaj | collected 2018-10 | reverse complement strand
TGGATTTTCATCCAAGAATGGAAGGATTGAGTGTACTACTTCGTGAACTGCTTGGTGGAATTCTGTCTCACCTGGATTCTTAGCGATTACTTTCGCCATGAAATCGTTCAATTCTTTGTCGAAATTCTTTGCCATTTGTTTTAAATATTTAAGTAATAATTTTTATTCGTTTGACGTGGCAAATGTAGAAAGAAATTTGTAAAATCAAAACGTAAAATGTTGATTTTTAGAAAATTACGTGTATTTCGCAAAGACTGTACGTAAAATACGTATGACTGCATTATTGTTATAATTACGTTGTCGTTATGTTATGGCAAAATTGCGTGGAACTGAAGAATGTGTTTTGTCGAAATTTGTATATTTGTAAAAACAAAAATGGCTATGCGAAAGATTCTATTGGGTTTTGCCGTGTGCATATTCTGTATATCGTGCAATTTTAATAATGCAAAAAATATAAAAGACTGCAAGTTTACGTTTAAATCAATTTCGGAATTGATGGTCGACAATGTATCCATGGACGGGAAACGTTCACTGAAAGACTTGTCACCAGCGGATTTTACGACAATTTCACGTGGCTTGATGAACGAAATGCCTATTTCTTTTACTGCCCACGTCAATATAGATAACCCGAATAATCAAAAGGCTGAATTGAGTGCGCTTGAATGGATTTTGCTTATAAAAGACGTGGAAGTTGCCAATGGTGTCCTTGACGAAAAAGTGAAAATTGCACCAAATGAGAGCGTTACGATTCCTATTGAAGTTGAGACAAATACGAGGATTTTGAAGAATTTTTCGCTTACGGAGGTGAAGAATATAATTTTTGCAATAAGCAGTTCAAAAGGTCTTCCCCCGAATTCTACATTGAAAGTGAAGCCTGCCATAGTTGTCGGGAAAAAGATGATAAAGGCTCCAACATACATTACAATTGATTTGGATTCGGTCAAATAAACAAGACTCTTTCTAAATATGTGTAAGTTTTTTTGTAAGAAATAGACAATTGAAGAGTTTTCGTCGCATAGTATTTTTTGTCGTTTTTTTGTGTGTAACTATGTTTGTGAATGCACAGTCGTCTCATTTTGAGCGAATTGAAATGCCTGACTCCGATGTTGAGTATTATAGTTGCATTCCATTTGATGAGTGTGTCTTGCTGAAACTTACCGACGATACAAAGCAAACTGGTAGAAAAAATACGGTCTTTACCTTTCAAAAATACGACACGGTCTTTCAATATAAATCATCGGCGGATGTAACGCTACAGACCAAACGTTCAGCATTTTTGGAGTATACAACGAAAGATGCTCATTATAGTTTGTCATATCAAATTTCGGGAACATACACAATTTCTGTCGTTTCGGTTAAAGACCTGTCTGTGCAATATTTACACGGGAAATTACCGAAATCTACCAGCCTGGTGTCTTTGCGTGCAATTGGCGGATATGTCTATCTGCTCGGCTATACGAAGGATTTGCCGTTTTTGCTGATTCAGAATGAAAAAACGCAGGTGACGCAATTGGGAAAAATTATTCCTCTCAATAAAAACCGCTTTTCCATAATGTCGTTTGAGGTAAACGACGAAACTGGCGAAGCATACTTGTTTACCAAAGATGTGCTGAAAAATGACAATCTTATAAAATTCTACATTTATAAAGATGGCGTGAAAACGTTTGAAACAATTGTAAAAACAAACGATGAAGATAAATATATTGTGTCGGCTTCGGCATCGAGGCTGAGCGATGGAACGTGCATAATTTCAGGAACATACGGGAATATTTCGAAAAATACGCATTCTTCGGTCGGCATTTTTATATTGAAGTTGGGATCTAATGGTGAAAAAATTTCTATGCGATATATCAATTACCTTGATATTGAGAACTTTACCTCGTATTTGTCGGCACGGAAGCAAGAACGAATAGAGAAGAAACAGGATAAGATGCAGGCTCAGAACAAGGAACTTGAGCTGGCATTTATGATGTATCCCCATAAAATTATTGAACAAAATGGTGAATATGTGCTGGTCGGTGAAGCATATTATCCTACTTATCGTCAAGAATGTCAGTATATTACGACGACAAACGGACAGACAATGCATTGCTATCAGGTTTTTGACGGATTTCAGTATACGCATTTTTTCTTGTTGGGATTTAACGAGCAAGGTGACTTGTTGTGGAGCAATTCCGAGCCGTTGTATATAAACGAGAAGCCATTTTCTGTGACGCATTTTCTGTCCGTAAATCAAAAAAATCCGAATGTTCAGTTAGTGTATTCGTCGTGGAATAAGATTTTTATTTACGATTTCAATAACGGCGAAAAAATACGTACAGATGAAATCTCGTATGTTACTGACGAAGAGCGACTGCTTACGTCGGTCAGCAAAAATATTCATTGGTACGGAAACACGTTTTTGTCATACGGAAAACAGATGATAAAAAACAAAGATGACAAAATGAAACGAAAAGTCTTTTTTATAGAAAAAATAGAAATACCGACAAAATAATGGCACTTATTAAATCTGTTCGTGGTTTTACGCCGATTATTGGCGAAAATTGTTTCTTGGCTGACAATGCCACGATAATTGGCGACGTGGTTATGGGCAAAGATTGTAGCATTTGGTTCAACACCGTGTTGCGCGGCGATGTAAATTCAATAAAAATCGGAAATCTTGTGAATATACAGGACGGTTCGGTGTTGCATACATTATATGAAAAGTCAACTATAGAAATTGGCGACAATGTGTCGGTTGGACATAATGTTACAATTCATGGGGCAAAAATTTGCAATAACGTCTTGATAGGCATGGGCTCTGTGATTCTCGACCATGCGGTTATAGGCGAAAATTCAATCATCGCAGCGGGTGCTGTGGTAACAAGTGGTACGGTTGTGGAGCCAGGAAGTCTGTATGCTGGCGTTCCTGCAAAGAAAATCAAAGATGTTTCGCCAGAACAGACAAAAGAAATGATAGAAAAAATCTCGCGTAATTATAAAATGTATGCGAGTTGGTATACTGAATAGAAAAATAGACTTATGACTCGAATGATTCAATCTGCATATACGCGTTTGCAAATTCCCGAAATTACCATTGGTTCGGTGAAAATCGGCGGCGAAAATCCTATTGCCTTGCAGTCAATGACAAACACCAACACAAACGACACCGAAGCAAGTGTTGAACAATGTATTCGTGTATTTGAAGCAGGCGGCGATTACGTTCGTCTGACGGCACAAGGCATAAAGGAAGCTGAAAATCTGAAAAATATCAAACAACAACTGGTTGCTCGTGGTTATACACAACCGTTGGTTGCCGACATTCACTTTAATCCGCAGGCGGCGTTGGTCGCGGCAAAATATGTGGAAAAGGTTAGAATCAATCCGGGAAACTACGTCTATATTGGCTCTTTGCGAAAAACCGACTATACCGACGAGGAATATGCGGCAGAATTGGAGAAAATTCGCGAAAATATTTTGCCGTTGCTTGAGGTGTGCAAACAGTACGGCACGGCAATCAGAATAGGGGTGAACCACGGTTCACTGTCGCAACGAATAGTTTCTCGTTACGGCGATACGCCGCAAGGCATGGTGGTGAGCATGATGGAGTTCCTTCATATTTGCAAAGACGCTGATTTTAAGAATGTTGCGTGTTCCATTAAGGCAAGCAATACTCGCATAATGGTTCAGGCAACCCGTTTGCTTGCCCAACGAATGATAGAGGAAGATTGTCGTTTCCCTATACATTTGGGTGTTACCGAAGCAGGAGCAGGCGAGGACGGTCGTATAAAGTCCGCCGTGGGTAGCGGCTCGCTGTTGCTTGACGGCATAGGCGACACCATTCGCGTTTCGCTTACCGAAGCTCCCGAATGTGAAATTCCCGTGTGTAAACTCATTGTCGATTATAGGAACGAGGTCTTTGCAACCCCGTTGCACTTCGAGCCGATAGAAGATGTTCGTAAGGCGATTGACGCGTATTCCCTGTACCAGACAACAGCAGTTTCTGGCATTGGAGGTGATTCCGTTCAAATGGTGTTTGGCTCCGAAAACACAAAGGCAGATTGGGTTTGGATGGGAAATTTCATTCAAAAAGATGCCGTAAAAATTCCCGTTGTTTCGTTGCAAGCATATAACAAATCGGAAAGGTGTGTGTTGCAGATTTCGGAAACGGAGCTTGACACGTTGAAAACGATGGAACTGGGAAGCAATACGATTATTTTGTTTGACTGCAAAGACATTCACGTTACGTATCTCACTCGAAAACTCTATGCTATGCTTGCCGGAAGAAAAAATCCCGTCGTGTTGGCACGTTCGTATGACTATGCAGATTTTGCCACGTTGCAAATTCGTGCCGCTATGGACTTTGGCTCGTTGTTGCTCGACGGTTTCTTGAACGGGGTAATGATTCGAACTTCTCATTTTTCAGAAAATCAATTAGTTGATTTGTCGTTTGCCATTTTGCAGGCCTCTCGTTCCCGTTTTGAAAAAACGGAATATATCTCGTGTCCTTCGTGCGGAAGAACATTGTACGATATAGAAAAGGCGTTGGCTGAGGTGAAATCGAAAACTTCGCACCTCAAAGGACTGAAAATAGCCGTGATGGGATGCATTGTCAATGGACCCGGCGAAATGAGCGATGCCGACTATGGTTATATGGGTGCGGGAAAAGGCACGGTGAATTTGTATAAAAAACAAACACTTGTGTGTCGCAATATTCCTGAAACCGAAGCGGTACAGGCTCTGATTCAGTTGATAAAGGACAATGGCGATTGGCGAGAAAAATAGAATTTTGTCTGGTTTTATGTAAGTTTGCTCTTTTATAAGGCAGAATACAACAAAAGAGTCTTTTAGAATGTATGCTTACCTTGATAATGCTGAATGACCAAATAATTTAGTCGCGCCATATATTTTGCTTGAAGCTGTGAAATGCTTGTCTGGGCGAAGTTTGTTTCCGTTACAAGCAAGGTTGTCGCGTCTATCAAGCCGACTTCAAATTGCTTTTGTGCCAATTCTACTGAAACCTCCAAAGCCTCCAACGAAGCCTCCAATGCCTTGTCTTCGGCTTGATAGGATTCTGCGTTCTTGCAGGCGGTTTCTATTTGTTTATACAGATTTTTCCGTGCCGATTCAACGGATAAGGCATTGTATTCTGAATTGATTTTCGCCGTTTCTACGCTGGTTTTTGTCTGCCATTTGTTGAAAATCGGCACCGAAAGCGACAGACGGAGGGAATTGTTGCCTTGCAGTTCCGACTCGCTGTCGAAAAAGTTGATGTTTGCCCCCACGCCTGCCGAAAGCGAAAGGGATGGGTAATACGAAGATTTTGCCATTTTCACCGACAGACTGTCAAGAGCCAATTGCTGTTCGGCATTGAGCATTTCGGGATACACTTTGCAGGCTTCGTTAAAAACGTCTATTGGCGATGGAACTTCAAAGTCAGAAACGGATTGTTCTTGTTCGGCAATGTCAAAATCAACTTCGGGACCAAGTTCCAAAAGTTGCTTCAATGTCAGTAATTGTTGAGAATACTGATTTGTTGCCCGAATGAGCGAATATTGTTTGTTGGCGTATTGTGCGGCCATGTCGCTGTAATCTTTTTGCGAAATGGAACCAACTTTGAATTTTGCTTCGGAAATCTTCATTTCTTTTTCGCTTGTTTCCAATAATTTTTCCGCAAGCGAAATATTGTCCTTGGCGTAAAGTGCTTGAATATAAGCTTCTATCACGGCAATTTCGATGTCGTATTTGGCTTGTTCCACTTGAATGACTTGTCTTTCAAGTTCAATTTTTGATTTTTTTATGTTATTTTCGGTGTTGAATCCATCGAACAAGTTGAGGCTTGCATTCACGCCAAAACTCGTGTTCGCTGGGTCGAGCAGCGACTGCGAAGCCGAACCATTTACCGATGGCAATCGATTCATTTTGGCTTGTTTGAGTTGTAATTCCGAAGAACGCTGTTTCAGATACGACTGCAAAACGGAAATGTTGTTTTCCAATGCGTGGGAAATGCAGCGTTCCATTGTCCAGCTTTCTTGTCCGAATACAGCGGCACAAATACACAAATGTATTAGGCAGAAAGATACAAATATTCGACACAATGTTCGCATAGACATTATATTTGTCACAAAAGTATGATTTTTGATTGGAAAACAATACAATTTATATACCAATCAAATGAAAAATTTTAAGGTTGTTGATGAAATTATTGAACGTGGCTCCGACAAGTTGAGCAGTCATTTTATTTCACCTTTACCACAAACAGTTTTTCTTCGATTGCCGTGTCTTCCCACGGACGTTTATAAACAAAAGTGAGCGTGTCGTACCCTTTTGATTTTCCTTTGAATTGCCACTTCATTGTACCTGAGCCGCCGACAAATTGATTATTGTATTCGTATTCCACGTTTACTGAGTCAAGATGTGTCACTTCGTTTTGATTTACCCAAAACCACGAATAACCAGTTCCTGCGGTATAATTTAGTTCAATCGTAACAGTGTCGTCAACCGAAACTTTGTAGTCGGGACGTTTCTCGTCGTCACACGTAAATGCAGTTAGTCCAATCAGTGAAAAAATGTATAACAGACTTTTTTTAAGTTTCATATCTCTATTTGTGTAAAAGTCCTTGGTTTTGTTTCTGTGCCTTTTCGAGTTATAATTTAATTACTTTTTTCGTGCCGTTGTAAGGGACGTCTTCGCATCGTTCCACTTCATGTTTGTGGGAACTAAAAATGTCAATTGCAACGCTTTTTTCAACTATTCTCACGACAAATTCTCGGTTTTGCAACATCCCTGGGAACGACCCCTTTCTGTCTTCTATAGTAAGAGTTTGCGTGTCATCGTCCCATTCAAAATCGATGGTCGAGAACATTCCTTTTTCGTAGTTGTAATTGTCATTTTCGTCTTCGTACAACGTGAATTTGCCGTCAGCACCAGGGTAGATTCGAATTTCGAGTACGGTATCGGCATATTCGGTCGCATATTGCTTGTCTAACGCCATTGGAACAATGGAGCCGGCTCTTACAAACAATGGCATTGTTTCAATTTCGGCATTTGCACTAATTGTTTTTCCTCCCTCATATATTTTTCCTGTCCAGAAGTCATACCACGACGTTCCATTTGGCAAATACACGTCACGAGTGGTTTTCGTTTCACCCATTATGATTGGCTTTGCATCTTCGGCTAACATTGACGGCGTTTTCCAACAGAGGATGGAACGCGCCGCTCCCGATGATGAGTTTGCTGTTTCAAACATAAAATCGTATGCTTTGCCAGCTTCCAATGTAATTGGTTCGAAGTATTTCTCCGTTCCGCCTTCGTTCATCTTGATTTCCTTGCCGTCAATCAACATCCGTTTTTGGTCGAAGTTCTTTATGTGGAAACGGTACGTGCCACTTTCGGGAACAGTGATTTTACCTTCAAAGCGAACTGAGAACATTGTATCTGTCACGTAGTCAGGACGTTCGCAGTACCAGAACAAGTTAATCTTTTCGAGCGTCGTGTCAAGTGTTTGTTCCGTGTACTTGTTGTCTTTGTAGAACGTTACGTGTAATCCTGGTTTGCCGTCTTTTGTAGTGAATACCGACGCAGGAACTTCAACGCTTCGTTGCGGAGCGCGATATTTCTGAAAATCCGTAACAGGAGCAACCAAGAATGCGTTGCCAAACATATATTCATCTTGAATATTGTATGTGTTTTTATCTTTGAAATCCATTGCCAACGGACGCATAATGGTATAGTCGTCGTTGTAAATTTTCCACGCATTTGAATAAATGTACGGAATCAAGCGATAACGAAGTTGGTCGAATTTGACCAAAGTCGGTGTGAATTCTCCAAATTCCCAGATTTCGCGAGGTGTTTCGGAACCGTGCGAACGGAAAATAGGGCAGAACGAGCAGAATTGGAACATACGGGTGTATAATTCTTGATATGCAGGGTCTTTGATGTCGTTGCTGAACACGCCTTCATAGGAGCTCAGCACGAATGCACCCACGTCGAACGTCCAATATGGCACGCCGGCGGCACAGTGGTTCAAACCAGCTACAATTTGGTTCTTATATATATCCCACGCTGCACCAATGTCGCCGCTCCACGTTACTGCCGCCGCACGTTGCTGACCAGCGTAGGTTGAACGGGTGAGAATGTATTGTCGTTGTGGATTTTTAGACTTGAGAGCATCAGCTTTCAGCATATCGTGGATTTGCGTCATTTCCACGAGTGAGAATGCGTTCAGATATCTATCCCACGAACCGAGATAGTTCCGTCCTGTGGTTTTCAAATCATATTCTGTTGATTCTTTTGTAAGAGCATTGGTAATGTCTGGTTCGGTTGAGTCAAACCAATAACCGTCCCAACCGCAGGATGCCACGCCGTTTTTCAGATATTCGTAGTATAATTTCGTCGCTTCGGGATTGAACGGGTCGTAGTATTTGAAATCGCCCCAACCTTTTTTGTTGAACAAAAATCCTTTCGATTCAAAGTCCTTGTACATAGGTGCGTTGGGACCCACGCACGGCCAGCAGGAAATCATCGTATGAAAATTCATAGCTTCAACTTCTTCAACCATTGCCTTGGGATTCGGGTAGCGGTCTTTGTCGAAGTACATTCCGCCCCAATCGTGTAGGCCTCCCCACCAGTTCCAGTCCTGAATCAGCACATCGATTGGGTAGCCAAGCTGACGGTATTTTTTTGCAATAGCAATGTATTCCGCCTGAGTGTGATAATGTTCCTTTGACTGCCAATAGCCATACGCCCATTTGCCGAACATAGGTGCCTTGCCCGTAAGATAACGGTAGCCAGAAATTATGTCGTCGGCATCGTCGTCAACAATCACGTAGTAGTCAAGATTGTCGGCCACTTCGGACCAAAGCGTGCAACCGTTTTCATCGTCATTGAACGTCGTTTTTGAATAATTATCCCACAAAATACCGAATCCCGCCGTTGACCAAATGAATGGAATGACCGCGTCGGTATTTGTTTGCACAAGCTTTTCGGAGTGTCCACGGTAATTCAAAATGCCACTCTGATTTTGTCCTAAACCGTAAATAGCTTCGCCGTCGGCAAGTGTAAATGTTTGTCCGACACTAAACGAATTTTCGCCATTCTTTTCATTTATGTATGGTGTAAAATCGGAAAAACCTTTTTCAGAAACGATTTCTTTCCCGTCGTTTTTGTAGGTTATTGCTCCAGTTTTCGCATCAATTTTTACGCTCAGTTCCGTTGACTCAATAGTGACGAACTTTGACCGTTTTATAGTTCTAAACGAAACTGGTTCCAAAGAATCGATCACAACCATCAAACTTTTTTTCTCCAAAGTTCCGTTGAGCGGACATTTCTGCACACGTACCACGTCGTCCTTGTAAAACTGCACCTGCACAATGCACGAATCTGTCTTAAATTGTACACCATTTTGAATTTCAGTCACTTCGGGGTTTGAACAACTAAACAAACCAATGACTGTCACGAGAAAGGGAATAAATAGTTTTTTCATACTACTTAGTATTAATTTTTTTTGCAGTTTATTATTTCTGTAAAGAACGTGATTTTTTGTCACATTCGCAAATGAAAAAGCAAAACATTTTTGTTCTGCGAAAACAAATGAAAACCATGGTCGTGAAAAAATTACTCTTATTAAATTGTATTCCAACTATGTTTTTTTAATTTTGCACAGGAAACGGAGAGATGGTTAATCATAATCTCGAATATATTTGAAAAAAAGGTTTGTTGTGGCAAGCCATTCGAACGAAAAATAAAAATATGGAACAAGAGGTAATCAAATTAGCGATTCAAAAAAGTGGCAGATTGAGTGAAAAAACTATCGAACTGCTCAAAAACTGTGGCATTAAATTTATTTCTATCTCAAGCCGCCTGAAAACGCAGGCATTCAATTTCCCGATGGAAATTCTTTTCCTCCGCGACGACGATATTCCTGGCTATGTGGCCGACGGTGTCGCCGATTTCGGTATTCTGGGAATGAACGAAATCGACGAGCAGAACGAAGATGTGAACGTCATCAAAAAACTTGGTTTTTCTGGTTGCCGTTTGTCTATCGCAGTTCCTAACGCATTTGATTACACCGACATACATAGTTTGGAAGGAAAACGCATTGCGACTTCGTATCCACGAATTTTGCAACAATTCCTTGACGCAAACAATGTGAAAGCTGAAATTCACGAAATCAGCGGTTCAGTTGAAATTGCTCCTACTATCGGTTTGACCGACGCAATCTGCGATATTGTAAGCACGGGCGGAACGTTGCTCAGCAATGGTTTGAAAGAAGTTGAAACTATCTATAAATCAGAAGCAGCTCTTATCGGAAACAAACACCTTTCTTCTGAAAAACAAGCAATTCTTGATAAGTGGATGCTCCGCATTGAGGCTGTGAAAGCCGCTTCGAGCAACAAATATATATTGATGAACGTGCCAAATTCGGCTATCGACAAAGTTACTGCATTGCTTCCAGGTATGAAAAGCCCGACAGTTATGCCGCTCAAGGAAGAAGGCTGGAGTTCGGTTCATTCGGTGATAAACGAAGACGACTTCTGGGATATTATTGAGAAAGTCCGCGAAGCTGGTGCCGAGGGCATTCTTGTTTGTCCAATTGAACAAATGATTCGATAATGAGCGTGGTTACCATTTGGTTGTTGTGCGGTGTGATTGGATTGGCATTGGAGCTTATCCTGCCGGGACTTATCGTGCTGTTTTTCGGATGCGGTGCGTTGCTTACGGGCATTGCCACATGGATTTTCCCTTCGCTACAAATTGAAGGTCAACTTATTGTGTTTGTGGTAAGTTCGGTGGTATTGTTGCTGGTTTTCAGAAAAATGCTCCGTAACCGATTCTTCAACAATTCAAAGGAAAGTGACGATGAACTTGCCGACGAATATATAGGTAAAACTGCCGTCGCACTTACGGATTTTGCCAATGGTCATGGCGAAGTTGAATTCAAAGGCTCCAAATGGGAAGCTCTCTCGGCCGACGAGATACGCAAAGGTGACACAGTTGTGATTTCCAGTCGTGAAAGCATAAAACTGACGGTTGAGAAAAAGTAAATCATAGTATTTTCTGCCAACTGCAAAATTTAAAGGTGTTTTTGAACTCGGTAACATTTGGACAATCAAACGATAATTATGCAAAAAACGAAAATAGCAGTTGCAATGAGCGGAGGCATAGACAGCAGTATAACTGCTTTGCTATTGCTGGAACAAGGTTACGACGTCGTTGGGGTGACATTGCAATTATGGAGTAGCGAGGAAATTCAATCTGGCTGCTGTAGCACGAAGGCTGTTGATGATGCCCGTTGTTTTGCAGAAAAAATCGGTGTTCCACATTATGTTGTTGATGTTCGTGAAGCGTTTAAGAATTGTGTAGTACGAAATTTCGTCGACGAATATATGAATGCTCGCACGCCGAATCCGTGCGTGGTTTGCAATCCGAATGTCAAATGGAAATCTTTGCTTGAAAAAGCGGACGAACTAGGTTGTGATAAGATTGCAACGGGTCATTATGCACAAATTTCGGAATCGAACGGAAAATTTTTTGTAACTCGAGGCGTTGATTTGTCAAAAGACCAGTCGTATGTCATGTGGAATTTGTCACAACAGCAACTTGCACGGACTATTTTCCCTCTCGGAAAATATAAAAAGTCGGAAATTCGCGAAATAGCTCAAAAATATGGCTTCGAGGAACTTGTGCAGAAATCCGAAAGTCAGGAAATATGTTTTATTCCTGATGATGATTATAGAGGATTTCTGAAAACATACGTACCTGATTATGAAACAATTGTCCGTAAAGGAGATTTTCTTTCGATGGATGGGAAAAAACTGGGAACGCACGAAGGTTTCCCATTTTATACCATTGGTCAGCGGAAAGGATTGGGAATAGCATTAGGTGTGCCAGCATACGTGCAGTCGGTTGACAAAGAATCTAATACGATAAAAATTGGCTATCGTGACGATTTGCTTGCTTCGCAGTTAGAAGTTTCGAATGTTCGTTTTTCCAAGTATGATTCGTTTGAAAACCTTAAAAACATTACTGTAAAAATTCGATACAATACGCAACCTGCCCCTTGTATGATTGAAAAATTGACGGAAGATAGATATTGTGTTACATTCGAAAATCCTGTATGGGCGGTAACGCCTGGACAGTCTGCCGTATTTTACGACGGAGATGATTTGTTGGCAGGTGGAATTATTGAAAAATAGCCAGAATTAGTCTTGTCTAAACAATTGTATAAATCCGGCAGTGTTGTGCCGTTTGTCCTTGTTTGTAGATTTTACAACATAATAATATGTTCCCGACGGACATTTCTTTCCCGAATTGTCGTGACCGGTCCACGAGATTGTTTCTGCTGTTTGTTTGTATACTAAATTACCGTTGTTGTTGTAAATCCAAATTGAAAATTCGTCAACGCCATTGGTGTTGAAATAGAATACGTCATTTTCGTCGTTTCCGCCTGGTGTGAAAATGTTTGGAATAGACGTTTCTCGGTCATCAACATCGTCTTTCATACGTGTACTGTCAGAAAAGAAATAGTCGGTGACTTTTATTATTTGTGACTGTTCCGACACGCATTCTTCCAATTCATAGTAAGAAATATCATCGGGGTCGAATTTAGAACTGTCGAGAGCGATTTTCAACGAAACAGTGTACCCCGGCTTGTAGTTTTCTTTCGGGAACGTGTAGCGATATTCCGCAGAGTCAAGTACAAATGAATTGACCAACGTTTTGTTATCGTAAATGCTCCAATAATATTTCCACACGTCTTTTTTGTGCGGTGTGAAATTTTCTTGATTTACCGAAAGAATGTAAACAAACGATTCGATTGCTGCATGGTCATCTTCGGAACTTGGGTCGTCGACGGTACAAGAGAAATTTTGTTCTGCTGTATATGGACTATAGACTTCGATACTATAAGGAAGATTTTTTTTGCTAAATTGAGAAACGGGAATTTTCACCGTTGTCTGTCTGTCGGTTTTGTCGGAACCGGTATAGTTTACCGAAATGTTGACAGAATCATCTTTTGTTGTTGATAGATATTCTATCGCTTTGATTTTTGCATTTTTAATGCTGTCGGGAATTGATGTGCGGTCGACAACCATGAGCGAAACGGGGAAAAGACCGTCGGTTGTGTATTCGTGAACTCCGTCGGCAGTAATGTCCCTTGTAATGACAAGTGAATCTTGCGAGCCGTCGCCGTAGTTCCACACGTAGAAACAATCATTGCTTCCGCAGGTTGAAAGATTCTTAAATTCAACTTTTGTGTTTCTGGTTGCCAATCCGTCGTAGCAAAGATTTTTCTGCGTATCGTCCCGCAGTTTTAATTTTGCCTCGGTTTGTGCTGCCAAACACGAACTAATCAACAGAAATATGCATATAAGAATCTTGTTCCGCATTGTCAATTTTATTTCTTTACAAAAGTAGTTTTTTGTCTCATTTCCACAAATTTTCCGAAGTGTTTTTCGTCTCGATTTTTGAAGAAAAGATTTTATCGTAGAACATAATTACACAAATTTCAAGTAAAATGAAGAAAATCGAGGCTAATAGAAAATATCTCCACAAGTCTGTTCCTAATTGAATTTCCTTGATAGTTTCGGCTATGTCGTCGGTCTGATTGACTATGTTGCATTTCCCTTGTAATTTGTCGGATATTTCGTCTGCTGTGAAATACGATAGTTCCGATTCGCGTCGGTCGTAATTGTACGAAATTCCCCGAATTTGTTTGTCGTCTTGTGTGATTTTAAAGTTGCCTGCCGTATTGATTTGTTGCATAGGATGAATTATCGTCTTGGCAGTCAGTGGGTTGGTTCTGTATTGCGGAATGACGTCAATGTTTTTTTCTTTATTTTCTATGTGCAGTGCGTGGTCATCGTTGATTTTTTTTATGAAAATCTCGCTGGAATTACCCAAGGTCGTTTGAATTTCGTCGGACGACGAGTTGTAGAGTAAAATGTTGTAGAGGCACATAAATAGTGGCGAAGAGACAAATGTCCCACTTTTTGTCGTGAGGGGAGACGAAAATGCAAAAAGTGTGTTTTGCCTTTTAGCGGCCTGCCACAGAAACGGTTGATTGTCTTGTAGCGTGATGAGTGCGTTGTTTTGTTGGCTTTCAGATTTATAGTGTATAAAAATCGTCGGGTAAGTCGTGTTGTTGTCGTTTTTCTCGAATACGGATTTCAAAAGGCCGTCATTTATTTCAAATGATTGAATGTTTGTTCTGCTCGTGTCTTTTGCGGAGAATCGTTGTCTGCCGAAATAAGCAAGAAAATTATTATAAGATTCAATATCAATATTTTCCGAAGGAATGCAAACTATAGTTTTTCCAATCTGTGACATTTTTTCTACTTCGTTGATAAGTCCAGTCGGAACTGCTTGTAATCCGTCGAGTATAAGAACTTGGTAATCTTGAATTTGTGAATAATCTAATTTGCTGATTTGTTGACGTGTAATCGAAAATTTATCTTGATTCTTACAAAGTGCCTCTATGTGCGAATTGTAGTCTTTTTCGTAAATGTCGAGAATGGCAATTTCGCTTTCCGACGTGTATGAAAAATAGTATGTGTTGTCGTATAATATCGGATAATCTTCGATTTCAAGCCTGCCGTTGATAAATCCCGTCTTTTTTGTTTCGTATTCGACCGAAACTTTTGTCTGCGAATGTGCTTTGATTGTCGCATTTGAAATTGCACGCAATGAGTCGTCTATAAATAATTTCACTGGCAAGTTTGCAACTGTTTCATCGGAATTGTTCGACAGCGAGACCGTGAGTTTTTCAAGTTTGCCCGGGATGTGATAATTGCTCTCGAAAAAACAACTGTCTATGGAAATGTTGTTCGTTGAAAGTGCCGCAATAGGATGCAGTGTTATCGAAATAGCTGAGTCATTGGCGATTTCGTTAAAATTACTGGTGTTTTGTTGCAAGTCGCTTAATATGTGCCATTGAATGGGACAATTATTTTTTGTCCCGCAGGTCTGTATTTTTTTGTAGATGTCGGAAATTTTTACAGAGTGTGGACTTGGGGAAATTCGGGTGATTTCGTCACGAATGTCTTCTTGTGTACGAGGGTAGAAATCCGATGGCTTTTCATCGTTTGTCAAAAGAAAAAATGCCGTTTCCGACGGCGATGCATCTATAATTTGCTGGGCACGTTTTTTCTCCACGTCAAGAATAATTCCTTCCGACGATTCCGACTGCGTGCTGAAGGAATTGTCAATGTAAATTGCCACGTGACGGTTGGGAGATTGCTGTTCAGTCTGTTTGTGAGGAATATACGGCTGGGCAAATGTCAACACTAAAAATGTAATGAAACAAATTCGCGAAAGCAGAATGAGAAGTTCCTTCAATTTTGATTTCGTACTGTTTTGCTCGATTTGTATGTTTTTGATAATCTGTAAATTATGAAAATAAACTTTCTTATATTTTCTGAATGAAAATAGATGTATGATTATGGGAATTATAATCAAGAAAAGGAAAAACAATATTTCGGGATGTTTGAACGCCATGCTTATATCTTGATTGATAATTTTAGATTTACCCTTCTGGATGTCAAATAATTAGGCACAGCGTAAAATTTGTTCGTAACATCTTCTATCCAAAAGTAGGAGATTTTGTTTGCGTTGTCGAATAAATTGAAAATTTCCAAGCCTAACGACATGTCTTTTACGTGTCTTTCGCGTTGTTGTTGGATATTTTCACCGAAAACAACGAATAAAAATCCAATGTCCAAACGGGTGTATGGCGAAATCGTGTATGCGTCGAAATCTTTGTAGGTCGCATTAGGAATGGCTGTTGGTAAGTTAGAACCGACAATGAATGTGAGGTTCATTTTCATTCGTTCGCTACCTGGCAGAAAGTCCTGAAAGAACATACTGAAGTTTACCAATTGGTCGTTTGCTCGGCGAATTTCGGTTTGAGAATCTGATTTAAGATGTTCGCGTGCTTTCATAAAGGAAAGATTTACCCACGATTCAATGCCAGGTACAAATTCTCCGTTGAGTTTTGTGTCTAATCCAATGATATTTCCATCGGCGACAAGTTGTGGATAATATACGGTTGAAACATTGTCGATTGTGTATGGAATTACGTCACGAAGAATTTTTGTGTATAGTTCTGTATGCCAAACAAAAGGACGCTTCCAAATTTGTAACATTTGTGTGTAACCCAAGACAAAATGTGTTGATTTTTGTGGTTTAACGTTTTCGTAAAATGTTCCCGATGCATCGACCAATTCTTTGTATTCGGCTGGTTGGTAGTATATTCCTGTGGCAAACGTCAGTTGGTTTTTCTTTGTATCATTCGGCTTCAATGTTACTCTGAAACGCGGATTCAAAAGTACCTTTTCTGAATAGCTATCGTATGTGCCGCGTATGCCAAGATTGAATTTTAGCGAAGTTTGTGCCTCGTTGTCGAAATAGAATCGTTTTGAAATTCCTGCGTATCCAGCTAATACATTTTGTTGATGGTTGACTTTCCCATTTGCCGTGTTTTTTAACTGTATGACCGTGTCGCTGTAGGGCAAAGCATAATTGGCAGAGTCAATGTACGTCCATTCGTTATACGAGGCGGCATAGTCGTATTTGCTGACGGAAAAACCCCAATTGGCTGTCAGTGAACTAAATATGTGCCGTCCGTCGTGCATGAACGTTAAGTTGTTTGTTTTTAGCTTGTTACGACCATGCTCTAAAAAACTGCCGACAGCCAATATGGCCGTGGAATCTTCAACCATTTTTTCGCCATTGTTGTAACTTTCGCTCAATCGATACTGGCTGAGCACGTCGAAATTTTCATCTTCCGTAGCGCGATAGTACAGTGTTTTGAAATCGAGTATTGTTCTGTCCGTCGGTCTGTATCGGAATGAAAGCGAGTTGCCAAGATTTTGGTATTTATATTTTTCTTCGCCTTCAAAATAAATTGTCATTCTATACGATTGAATCTCGCTGCCAAAGTCGGTTTCTCGTTTTTCGGGAAGGAACGAATACGTGTTATTTGCTCCATATAGCCAATACGAGATTGTCAATTTGGGATTGACGTCGTATTTAAGCATACTTTGAAAATCGTAAAATACAGGTTTATATTCGCCTGTTTCGTCTAATGTATTGAGAATGAGTGAAGTATTTTTATATCGTCCTCCTGCCAATATGCTCAACTTCTGTGATTTATTTATTCCTTGTGCGGTAATATTGGCGTCCATAAGACTTGCGTCTGCCTGTACTTGAAACGCCTCAACGTCTTTGTAGGTCACGTTCAGCACGCTCGACATCTTGTCGCCATATTGAATGTCGAAACCTCCGCTCGAAAAATCCACACTTTCAACCATATACGGGTTGATAATACTCAATCCTTCCTGTTTGTCTGAGCGGGCCATCGATGGTTTAAACGCGGGAACACCGTTGACGTAGACGAGATTTTCGTCGTAACTGCCTCCTCGAACAGAATATTGTGAACTTAATTCCGATTTTGTATTTACTCCGGCAAATGTTTTCAGTCCGCCTTCGACTCCCGAAAGGCTTAGTCCTGCCAAAGACTGCGTTTTTTCCGACGAAAGTCGGGTAACATTGTCTTCACGTTCAGCATCGTATTGGATTTTTACTTTGGGAAGATCTACTTTGTTGATTTTCAATATTGGAGAGTACGTTTTGCTTGCCGAGTTTACGTTAAATTCCACGGAATGTTCTACATAGCCAATTCTACTGAAATATATGGTAATTGGAGTATTCTGCGGAATTGAAAATTTATATGAACCATCGTTTTCGCTTAGACTGGAATTGCGACCGTCGGTGACGGTGACAAACGGAACGGGGTTGCCGTTGGTGTCTTGTATACGACCTTGTAGCACGCACATCTCCTGTGAATACAAGAGATTGACCATACAAGTAAATAAAACAAAAAACAATCGTTTCATGTCGCAAAGGTAACATAAACCAACGAACCTTAAACGTCAGAAACTTTTTTTAATTGTCGTAATACAACATTTTGTATTAGAAAAAACGATACTTTTGAAAAAAAATTCGGTATGAGAAAAATCGCTTTATTCATCTTCGTTGTGTCCGTTTTTTGTTCGTGCGTAGACAAGAACCCAATAATTTTCGCCCGTAAGACGGATATGAGTGAGGTTAAATTGTCGCTTGACACTAACGGTACGTTTATCTATACGGCTCAAAGTACGGTAGGTACGCCGTTTCATGAGGAAGGAACTTATACGGTAGAAGATACATTGTTGATTTTACGTTTTGAATTCGAAAGTTATACTTATAATACGTATGAAATTCCACTTCAGAACGATACCATGCTGATTATGAGTTATAAAGGAGAAAATGTTCTATTTCCGTTGCGGAGAGATTTTCCCGAACAAAACATTCACCTTTCACAGAAAGAAATGATGGAGAATATTGTTGAAATTTATTCGTCTTCGGACTTCCCAAAATATGTAGGAACACGATATTTCTCTCATTCATCGGGTGATTTTTCGTTTATTTATAAAGGTGACTATAAAATTTCGCCGTATTACGATAAAAAGTAAGGAGACTGTCTATTCACTGACTGGCAACTTCGCCAATTCTTCTTTTGCATCTACTTGATGCTCATATACTTCGTCGTTTATCACCAAGCCGTCGCGAAGGGTGATGGTGCGTTTGCTCATACGGGCAATGTCGGGTTCGTGGGTGACGAAGACTATTGTTTTCCCTTGTCGGTTGAGGTCTTGGAACAAACCCATAATCTCGTACGACATGCGTGTGTCGAGATTTCCCGTTGCCTCGTCGGCAAAAATCACCACGGGGTCGTTCACCAGAGCGCGGGCTATCGCCACACGTTGCTGCTGACCACCTGAAAGTTGGTTTGGCGTGTGGAGCAACCGCTGTTGCAATCCCACCAAGTTGAGTGCGTCAATTGCGCGTTTTTGCCGTTCTTCCGACGAAATGCCGTG
>JAEEGL012519279.1_pt1 | contig 18897 bp, 17 predicted proteins | sample 9134231 | NCBI WGS metagenome assembly JAEEGL01 (sample SAMN16246548, study PRJNA631951) | gut metagenome | biome: gut microbiome; feature: rumen; material: fiber-attached | host: Bos | place: Iran: Karaj | collected 2018-10 | reverse complement strand
CGCAAAAGACCGCCGGGAAGTCTTTACGAACGTTATTGCAGATGTCAGAAAGGCATTCCCGGATTATGAGCTGCAGGTTGCCATGGACACAGATTTCACGGAAGAGTAGCCGTAATATTCCGGCATATCGGGATGCCCGGTAAAAAGAACAGCGGCATTCTCCTGAATATCACAAATCCCCAAAAAAGAAAAAACGCCTTCGGAGACCCCTCCGAAGGCGGACGACAGATCTGCATCCTGCCGATGCAGATCTTTGTCGTTTGTCCGGCTGCCGGTATCTCCCGGCGCTTCTGCCGGTCAGCCTTCCCCGCCCATTCCTGATTCATAGACGAGCTTTTCGATCACGCCTGTTTCCACATTGACCAGGGCCGCATACGTGCCGTCCTTATCCACGTGCGTTTCCGGGTGCTCCGGATCCTGGTCCAGGAAATACTGCACCTCAAAGCACGGCTTGCCTTCATACATCCGGTACCAGGCGTTCTTTTCCACCGCCAGCGGCTGGACGTAGAGCTCCAGCAGGGCTGCCTGCTCCCCGGTCAGCTCATAGACCCGGATCACGGCCTCCCGGGCGGCGGCCTTCATCTCCTCCTCAGGGATCTTCCGGGCCTCCAGCGCCGCGGTCTTTTCCTTCTCCATCTGTTCGAAGTACGCCTTTCTTTCCTCGTCCGTACTGATTTCCTGCTCCCGCGCGGCATTGTGCTTTTCAGCGATGGCCACAGCCTGCGGCCGGAATGCGTCCATATTGCCTTTTGTGGAGTTCCAGGCCAGCATCTCCTTCAGCTGCTCCGCGCCCCAGGCTTCCGCCTCATACCCTCCGGCCGTGTCCTCCCCGTCGTGAGACCAGGTGACTTCCGCCCGGCCGTCCTTCACATCCGCCGTGTAAGTCCCGAGGACGTATTCCAGGTCGTCCTTTCCGGTATAAGTCACGCGCACGGCGCCTTCCGGCTGTTCCTCCTCTTCCCGGTAGAAGTAGGTCAGCATCTCCTGCGTCACCCCATACTTCTCCTCCAGCGCCCTGTCCGCGGTGCGGGCAGCGTCCGCTCCGCGGGAAAGCAGGATCCCGGCAGCCAGTGCCGCCACCGACAGCAGGACCAGAACCATCGCAAACACCAATCCGACAGATACTTTTTTCTTCATTACGGGTACCTCCTCCCGAGCGATCTGCTCCAGCACGCCCGTACGGCAGGACGGCAGATCGTCCAGGAAGGAGAGCCGCCGGTCCATGGCGGACCGGATCGTTTCCCTATTCTTCTTCATCGTACCATTCCTCCAGGCTGCCCTGCAGCATCGTCTTCGCTTTCTTCAGCCGATAATTGACCGTCGAGCGGGGAACGCGCATCACCTGCACCATCTCCTCCAGGGACAGTCCCTGGTACCAGCGCAGCAGCGTCACTTCCCGCAGTTTCGGAGGCAGGGACATCACCGCACGCGTAACAGTGTCGTCCCGCTCCTCGAAAGGAACGGAGCCTTCCGGCAGGAGATCCGGGGTGACCGACCGGTCCGTATTCCGGAACCAGGCGCTTTTCAGCTGATCCTTGCAGGTATTCATGGCAATGCGCATCAGCCATGTCTTGTCCCCTGCTTCGCCGCGGAAACGGTCATAGTGTCTCCAGGCCTTGAGAAATGTTTCCTGCACCGCGTCTTCCGCCAGGGCGGTATCGCCCAGGTAGGCAAAGCAGAGATGAAGGATCGGCTTCTCCCACCGGGCAATCGCCTGCTCCAGCCATTCCCGGCGCTGATCCCTTTCCATCGCGCTCCCTCCTTTCATCAATCATTAGACGAGGCATCCCGCCGAAATGTCCAACTCATTATAACATTTTTCAGAAACTGTTCAGTGAGCGTTGAAAAAAGCCCCGGCGAATGCCGGAGCTTCTGCTCATTTATTCTTCAGGCGCTTGTCCAGCCGCGCCGCCAGCCAGGTACCGAAAGACTGGATGATCTGCGTAATCAGCACCAGCACGATCACCGCCAGGTAGAGCACCGCATAGCGGTACCGCTGGTAGCCGTAGGCCAGCGCCAGCTTGCCGAGACCGCCGCCGCCGACCGCGCCGGACATGGCCGTATAGCCCATGATGGTGGTGATCGCCAGGGTGATGTTCGTCACCAGGCTGGGAACGCTCTCCGGCAGCATCACGTGCATCACGATCTGCAGCGGGGAGGCGCCCATGGACTGGGCGGTCTCGATGATGTTGGGATTGACTTCCCGCAGGCTGCTCTCCACCAGGCGCGCGATGAACGGAAACGCCGCGACTGTCAGCGGAACGATCGACGCGACCGTGCCCAGGGACGTTCCGACGATTACGCGGGTCAGCGGGATAATCATGACCATCAGGATGATGAACGGGATCGAACGCAGCAGGTTGATCAGGACGTTCAGGAAACCCATCAGCGGAGCCGGGAGCGGGCGGATGCCCTTCTTCTCCCCCGTGACCAGCAGCACACCCAGGGGCAGGCCGATGATCACCGCGAAGAGTGTGGCCAGGAGTGTGGAATAGACCGTCTCCCAGACGGCGAAGGGGAATTCGTTCAGCAGGCATTCCCAGGCTTCCTGCAGCCTTTCCGGTGTGAATGCATTGGCAAAGTTCATTCCCTCACCCCCTTCGCAGCGTATTCCGCCTCCACCTGAACGGCGATGTCAGGCGTCTCGCTCAGGTAGGAAACTGCTTTGGCCAGGTTCTCCGGCGTTCCGGGAATATCCAGCAGCATATAGCCGTAAGCCCGGTCTCCGACCGAGCGGGTCGAAGCGCCGAGGATGCTCGCCATGATGCCGCAGTCCACCGCCATCTTCGCGATCAGCGGTTCCCGGGAAGCCACGGCGCCGTTGAAGATCACACGCACGCGCTGGCCGCCTTCCGGGAACACGGAACCGCCGTCCGCGCTTTCCGGATAGCTCAGGTTCCGGGTCGCATTGGCCCGCGGACTGGAGCACCCCTCCGCCACGCCGCCTTCTTCCACGACCTCGCCGTTCTCCAGGATCGCCACCCGGTTACAGACCTCCTGGACGACGCTCATCTGGTGCGTGATGACGATCACGGTAATCCCCAGTTTTTTATTGATGTCCCGGATCAGTTCCAGGATCGAATGGGTCGTCTTCGGATCCAGGGCGGACGTAGCCTCGTCGCACAGGAGCACGTCCGGCTCCGTCACGAGTGCGCGGGCAATCGCGACGCGCTGCTGCTGTCCGCCGGACAGCTGGGCCGGATAGCTGTTGGCTTTGTCCGGCAAGCCCACCAGTTCCAGCAGCTCCTTCGCTTTCTCCTCCGCCTGTTTCTTGTCCGCGCCTCCGAGCCGGAGGGGCAGCATGACGTTGTTCAGGCAGGTTCGCTGCATCAGCAGGTTAAACCCCTGGAAGATCATCGTAATCTTCCGGCGCATTGCCCTCAGTTCCTTCTGGCTCATGGAGCCCATATCCCGGCCGTTCACCAGCACGGATCCTTCCGTCGGCCGCTCGAGCATGTTGATGCAGCGCACCAGCGTGCTCTTTCCCGCGCCGCTCATGCCGATGATGCCGTAAACATCTCCGTCCTGAATGGTCAGATTGATGTGGCGCAAAGCCTCCACCGACCCGTCCAGCGTCTCAAACTGCTTGGAGAGGTTTTTCAGTTCGATCATGCCAAAGCCTCCGTCATCCCGAAATCCGTTCTATTATAGTGGGAATCCCTCCGAAAGCGCAATAGTTTCGGTATGAAAACAGCTCTTGTGAAAACAGACCCTGAAAAGGGCATCCGGGTTGTCCCGGATGCCCTCCGTCATGCTGTTCGTGAAGGGATCACTTGCTCAGTCCGAGCGCTTCCAGATCCGCCTTCTGTCCGGCATAGAGGCCCATGGGCTCTACATGCACGCCGGCGATTGTCACCAGCTTGGTGCCGTTCTGGGCGTTGAAGTCATCCTGGTAGGGCTGATGGGCGAAGAAGTTCGCGAAAGCGTCTCCGTCGTTCACAGCGGTATTGGGAGTCACATAATCGTCCACGATGGTCACTTCCAGGGTGATGTCCTTTTCCGCCAGGATTTCCTTGGCGACCTCCAGGACGTAGGAGTGCGGATCCAGCGTGCAGACCACCTTGATGGTCTCGCCCTTCAGCGCGTCGTAATCCACGGTCGCATCGAAGCCGTCGGTCGGATTCTCGACCACGGAGATGGCCTGGCCTTCATAACCCGCGAAGTAGTCCACGACCTTCTGGCTCAGCACGGCGGCTGCCAGGGCTTTCGCTTTGTCGCTGTCCTTGTCGGCTTCGTTCACGCTGACCACGTTCACATAGGGGGATTCGGCGTTCTCATACAGCAGGGCCGCAGGCAGTTCCGCCGCCAGGGCGTAGTTGCCGTTAATGATGGCGTAGTCCACATCGGGCAGGGTGTTGGGCACCAGCGCGGCTTCCACTTCCGTGAACTCGATACCCAGGGGGTTCTCGGTGATGTCGTTGACCGTCGCGGTGATGCCGGCCTTCTCATCCACTTTCAGCACGCCGTACGCCTGCAGCAGCAGGAGGGCACGGCCTTCGTTTGTGGCATCGTTGGGAATGGCGATCTTGATACCGTCCGCGAAGGCGGCGGTCAGGGACAGGGTCAGGACCAGGGCAACAACCAGAGCAAGAATCTTCTTCATGGGGATAACTCCTTTCATATATCAAAACAAGTCAGTTTCGTTTTCAGGAACAGCGCCGCATTCGGCGCACGGTACACATTCGCCCGTCCCGCCAGACTGTCTTTCCCTTCACGGCGCTCCCTCCTCGTGTTTTGATGTTTCGTATTATATTCGGACAGTTTTCCCTTGTCCAATACCTGAAAGCAATAGTCAGCTATAGATTCATTCTATAGCCCTTGCTGTTGACAACGCTTTCCGGGACAGCTATAATTCAATTAAACGATTAAATGATCTTTTAATCGTAATGTCAAAGGAGGATACAGGATCATCATGAAGAAGACCTATCGAATCGAAGTGGACTGCGCAAACTGTGCCAATAAAATGGAGGAGGCCGCCGGAAAGATCCCCGGCATCGCGGATGTGACCGTGAACTTCATGACCCAGAAGATGATCGTGGATTTCGCGGACGGCGCGGACACCGACGCCGTCATGAAGCAGGTCGTGAAAGCCTGTAAAAAAGTCGAGGACGACTGCGAGATCTACCTCTGATTCCGAAGCCAACCCCTGATCACTGAAGGAGGATGTCCCATGACAAAAAAGCTGAAGAAGATGCTGATCCGGATCATCGTTACAGCTGTACTGCTGGTCGCGCTGCATTTTGTTCCCGTCAGCGGCATCGCGCGATTCCTGCTATACCTGATCCCCTACGGGATCATCGGTTATGATATCCTCCGGAAAGCCTGGAAAGGGATCCTGAACCGCCAGGTGTTCGACGAGAACTTCCTGATGGCCGTGGCAACCATCGGCGCTCTTGCGATCGGCCTGCTGAAAACCGGGGACTACGAGGAATCTGTTGCCGTCATGCTGTTCTACCAGGTCGGCGAACTGTTCCAGAGCTATGCGGTCGGCAAAAGCCGCCGGAACATCAGCGAGCTCATGGACATCCGCCCGGACTACGCCAATATCGACACCAACGGGCAGCTGACCCGCGTGGATCCGGACGAGGTCGCCGTCGGTACGGTGATCGTCGTGAATCCCGGGGAAAAGGTGCCGCTGGACGGCATTGTGGAGTCCGGAGAATCCAGCCTCAACACCAGCGCCCTGACCGGGGAGAGCCTTCCACGGGATGTGAAGCCGGGCGACGGGATCGTCAGCGGCTGCATCAACATGAGCGGCGTCCTCCGGATCCGGACGACCAGGGTCTTCGGCGAGTCCACGGTCAGCAAAGTCCTGGACCTGGTAGAGAACGCCAGCTCCCGGAAATCCCGTTCCGAGAATTTCATCTCGCGCTTCGCCCGCTGGTATACGCCGGCGGTGGTCTTCTGCGCCCTGGCACTGGCGGTTCTGCCGCCCCTGGTCCGCCTGCTCCTCTCCTTTCCGCCGGAATGGAGCGAATGGGTCTACCGCGCCCTGACCTTCCTGGTCATCAGCTGCCCCTGCGCGCTGGTGATCAGTATTCCCCTGAGCTTCTTTGCCGGGATCGGCGGAGCGGGCAAGGCCGGTATCCTCATCAAAGGATCGAACTGGCTGGAAGCCCTGTCGAAAACCGGAACCGTCGTCTTCGACAAGACCGGCACCCTGACCATGGGCGTCTTTGACGTGGTGGACATCCACCACAGCGAACTGGAGCGGGAAACCCTGATCGAATATGCCGCGCTGGCCGAGAGCGCATCCTCCCACCCCATTGCCGTGAGCATCCGAAAGGCCTGGGGAAAGCCCCTGGATATGAGCCGCGTCGGCAAGGTGGAGGAGATCAGCGGCAACGGCGTCGTCGTGAAAATCGACGGGCAGGAGGTCGCTGCCGGGAACAGCCGGCTGATGCGTTCCCTCGGCATTGAGCCCATCGAGTGCCACAGTACCGGGACCATTGTCCACATGGCCATCGGCGGACATTATGCCGGGCACATCGTGATCTCCGACGTCGTCAAGCCGGACGCGGCAAAAGCCATCGCCGCCCTGAAGCAGTCAGGCGTTCGCCAAACGGTCATGCTGACCGGCGACGGAAAAGCCGTCGCTGCGGAGGTGGCGGAACGCCTGGGCATCGACCAGTTCTGGAGTGAACTGCTGCCCGAAGGCAAGGTGGAAAAAGTCGAAGAAATGCTGGCCCGGAAGCCGGCCGGGGAAATCCTTGCTTTCGTCGGAGACGGGATCAACGACGCGCCGGTGCTGACCCGTGCCGACCTGGGCATCGCCATGGGCGCCCTGGGATCGGACGCCGCCATTGAAGCCGCGGACGTGGTCCTGATGGACGATGATCCCATGAAGATCTCCAAGGCGATCCGGATCGCCCGCAAGTGTATGCGGATCGTGTATGAAAACATCGTCCTGGCGATCGGCGTCAAAGCCGTCTGCCTCGTGCTCGGCGCGCTGGGGCTCGCCAATATGTGGCTGGCCGTGTTCGCCGACGTGGGCGTCATGATCCTCGCTGTTCTCAACGCGATCCGCGCGCTGTTCGTCAGCAGACTGTAAACCGAAGGAGGCACTGAAGCATGGAAAACAAAAAACTGCCCCATGACCATCACTGCGGCATGGAACAGTCCTTTGACCATATGCCCGATCCCGATGCCTTCGCGGCCGCGGCCGAGCTGTTCAAGCTGCTGAGCGACCGGACCCGCCTCCGCCTGTTCTGGCTCCTGTGCCACTGCGAGGAATGCGTGCTGAATCTGTCCGTCATGATGGATATGTCCAGCCCGGCGCTCTCCCATCACCTGAAGCTGCTGAAGGCCTGCGGGCTCATCACCAGCCGGCGGGAAGGCAAGGAGGTCTACTACCGCGCGGCGGATACCACGCAGGCGCAGACCCTGCACCACATGACCGAGGATGCGGCGGAGATCGCCTGCCCGAAATAAGGCCGGCTCCCGGTGGAGCCGCGTGAAAAAACCCTGTGGAATCAATCCATATTCATGCCATATTCCTTTTTACCGCCTGGATGCTGTTTCAATATGCATGAATTCATATGTCCCTGACATGGGGGATACTCTTCACTCCTTCATGCCGGAATCCGGTATTTTTTCCCGGGCGGTTGATACTTCACGAATCCCGTGCTTTTCCGCGTAACCGGTCAGAAACAACGTCAGAGCCCCGTCTCCGGTTACATTACAGGCAGTGCCAAAGCTGTCCTGCAGGGCAAAAACAGCCAGAATCAATGCCGTTCCGTCGCTGTCAAACCCGAGCACTCCGGTGATCAGCCCCAGAGACGCCATGACCGTTCCGCCCGGCACGCCGGGGGCGCCGATGGCGAAGACCCCCAGCAAAAAACAGAAGAGGATCACCTTTCCCGGACTTGGGATTGTGCCGTACAGAATTCTGGAAACAGTCATCATGAAAAACACTTCTGTCAGCACCGAACCGCACAGATGGATATTGGCAAACAGCGGAATTCCAAAGTCCACAATATCCTTACGCAGATATTTACTCTTTCGCGCACATTCAAGTGCCACACCGAGTGTGGCAGCGGAGGACATGGTTCCCACGGCGGTCAGGTATGCCGGGCCGTAATGGCTGAGCACTTCCAGGCCGGACTTACGGGTATAGAAAGACGCGAATCCGTACAGCACAGCAAGCCAGATATAATGCCCGACCAGAACGATGAGGATTACAATCAGGAAAATGGGTAGCTGATTGATGGTTCCTTCCCACGCAAGGGTGCAGAAGGTGACGGAAATGAAAAGCGGGAGGATCGGAATCACAATTCTTTTCACAATGTCGAGCACAATGGCCTGAAGCTCCTGTAACACAGCAGTGATTGTTTTTGACTTGTTCCAGACAGCCGCCAGGCCGATCAGCACGGAAAACACGAGAGCGGACATGACGGGCATGATCTGCGGGATATCCAGCTGGAAAGCAACCTCGGGCAATTCCCGAAGCGTATTCATATCCTTTGCGATGTTCAGATGGGGAATGATCGCATATCCGGCGCCCGCCGACAACAGCGCAGCCAGGAGACTCGATATATATGCGGCCGCAATCGCCACGGTGAGCATCTTTGTCGCGCCGCTGCCCATCTGAGTAATTGATGGTGCGATAAAGCCGATGATGATCAGCGGGACGCAGAAATTGATCACCTGTCCCAGAATGTATTTGACCGTTACAACCACCTGCATGGCATCTTTCGGAAGGAAAAATCCCGCAATGATACCAACGGCGATTGCAAGCAACAGGCGGGCAGGCAGACTTTTCAGAAATTTCATGACAAATCTCCTTCTTTAAGTGACCATTATGTTTCTTCCGTCATCAGACGGATGATCTCTTCATCCGTTCCGCGCATACCGATACGGGCCAGGCGGCCGAAATTGTTAATGGAATTTTCCACCCCCTTGACCACAAGACCGTCTCCCGCGTAGAACTGCTGTCCATTCCGATACATTTCATAACCGAATATTCCTGTTTCCACTGCCGTTGAGATCTTGGCCGCACAGGAGGATTTCGCTCCGTCGCAGACAATGCCCGAAGTGATGGCCAGTGAATTGACAATGGTATGGGCTATATCGTTTTCGTTACCGCCAAGCAGATAGGCAACGCCGCAACCGGCTCCCGCTCCGGCGCTGACAGCACCGCAGTATGCGGACAGGCGGCCGATACCCGATTTCAGGTGAATGGTGACGAGCGTGGAGATCAGCAGAGCACGGTACAGTTTCTCTTTTTCAGCGCCGATTTCTCTGGCATAGACAATGACAGGCAGGGAAGCGGTGAGCCCTTGATTGCCGCTTCCGGAGCAGATGACCACCGGAAGCTCTGAACCATTCATGCGCGCATCAGATCCCGCCGCGGCATAAGCCCGGGCACGGGTGCGCACGTCGCTGCCTGTTTTCATCAGAACCTTGCCGATATTGGCGCCGTAATTCTCCCGGAGACCCTCCTCGGCAATAGCCGTGTTCTGTTCGATCTGGCGATCCAGAAGCTCTTTTACATCTTCAATGCCGCAGGTACAGGCAAAATCCCATATTTTTTCCACCGTCAGCAGATCGTCATCCGAAGGAACGCCGGTTCCCGTTTCCTGCCGGAGAGGATTATCCCGCAAAACTTTCCCGTCTTTCTCGATCCGTATGATATTCGTATGTTCATTGGCGATACGGACGCCGGCGGAGGAAGAGCCGCAGTATACCGTGACGATCATATCCAGCAGATTTTCTGAAATCAGGGGTTTTACCTCCACCGGAGTCTCCTTCATATAGGAAACAAGGCATTTTTTATCCGCCGCACTTACGCGGGAGAGTACCTGAAGCCCGGCTTTTTCATCCCCGGCCAGGACGCCGATGCACACGGCGGCAGGGATACCGCGCTGCCCATCGGTGTTGGGCACAACAACACTCTTCACATTTTTGATAATGTTTCCGCTGGCTTCCACCGTGATTCGTTCGGGCAGGGAACCCAGCGCTGCCCGGGCAACGGCGGCACAATAAGCCAGAGCCACCGGTTCGGTACATCCCATGGCGCTGATCAACTCACGCCTGAGGATCTTCAGGTAGGTCTGATAAACAATATCGCTGCGTTCCATAAGGTGCCCTCCATTCAAAACAGATCCGGAAAACGTTAAAATCCGGGACGCGGTTCTTTCTGTGAAAAGAAGAAAACAAAACGCTCTAAGCAATCAGCTCTTTCAGAACAGACATCCTGCTTTCTGCAAACTTCTTATCAATATCTCATTCCAAATTGTTTCTGAAAAAATTATACATCATCCCACCGAAAAAGGAAAGGCGCCTCCGAACCTTTCCCCTGCTTCTCCCCTGTTACCTGCAGAATTTCATTCCCGTTCACGAAAAACGGGACCCCCGAAAGGATCCCATGCTGTCACCATAATCATATTACGACGTCACCATACCGGCAAGCGGAGAACAGTGAAATGTACCCCGACAATTCCGCCTGATCTGTTCAATATGCTGAAAGCAGACGTTCTTACGGCGCCGGCGTCGGCGACGGGGTCGGTTCCGGTGACGGGGTCGGTTCCGGAGTCACATAGATCAGTTTCGGAACATAGGTGATCTGGGGAATGTATATCACCTCAGGCACATAAGTCACTTCCACCGTCACGCCGGCCGCCAGGATGTTCGGGCAGTTGCTGCCCGTATTCTGACAATTACCGTTCTTTATAGCCGCCTGACACGGTGCCTGTTCCGCCGTTCCCGTTCCGCTGACCTGCAGCGTATCGCTGGTGCAGAGGCTGTCCGCGTTTTTGTACAGCAGGTATTTGTCCTGGATATATCCGATCTTTCCCGAGGCCGTCTTCACCTTGTACCAGATCTGGTGCTTGCTGTTTTCCGCCCTGCCGATGATTTCAACAGGTTCTTCCCTGGTTTTGAGCGTCTCCAGGATCTTGCTGTGGATAGAGGCCTCGGCGTACAGATATACCCAGTCGTGGCTGGTGATTGCACTCCCGGTGATCTCGCAGTATTTCAGCAGCGTCTCGGGGTTCTGAACCGCACCGGTACCCGCATCGGCAGAACCGCCGTCGCTGCCGCCCTTGTTTTCCACTTCCACTTCAACGTTTACATTGACATTCTGGATCACGTTCTGGCTTCCGTCTTCCGGGTTGGTAATGGTGTTTGTCCAGGTAGCGGAGGAGGATTGCTCTTCTTCCTCTTTTTCCTCTTCTTCCTCTTCTGCCAGCACAGATGCTGACATAGCAAAAGCAAGGGCAACTGCCATCAGGATCGCGATCAGGCGTCTGAGTGTCTTGTTCATGAAGATAATCCTCCCTTTTGTGTTTCGCCAAATTAATCACACTATATATAGTGCAAAGCGAACACATTGTCAACCGTCAAAATCATTCGACAGCATCTTTCGGCAGGGTTCATCACGGGGCAGTTTCGCCGGGTCAGCTCCCGGTGGAGCGGTAGTGGCGCATAGCTTTCCGGAAGCAGAGCCGGATCAGGAAGAAAAATATGATCCCGGAGAGCGGACTGACCCAGGCCGCCCATGCCGGCCAGCCAAAGAGCGGCTTGCCCAGGATCACCGCCCCGGGCACATGCAGCGTCAGCGCGAACGGCGCGAGCACCGTGAACAGCACCCGCAGCGGCCGGGGAAAGGTGTCGATCGGGTATTCGCAGGCGCTGCGTCCGCCATAGGTCAGCGCGTTCACCAGCTCGATCGACTTCACGCTGTAGATCGAGAAGATCGCCTCGATCATGAACAGGCCCAGAATCAGTATGCACCCGCAGAGAATGGCTTCCGCCATCAGCAGCGTTTTGGCGAAGGTCCACTGAATCGCCGACAGCCGGCTCCCGATGACCAGGGCCACGATCCCAACGGCGATGCAGGTAATCCGCCGCGGGTCCGCCGCGCTGCACATCGCCTGGGTCAGCACGCCCCGGGGCCGCAGCAGGAACGTATCCAGCTGGCCCGTCCGCACGAGATAAGGGAAATTGCCGGTGATTCCCCGGCCGAAACACTCCGTCAGATAGAAGGTCACAGACATCAGTCCGAAAAAGAAATACAGGTCGCCCGCTCCCCACTGGTTCAGGTGATCAAAGCGGTCCACCAGCAGCACGACCGCCAGCATCTCGCCACCCTCCATAACCAGCTGCGCAAGCGTCTGAAGGAAGAAGGAGAACGGATACTGCAGCTGGCTCCGGATCAGCATGCGCATCGAATGGAGATAAAGCCGGATCGTATCCATCCTGTCAGCCCCCCTGTATTTCCAGGCGTTTCTGATTCACCCGCCAGAACAGGAGCCCGATCCCTGCCAGCACCAGGATCCAGGCCGCCTGGATCAGAAGGATCCGGGGTGCTTCGGAGGCTGCCGTCTGTCCGGTATACAGCCGGATCGGCGCATCCAGCAGCTGCGCATAGGGCAGCAGGGTGATCACCCGCTGCCAGCTGTCCGGGAACAGCGTCAGCGGCAGGATATTGCCCGCGAGGATCATCATCAGGAGATTCAGCAGCGCCTGCATTCCCCGTGAATCCAGCGTGCGCATCGTGAATCCCATGGTGATGTTCTCCAGGGCGGAAACGCAGAGCAGGCCCAGCAGCAGTCCCGCCAGGCTCCAGATCAAACCCGCCGCGGAAGCCGGCAGCATCAGCCCCCAGCCTTCCGGCAGCAGAAAGGCAAACAGCAGCATCGGGACCGCCCGCAGCAGGCTGCCCGTCATCTTCTGCGCCATGATCCTCACATAATAGAAGCCGTACAGGTTCAGCGGCCGGCACAGGTCATAGGCGATGGATCCCGTACGGATCTTGTCCATGAGTTCCGGGTCCGACGCCAGCAGCATCCGGAAGAACGCCTGCTGGAGCCAGACATAGCTGGTGATCTGCGAAAGCGGCATGGCCTGAGGCTTTCCCGCATAGAGCGCCCGGTAGATCGCAATCAGGATCAGGCCGAAAAAAACCTGGCAGACCACGCCGCCAAGTACCGCGCCCCGGTACTGGAATTCCAGCCTCCTGCGCATCCGGAAAGCGGAAAGATATGCCCTCACAGATCCATCTCCCGATACATGGCCGCCACAAGGCGGTCGATATTCTGCGGCTGAACCGTCAGCTCCCGGACGGTTCCGGCGGCCTGCAGCCGGGCGATCAGCTCCGCCGTGGCGTATTCCTGCGGGGAATAGCTGATCGTCAGGTTCTTCCCGTCCCGGGCGAGCAGAATGGAAGCCGGCAGTTCCGGCACTGCTTCCGGCTCTTCATAGTTGACCGTCACAGTCCTCAGGGTATCATACCTGCCCAGCAGGTCGGGAAGGGCGCCGTCAAACAGTTTCCGCCCGTGCCCGAGCACCATGACCCGGGGGCACAGGGCGACGATATCTTCCATATCATGCGTCGTCAGCAGGATCGTCGTCCCCTGCTGCCGGTTCTCCCACTGCAAGAACTCCCGCAGCGCCAGCTTGCTGACAGCGTCCAGGCCGATAGTCGGCTCGTCAAGGAAGAGCAGTTCCGGCCGGTGGAGAAGCGAACCGCACAGTTCCGCCCGCATCCGCTGGCCGAGGCTCAGCTGCCGGAGCGGTGTGCGGAGCAGGTCCCCGAGCTGCAGTGCTTCCGTCAGTTCAGCCAGGCGGGTACGGTAGTCTCCCGCGGGGATCCGGTAGACGTCCTTCAGCAAGTCGTAGCTGTCCCGGATCGGCACATCCCACCAGAGCTGGGTCCGCTGCCCGAAGACCACCCCGATATGCCGGACGTGTTCCCTCCGCTCCTTCCAGGGAACGCGGCCGCCCACCGTCACATCCCCGCCGTCCGGTGTCAGGATGCCGGAGAGGATCTTGACCGTCGTGGATTTCCCTGCCCCGTTGGGGCCGATATAACCCAGCAGCTCCCCTCTTTCCACATCAAAGGAAACCTCCTGCAGTGCCCGGACCGTCTTCTTTCCGCGGAGCAGCGCGCCTTCCTGCCGCTTCTCCCGGATCACAAAGCGCTTCTCCAGGTTTCGTACGCTGATATAGCTCATGATCCTTCTCCGTTTGCGTAAATATCCGGGTAAAGCCCCAGCTCCATCAGTTTCGCTTTCAGGCTCTTCATGTCCTCCCAAGCTTCCGGCTTCTTGCTCTCGTCCCGCAGCAGGGCGGACGGATGATAGGTCGGCATCATCCAGACGCCTTTCCGCTCCGTCCACCGGCCCCGCTCCCGCGTGATCCGGATCTCCGGGTTGAGCAGGTTTTTCGCAGCCGTGCTTCCGAGCAGCACGATCACCTTCGGCCGGATCAGCCAGGTCTGCATCCGCAGGTGGATCCGGCAGGCTTCCGCCTCCTCCGGTGTCGGGACCCTGTTGTGGGGCGGGCGGCATTTCACCACGTTGCAGATATAGACCCGCTCCCGCGGCAGCTGAATCGCTTCCAGCATCCGGGTCAGCAGCTGACCCGCCGCGCCAACAAAAGCCAGCCCTTCCTCGTCCTCCGTCTGCCCCGGTCCTTCCCCGATCAGCATCAGGGGCGAATTCCGGTCGCCCTGGCCGGGAACCTTATGCCGGATCTGTTGGCACAGCGGACACAGCCGGCATGCCTCCACCTGCCGCTCGAACAGTTCCCAGGTGATCTCTTCCATGCGTTTTCCCTCCCGTCTGCCGCGTTCCCCCGGCAGCCGTTCACTTTCCGCTGCCGGTCGGTTCCTGTTTCATCTGCCGGAGCGCTTCGGCCAGTTTCATGTATTCCTCGTTGAGCTGTTCCGGATGGTCGCCCTTCTTCGGTTTCGCCATCCTCGCGGTCAGGTCCGCCATCCGCATCTCCAGCCGCATCAGCTCCAGTTTCCGGTCTTCCTTTTCCGCGTCGCGATCCTTCCGTTCCTGCCGTTCCGCCGCTCCGCCTTCCCAGGTGACCAGTTTCCGGTCCTCAAAGCGGACCAGCCGTCCCGATACCTTCCGGACAAACGTCTCGTCGTGGCTGACAAACAGGATCGTACCGCCGTATCCGCAGAGCAGTTCCTCCAGCGCTTCCATCGTATACAGGTCCAGGTGGTTGGTCGGTTCGTCCAGAATCAGCAGGTTCAGGTCCATCAGCAGCAGCCGGGAGAGCGCCACCTTGGCCTTCTCCCCGCCCGAGAGCACAGCTACCTGCTTGAAGGCGTCCTCCCGGTCAAACCCCATGCACGACAGCACCGTCCGCGCAAAGCTCCGGGGATGGACCGAATCCTCCAGCACATTCTCCAGCACCGTCCGGTCCGGTTTCAGCGTCCGCTCATGGTGCTGGTCGAACCAGCCGACCCGCGCCTGCGGGTTGAAGCGGATCTGCCCGTCAAACGAAGTCCCGTCGGCCGGCTGCCCGGCCAGGGCCGACAGCAGCGTCGTCTTTCCGCATCCGTTGCTGCCGGTCAGCGCCGTTTTGCTGCCCGTCGGCAGGGTAAAGCCGGTCTTCTCCAGCAGGACCTGCGAGCCGGCCGACAGACAGTCGCACCGGACCTCCAGCGCCTGCCTCGCGCCGATCGGGGATGAAACGCCGAGCTTCATCCGGATCTCCGGCAGCGGCACAGGTTTTTCCTTCGCCTCCATCTGCTCCATCCGGTTCTGCAGGGTCCGCTTGGCGTGGCTGATCTGCAGGATCGCGTCAGTGGCTTCCCGCCTGTGCAGCCGGGCTTCGCTGTTCCCCATGCGGGAAGGCGCTTTTTTCACCGATGCCGCGCGTTCCGCCATCCGCTGCGCGGATTCCTTCAGGCGCTTCTGTTCCGCCCGGTATTGGTCGTATTCGAACTGTTCCCGATTCCGCTGCCGGTCCCGCTGCGCGACATACGCGTCGTAGCCACCCGGAAAATCGGTGATCTTCCCGTTCTCAAGGCACCAGATCCGGGTACAGAGCCGCCGCAGCAGCGCCCGGTCATGGGAGATCAGGAGCAGGGCGCCCCTGAACGCTTCCAGCTGCTTTGCCAGCATCGCCAGGCCCTGCTCATCCAGGTCCGTCGAGGGCTCGTCCGCCATCAGCAGCTTCGGGTGGGAGGACAGCGCCGCGGCGATCCGGTTCCGGGTCTGTTCCCCGCCGGACAGGCTTTCCCGGTTGTCCTGCGCATGAAACAGCGAGCGGTAGATCCCGTCGCTGTTCTCCTCCGGAATCCCCTGCTGGGAGATGACGGCCGTTTCGCCGAATCGGCGCACGGTCCCTCCGTCCGGCTTTTCCTCGCCGGAGAGCAAATGGATCAGGGTGCTCTTCCCCGCTCCGTTCTGCCCGACGATCCCGATCCGTTCCCCGTCGTATACAGTCAGGGTATCAATATGAAACAGCTCCCGATCTCCGTATGCTTTGCGGAGATCCTTCACTTCCAGTATCAGCTTCATCACAGATCTTCACTCCTTATCTTCCGCCGCGGAGGAGTGAAACAACAACAGGCAAAACAAAAAAGGCGTTCGGCTGGTGTGAGATCACAACCTCCAAACGGCGACAAAACATCTTCCCCCGCGGTCCCCCGCCGGAGTGCTTTGCTGCCGGATGTCAGTCGTTCTTTCTCATCAGTAGCCAATGCCCTGCCTTTCTTCCCGATGCGTTCATCATACGCGCGGCGGTTTTGTTTGTCAACCCCCGGCAGGCCTGCCGTATCTTGATTTCTGATTGATTTCTGATCATAAATCGACTAAAATTAATCCCGCCGGAACATTTCCGAATACAGCGGGATGCCTGCCGCCTGCCCCGCGCAGGCGCCGAAGGGAGCACTATGTATTACCTGAACCCGAGGGTGGAGAACCTTTACCGGATCTTTGACCAGAACGAGCGGAAGGACTACCTCCGTCTGGACCTGAACGAGAACCCGGGCGGACTGCCGGAAGACTTTATCCGTTCCGTGCTCGCGGACGTGACCCCGCAGCTGGTCGCCCAGTATCCGGAAACCCTGCACTTTACCGAGGTCCTCGCGGATTACCTCGGGACGGACATTGCGCACCTGTGCCTGGTCAACGGTTCCGCCGAGGGTATCCGCTACGTCATTCAGGCCTTCACCGGCGAGGGCGGCCGCATCGTCGGCGTCGTTCCCTCCTACTTCATGTTTCAGGTATATTCAGAGATGTACGGACGGGATTTTGTGAAGGTCCCCTACAACGAAGACCTGAGCATGGACATCGGAAAGATCCTGGACGCCCTGACGGAGGATACGCAGCTGCTCATCCTCCTGAATCCCAACAATCCCATGGGCAACGTCTATACGGATGAGGAGTTCGAAACGATCCTTGCCGCCGCGCAGGAAAAGCAGATCACGATCCTGGTGGATGAAGCCTACCACTACTTCTATCCGAAGACCTTCATCCGCTATGCGCTGGAAGGGGAGCACGTCTTCATCACCCGGACCTTCTCCAAGCTCTTCTCCATGGCCGGCTGCCGCCTGGGTTATGTCGCAGGATGGCCGGAGGGCATCCGGATGGTCCAGAAGATGTGCACCCCGCACAACACGAACGCCTTCGCCATGAAGTTTGCCGAGGCCGTGCTGACCACGCCCGGCATGCTGGACGGGCTGATCGGGCGCTTCCGCGAAGGCCGGAGCTGGCTGATCTCCTGGCTGGACGCAAACGGTTATCCTCACAAGGGCGAAGCCGGCAACTTTCTGTTCATCAAGCCCAGGACGCCGGCGCAGCGCATCGTGGACCGGATGAAGGCGGAAAAGAAGATCCTGATCAAGACCTATCCCGGCGTAGGCGAGTTCGGGGACTGCCTGCGCGTTTCAATCGGGGAACGCCGGTACATGGAACGGTTCACGGAAGCCCTGGCCGAACTGGACCGCTGACCGCGGCCCGCCGCAACGATTGGAGTTACACTATGACGAAAGTGATCACTTACGGAACCTACGACCTGCTTCACTACGGACATATCCGCCTGCTGGAGCGGGCCAAGGCGCTCGGCGACTGGCTGATCGTCGGGGTCACCTCGGACGACTTTGACAAATCCCGCGGCAAAATCAATGTGCAACAACCCCTGATGGAGCGGATCGAAGCGCTCCGCCAGACGGGGATCGCCGATGAGATCATCGTCGAAGAATACGAAGGCCAGAAGATCGACGACATCAAGCGCTTTGGCGTGGACATCTTCACCGTCGGATCCGACTGGGCGGGCAAGTTTGACTACCTGAGCGATTACTGCAAGGTGGTCTACCTGCCCCGCACCGAAGGCGTCTCCAGCTCGGAAGTGCGCGCGGAACAGCGTAAGATCCGGATCGGCTTCATCGGTGACTATGAGACCCGGATCCTGACGAAATACTACCATGAGTGTTCCTATGTCAACGGGATCGATATCGCCGGCGTGTGCGCCCGGAGTGATAGGATCCGTAAGCTGCTGGGCGCCCCGGACCTGTATGTGACAAAGGATTATTCCGACCTGCTCACCCGCTGCGACGCGGTCTACATCCTTTCCAATCCGCTGGAGCATTACCGGCATGCCCGGGAAGCACTCGAAGCGGGCGTCCACGTCCTCTGCGAGGCACCGATCACCCTGGATGAAGCCGAATACCGGGAACTGAACCGGATCGCAAAGGAAAAGAACACCGTCCTGATGGATTCGATCAAGACCGCCTTCTCCACCGCCTATTACCGCCTGCTCCTGCTGACCAAGAGCGGCCGGATCGGCAATATCGTTTCGGTCGACGCGACCTGCACCAGCATCCAGGAGGTCGACGATCTCGACCACGCGTGGAACAGTATCTGCAGCTGGGGGCCGACCGCCCTCCTGCCGATCTTCCAGATCCTGGGAACGGAATACGACGATATCCGGATCGTCAGCCGGATGGCGGAAAAGAACTATGACCAGTTCACGAAGATCAGCTTTGATTATCCCCACGCCGTGGCCTCGCTGAAGGTCGGGCGCGGAATCAAGTCTGAAGGCGAACTGGTCATCTCCGGGACCAAAGGATATATCTATGTCCCCTCCCCCTGGTGGAAGACGGATTATTTCGAGATCCGGTATGAAAACCCGGAAGAAAACAAGCGCTAT
>JAEEGL016133403.1_pt1 | contig 18898 bp, 15 predicted proteins | sample 9134231 | NCBI WGS metagenome assembly JAEEGL01 (sample SAMN16246548, study PRJNA631951) | gut metagenome | biome: gut microbiome; feature: rumen; material: fiber-attached | host: Bos | place: Iran: Karaj | collected 2018-10 | reverse complement strand
GTTGGCTCGCTTCGCTCGCTCTCCGCCGAGCAATGGACACCGCGGCGAAGCCGCCTATAAAACAAACCTAGGGAATTGATCGCGCTTCAGGCGTGCGAAGCTAGGCGGAATGGTAATGGAGCCAATTTTGCGAAGCGTCGGAGTTAACTGAGAAGGCAGCGTCCAAGAGGCGGAGAGAACGGCACTCCATTTCGCCTCGCCAGAACCTGAAAAATGGGTAAACTCCAGGGCGGTTTGTGCTTGCTGACGCAGCCGACGAAATGATACAATCATCTTTCACCTTGGCACGGGGTACGGACGTGCTTCGCGCCTGCGGTGACAAAATGACAACGGAGGCATAAGGTGAACCGTAAAGACGATGTCCAGCTTACGGACTACTTCGGCGCCGAATCCGTGTTGCCGCACTGCGGCGACATGGTGCGCGACGACGTTATCCGCACGCTGGTTGGAAAGATAGTCGCCGCCGGAGGGGTGCCCATGGGCGCCGACGAGCTGGTGGGCGAGGTGCTGTCCCGCGAGGGGCTTGGCTCCACTGTGGTGCGCGACGGGCTTGCCGTCCCGCACGCCCGCATCGAGGGCCTCAAGGAGCCCTGCGTCGCGATAGCCACGAGCGTGCGCGGAATCGAGTGGCCCGGCGAGCACCAGGGCAAGGTCCACATCGTGTTCCTCCTGCTCATCCCCCGCGAAGACCCCGCGCTGTACCTCAAGGTGCTTCGCGCGCTCGGCACCGCGCTGCAGGACCAGGAGGACTTCAACCTCGTCTCCGGCATGACGAGCGCCGGCGAGATATACCGCTTCTTCAAGAACGGCCAGGCGTACCTCCCCAGGTACCTCACCGCCGCCGACTTCCTCACGCCCGAGTGCAAGGCGCTCCGCGACACCGACTCGCTCCAGACCTGCATCAGCGCCCTCATAGCGGGCCGCACGTCCGAGCTGCCGGTCGTCGACGCGTCGGGCGCCCTCAAGGGCGTCGCTCGCGCAGACAACCTGCTCCGCGCCTGCATCCCCGAGCACTTCCAGTGGATGGAGGACCTCTCCGGCATCCTCGACTTCGAGCCGTTCGTTCAGGTTCTTGACGACGAGCACAGCACGCCCGTCACCACCATCCTCGACGACAAGTACCCGGTAGTGTCGCCCGACAGCCCTGCCGTCCAGATCGCGTGCGAGATGATGAAGCACAAGAGCTCCAAGTGCTATGTCCGCGACGGAGAGCGCTTCGTCGGCGTGGTCAAGCTCACCGGCTTCCTCAACAAGGTCTTCAGGGAGTGAGCAGATGAAATACTTCAACCCCAAGTTCCTGCTCCAGCTCCTCATAGTCGGCGCCGCGACGTTCGGAAGCCTCAAGTGCGGGCTCGCGACGAACGCCACGCAGGCGCTCAACATCGCAGTGTTCGCGGCCGTCATCACCACGACCCTCCTCTTCTGGGAGAGGCGCGTGGGCGTGGCGTTCATAGGCGTGGCCCTGCTCATCGCATCCAAGGCGATGACGCTCAGGCAGATGCTGTTCGGCACGGAGCTGGACATCATACTGTTCCTCGTCGGAATGATGATAATCGTCGGCGTGCTGAAGGACCTCGGCTTCCTCACGTGGGTCATCCAGGTGATCATCAGCGTGAAGAGGATGTCGGGCATATCGTTTACCGCGATACTCTGCGTGCTCTCCGCCGTGCTGGCGTCGGTGGTGGACGAGGTGTCGTCCATCGTCGTGGTGCTTGCGCTCGTCTTCCAGGTGTGCGAGACCCTGAAGCTGAGGCCCCATCCGTTCGTCCTCATCGCCGTGATGGCCACGAACATCGGCTCCTCCGCCACGATGCTCGGCAACCCCGTGGGCATCTACATCGGGAACAAGGCGGGGTTCACGTTCTCGCAGTTCCTCGTGGGCGCCACGCCCGTCGCGTTCGTCTCGCTGGTCTGCACGTTCGTGATCACGCTGTTCTGGTTCCGCAAGGACATCCGCGCGATGTCCGAGGCGATGGCCGCCCACCGCAAGACGGGCCTCGGCCCGACTGCGAAGATCCCCTACAAGGCGGGACTCTTCGTGCTCCTCGCCACGGTCGTGGCGATCGCCTTCCACCACCAGGTCGAGGGCTATCTCGGGCTCAACGTCATTGACGGGAACCACAACGCGTTCCTGATCATGACGCCGCTCGTGGTGGCAGGCCTCCTGATGATCCTCCGTCCGTCGCGCGCGCGCCACTACGTGGAGCACGACGTCGAATGGTGGACGCTCCTCTTCTTCATGCTGCTGTTCACGATCTCCGCGTCGCTCAGCACGAACGGCATCACGGAGAACCTCGCCAAGACCCTCACGCAGCACGTGAAAGGCGGACCGACCGGCATGATCCCGCTCGTGATCGTCATCTCGTCGCTCGGATCGGCGTTCGTGGACAACATCGTGTTCGTCGCGTCCTTCACGCCCGTCGTGCAGGAGCTCATGAAGATGTCCTCGGAGTACTCCGTGCTCTGGTGGGCGCTCCTCTTCGGCGCGTGCTACGGCGGCAACATCACGGTCGTCGGCTCGACGGCGAACATCGTGGCCTCCGGCCTCCTCGAGAAGCACGGCCAGCACCCGATCAAGTTCTCCGACTGGATCAAGATCGGCGCGATGGTCGGCCTCGTGACGGCCGTCGTCGCGTGGGGCATGCTCCTCGTGATGCCCACCCCGAAGCCGCTCGAACAGCACACCGAAGGCGGCCAGCCCGCCGCGCAGGTCGAGCAGGCAGTCAAGACAGCAACAGACACAGCTACGGAAAAATGAAAGTCAGCAACGACACTTTGTGCGAGCGCGCAGTCCTGCAGGACGCGCGCCGCGTTGTGGTGAAGGTGGGGACCCATTCGATCGCCACCAAGTCGGGAAGGCCCGACCACAAGGCGCTCCGCCGCATCGTGCGCGGCGTGAGCGCGCTGCGCAAGGCCGGGCTGGAGGTCCTGTTCGTCTCATCCGGCGCAGTGGCGGCCGGAGTCGAGTCGCTCGGCCTCAAGTCGCGCCCGAAGGAGACCACCGACATCCAGATGTGCGCCGCCGTGGGGCAGGCCCGCTTCATCTCCGAGTACGAGAAGCTCTTCGCGGCCGAGGGGATAACGATCGGACAGGTGCTCCTCACGCACGCCGACTTCGACGACCGCCGCAGGGTGGCGAACCTCCGCCGCTCGCTCGACCACCTCGTGCGCGCCGGAATCGTGCCCGTGATCAACGAGAACGACATCGTGGCGGACGAGGAGGTGAAGGGCCTCACGTTCGGCGACAACGACTGGCTCTCGTCCCTGATCGTGAAGCTCATCCACGCCGACGCGCTCGTGCTCCTCACGACGGTGGACGGCCTCATGGATGCCGGCGGGAAACGCGTTCCGGTCGTCTACAACCTCCGCGACGCGCTGAAGCTCGTCAACGCGGCCACGCCCGGAGGGCTCTCGAAGGGCGGCATGGACTCCAAGCTCAAGGCCGCGCAGAACGCCGCCAAGTCCGGCGCGAACGTCGTGATGGCGAGCGGCGCTAGGCCCAAAGTGCTCGAGGGCATCTTCGCCGGCAAGGACATCGGGACCTTCATGCCGGGCGCCGCGCTCTGACCCAAATGCGCTACGCGATCATATCGGACATCCATGCAAACTCCGCCGCTCTGCGCGCGGTGCTTACGGACGCCCAGGACTGCGGAGCGGAGCGCGTGATCTGCCTCGGCGACGTACTGGGCTATGGCCCCGAGCCCGTCGAGACGCTCGAGATCGTCTACAAGCGCGTGCACATCTGCCTCGCCGGAAACCACGACGACGCGATATGCGGACGCGGGGACGCGTCAGACTTCACTGCGTTCGCGGCGACTGCCGCCGCGCGCCAGAGCGTCATGCTCTCCGACAAGGCGAAGACATGGCTCAGGTCCCTTCCGTACGTGTGGGGCAAGGGGGAGTTCGCGTGCACGCACGGCGAGTTCTCCGACCCCAAGAGCTTCTTCTACATCACCAATCCCGACGAGGCGCTGCCTTCGTGGACCGCCCGCAAGGAGAAGCTGCTCTTCGTCGGGCACACGCACGAGCCGGGCATATTCGTGATCGGGAAGAGCGGAGTCCCGCACCAGCATGCGCCGGTGGACTTCCAGCTCGAGGCCGGGAAGCGCTACATCGTGAACGTCGGCTCCGTTGGCTATCCGCGCGTAGGCAGCTGCCGCAGCAGCTATGTCATCTGGGACGACCGCACGAGGGTCGTCACGTTCCGCACGCTTCCATTCGACCTCGAGGGATACCGCGAGAAGATGAACGGACGCGGCCTCGAGGAGGCGCCGTGGATCGGTAAGCGCCAGAAGGAGCGCGAGCGGCCTGACGTCCGCACCGAAGTGAAGTTCGGCACGGAGCAGCCCGCCGCCGGGAAGGGGCCGGATGGCAAGGCGCCGTTTCGCGTGAAGCCGATTCTCGTCGGCGCGGCCGCCGCGACCGCGCTGGCCGTCGCCGCGGCTGCGTTTTGGATGCTCGGCAGGGGAACGCGGCAGGGCGGCGCCGAGCCGCCGCCGCATGCGGAGTCGCCGCAGCGTGGCGCTGATGTAGCAATGGCGACTCCGCCATTGCAGGGCGCAGCGCCGTCGCTGTGCGAATTCAAGAAGCACGTGGACGGCTGGAGCTACGCCGTCGAGTCGGAGGCGGACCAGTCGGTTTCATTCGACGGCAACCCGGGTGTCCTGCGAGTTGCGAACAACGGAATCAGGCGGATCGTGTTCCGCAAGGAGATCGCCCTGCGGGAGGGCGTCGTCAAGGTGCACGTCAAGGTGAAGGTGCTGCCGAAGGGCGCAGGCGCAACCCACTACGAGCTCTGCTATTTCGACGGAGAGGGCGTAATGCTCCGCGGCGCGAACGAAGTCCTGGACGCCCGCTCGAAGAACGTCAAGCTCGTGCCGCCGAAGGGCGCGGTGCGCGCGCAGCTGACGGTCGACTACGTCTTCTCCGGCACGGCCAGCGTCGAGCTGCCGTATTTCACCGCCGTGTCGAAGGCGTACGACGACTGACTTCCCCTTCGGGGGAAATTGCCGTCCTGGCGGAATTGTGCGAAAAGGAGGGAACGAGATGGACCTGGGAAAAGTGAAGGAAGCGCTGCTGAAGCGCGGGTTCGCGGCGGAGACGTTCGCGACGAAGGAAGAGGCGGCCGCGCGCGTCATGGAGATGGCGAAGGGCGCGCAGTCCGTGGGCTGGGGCGGATCGGAGACCGTCAAGGAGATGGGCCTCCGCGAGGCGATGGCCGAGGCGGGCAAGGAGATACGCGACCACGAGACTGTGTGCGACCTCTTCCTACTCTCCGCGAACGCGCTCACGGCGGACGGCCGCATAGTGAACATCGACGGGCGCGGAAACCGCGTTGCCGCGTCGATCTACGGGCCGAAGCAGGTCGTGTTCGTCGTCGGCCGCAACAAGATCGTCGAAGGCGGTCTTGACGACGCCGTGGCGCGCATCAAGCGCTGCGCGTGCCCGCCCAACTGCCGCAGGCTCGGGAAGCAGACGCCGTGCGCGCTTACCGGGAAGTGCGCGGACTGCAGCTCGCCCGACCGCATCTGCATGGTCACCGTGATACACGAGCGCCCCCCGCGCGCCACGCCGACCGCCGTCCTGCTGATCGACGAAGACCTCGGCTACTAGGACCGCCCGGCGCAATGACGGTCAAGGACATACCAGCCGTCGACAGGCTCCTCAAGAGGGAGTTCGTCGCCCACCAGGCCCCGATCATCGAGCTCATCGAGGCGCAGACCCACGACCCGTTCTGCGTGCTCGTCGGCACGATACTCTCGGCGCGGACGAAGGACCAGTGCACATCCGGGGCGGTCCGCAGGCTCTTCGCAGAGAAGAGGGGCGAGGTGTTCTCGCCGGACGACCTCGAGCAGCTCACGCAGAAGAGGATCGAGGAGCTCATTTTCCCCGTCGGCTTCTTCCGCGACAAGGCGCGCCACCTGAAGGAGCTGCCGAAGGTCCTGCGCGAGAAGTTCGGAGGCGTGCTTCCGAACACCGTGGAGGAGCTGTGCGAGCTCCCCGGGGTTGGCCGCAAGACGGCCAACCTCACGGTGGCGGTTGGGTTCGACCTCCCGGCGATCTGCGTGGACGTTCATGTGCACAGGATATGCAACCGCCTCGGGCTCATCAGGACCAAGACGCCTTTCGACACGGAGATGACGCTTCGCCGGATTCTGCCGGTGAAGTACTGGAAGACGTGGAACTCGCACCTCGTGTCGTTCGGGCAGACGCGCTGCGCGCCCCTTCGCCCGAAATGCGCCGACTGCCCGATCCGCCGCTACTGCGCCTCATCCCAGCTCTAGTTTTTTCGCGGTTGCGGCGGCGGAAGGGCGTTTGGTATAATAACCCAATCATGCTTCGTCTGTCTTCCGCAATTTCGATATGTGTCGCGTTCGCGCTTGCCGTCGCTGCCGTCCCAATGCCGGCAGGGGCGGACGAGCCGCAGCGCGTAAACTCCTGGTGGGACTCCGCGCTCAAGGTCCGGTTCCCGGCGAAGCTCGCCGGCCTGGAGATGCGCCACAGGCAGACGTACGGACGCGGCGACCTCGACTACTCGCTGAAGTACACTACGGACCGCGAGGCCGAGCAGGCCGTTGCGGGGGAGACGCTCGACATCTATGTCTACACACGCCCCGGCCGCGCGATGACCTTCGAAGATTGCTCCGCCGAGGTGACGGAAGTGCTCGGGATGATCAAGACCCTGACGAGCCCCGAGCGTGGCGCCGAGGTGTTCGTGAACTCGAACATCATCACGCGGGTATGGGGGGAGACGGGGCTGACGAACGCCGTGGGGCTGTGCGAAATCAACAGCGAGGTCTACGGCGGGAAGCTTGCGTCGGTCTGCTCCGTGACGTCGATCGGAGACCGCTTCGTGAAGATCCGCTACTCGCTGCCCGTGCAGAGCGGCGACGACGTGCCGGCGCGGCGCTTCGGCGAGGTGTGCTGCGCGTTCGACTCGCTTTTCGCCGAATCAGCGCGCCGCGCGAAGATGGACGTCTACTCGACGGGAAGCGCGGAGGAGGCCCTGGCCTTGCTCCGCGACAAGTGGCCCGAGGCGTGTGAGCGCGAGTCGCAGTGGCTGATGCCGGGCTGGGCCGAGAAGATGGAGCGGATCGCCGTCGTGCAGCGGTGGTGCGTGGAGGACTTCGCGAACCGCGTGGAGCAGTTCGAGCGCATCTCGCGCGAGGGAATCGAGTCGAAGACCGACCCGGCGCTTTGGTACTACAACCTCGCATGCGCGCTATCCGTGCAGAAGCGCCTGGACGACGCGGTGGAGGCGCTGGAGCAGGCCGTGGCAGCAGGATTCGTCGATGTGGAGCATGCCGTCAAGGACGAGGACTTCATCAACCTGCGCCCCGACCCGCGGTTCGACAAGCTCATTGCCGCCATGAGGGTCTCCGCCGCGGCCGAGCCGCCGGGAGGCGTGGTACCGCTTAAGCCCGAGGGCGGGGAGTGCATCGTCGGCGAGGAGAACGTCTCGTACGACTTCTATGCGCGTTCCTACAGGAGCGCGATAGACACGAGGGACAAGAAGACGGTGGTGTACGTCAACAAGAACGCCAGCCACAGCGTTGTCCCCTGCGAGGGGCTCACGGTGCCGAGCTTCGAGGAGGAGGCGTACGACGCAGGCGCGATCGGAGATTCCGCCGACATCAGCTTTTCGTACGACCCGGAGGGCAAGGGGCGCGACCTCTGGTGCCCGACGCTCATAGCGTGCGCGGAGTCAGGGGAGGACGTCATATCGAGCGTCCCGGCCTTGCTGGCCGCCGACGCCGCGGCGGCGAACGTCGAGATGCGCCACGAGCAGTGGAACGTGCTAGGCGTCTATTCCGCGAGGGGATACGGCGACGACGGGACGGACCCTTTCTCCTGCTGGTGCCCCGGGTTCATCGCGCACACCGGCGGAGCCGACGAGGGCGACAAGTTCGTCGGGCTTTCGGCGGAGATCATCCGCCGGCTGCCGTTCGCCGTCGTCGAGAAGGGGTTCCCCGTATCGCAGATCGTGCAGAAGATACTGCGCGCCTCCCAGAAGGGCGTCGAAGGCGAGGATGGGTTCATGTCCGGGCCAGCCATGCGGCCTGTCCTTGACTTCGCGGACGTTGACGCGGCCCGCGCGCTTGCGGCGGCGAAGTCGGTGGACCCCGAGAGGCTGCAGCCGCTCGCGCCGTTTTTCGTCGAAGCGAGCACAGCGTTCACGGCCACGCTTGTTGGCGACAGCGAGGACGGGATATCCTCGGTCTGCTCTGCGCACCATGCGGGGTTCGTGGCGAACTGGGCGGAGCGTACGGCCGTGATAGACGTGGAGTTCGTCGTTGAGGACAAGGACTGCGCCGTGGAGTGGAAGGTGCTTGCCGGCGATGCCGGCAGAATCAGGTTCGAGCCGTCCGGCTCCGACAGGACGCGCATCTACATCGACTACCACGAAGTCTTCGACGAAGTGCTTCCGTCCGGAAGGAAGCTGAAGAGCGGAAGGGTCGACATCGGCTGCTTCGCGGTACGCGGCGGCGTGGCGTCGATGCCCAGCATCCTGAGCGTGTACTTCCCGCCGACGGAGAGGCGCGAGTACACTTCCGACGGCAAGCTGAGGGCGGTCGACTACATGGAGTCGAAGTTCGGCGGCGCGCTTCCCGACGTGTGCCCCAAGGGCGACTGGCGCGACGAGCCGCACTACGGCGAAGACGGCGCGATGACCGGATGGACGAGGTACCGCGCTTCGGGCGAAGGCGGGGTGGTTACGGACGAGTTCACCTCGGACGGGCTTGTCGTGATGACGCGCGACGAGAATCGCCGCCCCAAGCGCTGCCGCAGGGACCTGCGCTCCGTCTGGAGGCAGCTTGTGCCCGCCGGGGCGGACGCGAAGACGGTCGCGCGGAAGTACGCCGAGCTGTCGGCGGAATACGACTCGCTCGAAGCGCAGCCTTGCGGCGACGGAGCGACGACCCTCGTGTGGGAGTACGAATACGGCGAAGACGGCAAGGGGACGCCAAAGCCGGTTGCGCCCGTTCCGTTCCGCTACCGCCCGGAGATGTGCCCCTACGCCGACTTCGGAGGCGATTCGGGGATCAGGCTGCCGATCGTCGTGCAGATGAGGCTTGGCTACGACATATACTCGCAGTACAAGTCCGGTCGCACTCCGCCCGAGCCCGAGAGTCCGCCGAAGCTCAAGTTCGCGAAGCTGCCGAAGTCGGATCCATCCGCGTGGCCGGTGGACGTCGAGGCGCTCGAGGTCGCCGTGACGGCGAGGATACGCGAGCTTGGCGACGGCGTGTACCGCGCGACAACGGACGACGAGAAAGGCGCAGGCGAGAAGTTCTTCGCGGTGGACTGGACGTACATGACGATAAACCGCGCGTCGGAGTATCTCGCGTTCGCGCACATCGACCAGAGGTACTCGCGCTGCGGGGCGGACGAGGTGATGGCGACGCTTTCCAGCCGCACGAACGAGCTCGACCTCGCAAAGATACACGTCAACGTGGACTCCAGGTCGCTCATGCCCGAGGACCTCCCGCAGGGGAAGAGGCTTTCGTGCGCCATGTGGGAGATCAACTCCAACCTGAGGTTCGGCGTGATCGCCGACTACGACGACAGGTTCGAGCGGCGCAGGTACTTCTTCGCGGTCGTCGGCGGCGAGAAGGACGAGGAGCTTACGTGGGACTGGTTCGAGGAGATGCCGTCGCGCGCCATCGGCGAGACGATGCTGGCCGCGGCGCGGCACGAGCCCGAGGCGGTGAACAACCTCGCCGTCCTCATGTACGCCGGCATCTGCAACCCGGACCGCCGCAGCAGGCCGGCGGTGGAGAAGCTGCTCGAGTTCGCCGCCAAGGGGGGCTGCGCGGAGGCGGCGGCGAACCTGAAGGCCTTGCGCGGCGGGGAAGCGGCAAAGGCGAAGCGCCCTCCGCCGCCGCCGGAGCTGATAGGGTCGATGATGGGCGAGTACACGCCGGTGTGCGACATCTGGGACGAACGGTGGGAGCTGCCGTACCGCGAGAGGACGCCCATGCGGCACGTCTACTGCTGGAACGGCGCCGAGAGCACGGTGCGGATTACGGCGACGGTGGAGGCGCAGGAAGGGGAGCTCAAGTGGAAGCTCCTCCAGGGCGACCCGGAGAAGGTCCGCTTCGTCAAGCTCGGCAGCGGCACTGGCTCGGTCCGCGTGGAGATAGACTGGCACGGAGTCTACCTGGCGCGCGGCCGCGACGGCAAGGCGCGCCGCACGACGCGCGTGGAGTTCGGGTGCGTGGCGGTCAAGGACGGCCTGGAGTCGAAGCCGTGCGTGGTGAGCGTGAGCGCCTCTCCCCACGCGACCCGCGAGTATGACGAGGCCGGGTGGCTCAGGAAGATCAGCTACCTCAACCCGCTGCTGCCGGACAAGGTGTCGAGCCGATTCCCGCTGGGCGACTGGGAGGACACGTTCGAGTACTCGCCCGACGGACAGATGGTGGGCTGGACGCGCGTGCGCAGCGGGGAGAAGGGCGAGGAGAAGGAGCGCTTCACGAGAGACGGCCTCAAGATACTGACCTACGACCGGCTGGGCCGTCCGCTCCGCTGCGAGCGCGACTACCGCGCCACGCTCTACCAGCGCACGGCGCGCGGCGAGCGCAGCGACCACTCCGGTTCCGCGCCGGAGCTGTTCGAGTACCGCTATTCCGGCATCGAGGACTACCTCGGCCGGGCGCGTCCCTTGCGCTAACTTTGCACTTGCGCTCGGGGCGCGGAAATAGTAAACTACGCGCCTGATTTCCCCAGCCGGAGGAGGATCACGGTGATCGTCCACGGCGGAAGCGAACGACGAGCGGGTCTCCAATCCCGCCGCCAAAGCGGATTAACCCGGGAAAGGACGATGGAATCGCGTTCTTCCCAAACAGTACAAGGTTCATAGAAAATGGATATGCCTACCTCGGCCCTCACGGGCCTCACGATCAAGGATCTGTTCGACGCCGGTCTGCACTTCGGCCACCAGACGAAGCGCTGGAACCCGAAGATGAAGTCCTACATCTTCGACAAGCGCGAGGGGATCCACATCATCGACCTCACCCAGACCGTCTCCCTCCTCGACGAGGCTGCCGAGTTCCTCAAGAAGACCGTTCTCGACGGCAAGAAGGTCCTCTTCGTCGCCACGAAGAAGCAGGCCCAGGAGATCGTCCGCAACGCGGCTGAGAGCTGCGGCCAGTTCTACGTGACCGAGCGCTGGCTCGGCGGCACCCTCACCAACAACAAGACCATCCGCCAGAGCGTCAAGCGCATGCGCTCGCTCGAGGCGATCGGCCGCGCCAACGGCGGCGAGCTCTCCAAGCACAAGCAGGAGGCGTCCGCGCTCCGCCGCGAGCTCGCGAAGCTCCAGAAGAACCTCACCGGCGTCGCCGACATGACCGAGATGCCCGGCGCGGTTGTCATCGTTGACGTGATCCGCGAGGCCAACGCCGTCAAGGAGGCCTCGCGCCTCCACATCCCGATCGTCGCCATCACCGACACGAACGCCGACCCCGATCCGATCGACTACGTGATCCCCGGCAACGACGACGCTGTGCGCGGCATCGAGCTCATCGCGAACGCTCTCGCCAATGTCGTCAAGGCCGCCAACGACGAATACTCCGCCCGCGCCGCCGAGGAGGCGAAGGCCCGCATCGCCGAGCGCGAGCAGGAAGAGGCCAAGGCCAAGGCCGAGCGCGCCGCGCAGAGGGAGGCTTCCACCCGCGCCGCCAAGTCCGCATCCGCGAAGTCGGCCTCGAAGAAGTCCGGCGGTGTCGATGCCAAGGTGAAGGCCGCTGCCAAGGCCGCCAAGGAGGCCGCCGAGGCGAAGGCAAAGGCCGAGAAGGCCGCCGCCGCGGCAGCGCCCGCCGAGGCCCCTGCCGCCGAAGCGCCGAAGGCCGAGTAAGTAGTTCAAAGTTCAAAGTTTGAAGTTTAAAGTTTAGAGGAACGAAAATGGCTATCACAATTGCACAGATCAAGGAACTCCGCGAGGCCACTTCGGCCGGCATGGGAGCCTGCAAGGAAGCGCTCAACGCCACAAACGGCGACATGAAGGAAGCGGTCAAGTACCTTCGCGAGAAGGGCCTCGCCGTCGCGGCGAAGCGCGTCGACAAGGAGTCCAAGGAGGGCATCGTCGCCCTCGCGTCCTCCGCCGACGGCAAGACGCTTGCCCTCGCCGAGGTCAACTGCGAGACCGACTTCGTGGCGAAGACCGAGGCGTTCGTCAAGTTCGTCAAGGACGCGGCCCAGGTCGCGCTTGAGGGCAAGGACATCGCCGAGACGCTCAAGGACGACTACCAGATGCTTCTCACCAAGACGGGCGAGAACGTCAAGGTCCGCCGCTCGGAGCGCTATGCCCTCGAGGGCACGGGGTGCGTTTCCGGCTACATCCACATGGGCGGCAAGATCGGCGTGCTCGTGGAGCTCGGGTGCGGCAAGGCCGAGACGGCCGACAAGGCGGAGTTCAAGGAGCTCGCCCACATGATCTGCCTCCAGGTCGCCGCTTCCGCGCCGAAGTACGTCAAGGCCGAGGACATCCCGCAGGCCGAGATCGACGCAGAGCTCGAGAGCAAGCTCAACGCGCTCAAGGAGCAGAAGGGCAAGCTTCCCCCCGAGCAGGCGCTCGTCGGGATCAAGAAGGGCATGGCCGCGAAGTTCGCCACCCAGATCGCCCTCCTCAAGCAGGACTACGTGGTCAACCCCGACGTCAACGTCGAGAAGTACATCGAGTCCGTGGCCAAGGAGCTTGGCGACACGGTTTCCGTGAAGCGCTTCGCGCGCCTCCAGCTCGGCGCCTAAGCGCGCGCCAGACCCTGTCTGGCCAAAGGAACGGCGGCCTTCCGGCCGCCGCTTCTTTTTTCGCCGCGTGCGCGCAGTTGCGGCGAAGGGCGGGGTTTGGTAGAATACCGCCCATGACACGCGAAGAGACAGAAAACAAGATCAGGGAACTCATAGTGAGCTCCCTCGACCTGGAGGACCTGCGTCCCGCCGACATAGTGGTGGACGAGCCTCTTTTCGGCGAGGGGCTCGGGCTCGACTCCATCGACGCGCTTGAACTCGGCATGGCCGTCAAGAAGGCGTTCGGAGTGACGTTCTCGAAGAATCCCGCAGACAACAGGCAGATATTCCGCTCGGTGAAGACGCTCGCCGACTACATCGAGGCCAATGCTCCAAAGGAGACCAAATGACAGACGCTGAAATCGAAAAGGCGGTGCGCGACATCCTCGTGAAGGACTTTGAGGTCGACCCCGCGGAGCTTACGCTTGAAACCAACCTCTTCACCGACCTCGACCTCGATTCCATCGACGCCATAGACCTCACCGTCCGCCTCCAGCAGGAAACGGGGCGCAAGGTGAACCCCGAGGACTTCAGGACCATCCGCACGCTCGCGGACGTGGTCGCTGCGGTCAAGAAGCTCCTTGCCGAAGGCGAAGCGAAAGCCGAGTGAGGCCGCCGTGTTGAGTCTCGGAACCGGCATGTGCGAAGCTGAAAGGCGGCGCGAATGCTCGCGCTGATCTTCGCGGTGCTGTTCGGCGCCTCGCTTCTGCCGGGGCGCAAGCCGCTCTGCCTCAAGTTCGCGGAGCGCGTTTCCGGCGGCATCCTGCCGGACGGAGCCGAGACCTACTGCCGCAGGCTCACGTGGCTGTGGTTCGCGTTCCTGTCCGCCCTCGTGGCGACTAATGTCGTCTGCCTTTGGGTCGCCTCAGGCGAGTCGCGCTGGGGGTGGGCGATCCGCATCGCGCCGTCAATCTGGGCCGCCATCCTCGTCCCGCTGGGCATTTTCGGCGAGCGGTTCTTCGTGCGTCCGCGCCGCTTCCGCGCAGTGTTCCACACGTCCGGCTCCACCGGCAAGTCCAAGACCATCGTCAAGTCGTTCGAGCCGCTTGCCAAGGAGGACGCCTACCATCGCGCAAGGCTTTCGGAGACGATCCCAGGATTCGCCGACGGGACGAGCGGCGTCACGTTCCTCGCGACGATCGAGCCGCAGCACATGTACGGCACGCTCTGGCGCGTGATGCTTCCCAAGGCGACGAAATGCGAGGTGGATCCCGAGGTGATAATGACGCCCGAGTCGCTTGTCGCGAAGATGAAGGCCGCCGAGAAGGTGTTCCTCGTCACTACGCCCAGCTTCCTCGACCGCTTCACCTCCTACGCCGGGCAGTACGACGTTCCGCGCAACTGCGTGGAGATCACGACCTCCGGCGCGCTGCTCACGTCCGACGTCGCGCACAGGACGGAGGCCGTTTTCGGAATAGCCCCGCGCGAGATATTCGGCTCGACCGAGACGGGCGGGGTCGCGTGGCGGCGCCAGAGCGCTGGGAAGGGACGCGAGGACTTTGACTGGGAGGTCTTCGGCCCGGTGAAGGTCTCGTCGGACGGAGGGCGTCTGGCGGTCAAAAGCCCGTTCTCGTTCGCTCGCCGCTACGTTATGGGCGACGGCGTGGAGCTGTCGCCTGACATGCGCCGTTTCCGTCTGCTGGGGCGAATGGACCGGATGGTGAAGATCTGCGAGCAGCGCGTGAACCTCGACGAGATGGAGCGCGAGATGCGCGGAGTAGAAGGCGTGCGCGAGGCGGCACTTGTGAAGCTGTCGGGCGCGCACGGCGATTTCCTGGGCGCGGTGGTCGTGCCGGGGAAGATGCCGGCGGACGAAGAGGAGAAGCGGCAGGCGTCGCTTGACCTTCGCAGAAAGCTGCTGCCTCTTTTCCCCAAGGGCGCAGTGCCGAAGAAGTACCGTTTCGTCGAGTCGCTGCCGCGGAATCCGCAGGGCAAGGTGCGCGCTGCGGAGCTCGCGGAGATGTTTGCTGAAAGGGGCGTGCAATGACCGAGCCGATCATGGAGAACGAGAAGCGCAGCGAGTCCGGCTGCGAGGCGGACATGGTCTTCCCCCCTGAGTCCGATTTCTTCGACGGACACTTCGTGGGCGCGCCTGTCCTGCCAGGCGTCGTGCAGACGGGAACCGCGGTACGCGAGCTCGAGCGGCTGCTCGGGCGCGCGGTGCGCGTGTCCGAGATAAAGAAGCTCAAGTTCGCAAAGGTCGTGCATCCAGGCGACCGCGTGAAGTTCGCCCTTGCGAAGAAGGGCGAAAACGAGTGGACGTTCAGGTACGAGATGGACGGCGAGCTGTGCTCCTCGGGAATTCTGGTGGTCTAGGGCTTTAACAAGAGGTGAGGCAATGCAAGAGAAGGCGATGATACTTACCGACGGCAAGGCGGGTCACGAGAACCAGTCGCGCGCCTTCGCGCGCGCGCTCGGGCTTGACTTCGAGTTGGTGCCTGTCCGGTTCAAGTCGAAGCTCCACAAGGCGCTTTCGTATCTCTTCGACCGCATGGGGATGAGGCCGATGTGGCTGTGGGAGTTCGTCCCGCAGGAGTTTGACGCGATGCCAGCTCCAAATGACATGCCTGCGCCTTTCAAGCCGTCCGTCGTAATCGGAACTGGCAGCGGCACCTTTTACCCCGCGAAGTCGCTGGCGCGGAACCTGGGCGCGAAGTGCGCGGTGGTGCTCTATCCGCGCGGCTACGACATCGCGTCGTTCGACTGCGTCCTCGCGCCGGCGTTCGACCGTCCGAAGAAGGCGCGCAACGTCGTCGAGATTCCGGCGAACCTGGTCGCGTCCGACGCAGCCTTCTACGCCGAGGGCGTGGAGAAGTTCAAGGAGCACTACAGGAAGAGCACAGGAAGGGAGCTGCAGTCCGGCAAGGCGGTCGCCGTGATAATAGGCGGGCCGAACAAGTGCTCCACGATGACGCCCGAGTGGATGAAGGCGCGCCTTGACGAGATATTCGCGGACGGCGCGAAAGTCGAGCGCTGGGTGACGACCTCGCGCCGCACGCCGCCCGAGGTGGAGGCGGTGGTTGACTCGTACCCATGGGACTACAGGCTGCTCTACTCGCGCGACCACTTCAACCCGATACCGGCGTTCGTGTCGCTCGCGGAGACGCTCTACGTCACCGCGGAGTCGACGGGCATGCTTTCGGAGGCCTGCACCTCGGGGAGCGCAGAGGTGGTGGCGCTTGACAACCTGCATCCCGGCCCCCACAAGTTCCGCCGCTTCGTGGAGGACCTCGCGTCCGCCGGCTACGTGCGCGGCAAGGACGGCGGGAAGGGCACCCGAAAGATCGACCTTTCGTCCCAGTTTTCCGCGGTCCGCTCGCTTTTGGGCATGTGAGGGGCGGCTGGGCGCCGGATCTTCCGCTCCCCAATTCCCGCTTGCCACCTGCGAACGGGTTGTGGTATCATACGCAGCGTCCGCGGAACTGACGAGACGGGTCGCCGCCCGTGTGGAGTTCACCACGTGAACCGCGGATCTTCGAAAGTCGTTCGTCTGGGCATTGTTCGTTCACGGAGGTAGCTCAGATGAATAATGCAGGCAGTTGGGTAAAGATCAGGAGTGCGGTCCTTCCGGCGTTCCTTCTTGCGGTTTCGGTTGGGCAGATCTACGCCTTCACGAACTTCTCGGACGAGATCGTGAAGCAGATCGGCGGAGGCAGGCTGGACTTTGACGGCATGTTCGCGAGTTCCCTGCTGTCGTTCCTGTTCGACGACCTGAACCAGGCGGTGCAGTTCGCCTTTTCGCTCGGGATATTCTTCCTCGGCATGGGCGCGGCGTTCTTCGGCAAGATCGTCGAGAAGAACATCCGCCTGTCGACGATCATCGGGACCACGCTCTTCATCTCGGGGCTCTGCGTCACCGGCGTGGGGGTGACCGCGAAGTCGCTCTGGACCCTGTTCCTCGGGTACGGGCTTCTCCTGGGCCTCGGCACGGGCATAATCTACATCTCGCCGGTGAAGACGATGATGATGTGGTATCCGCAGCACAAGGCGATCGCGGCCGCGTTCCCGATCATCTCGTTCGGCCTCGGCTCGACGCTTTCCACCCTTGTGTACCGCGGCTTCGGGTTCGGCTCTGAAGGCTCCATGTTCTCCATGAACTTCCTCGGCTTCCGCGAGTTTTTCAAGGTGGCCGACAACCCGGCCGCGATATCGTCCGTGTTCTTTGCCTTCGCGGCGTTCTACCTGGTGCCGATGGCGATTGCGTCGGCGATGCTCCGCAAGCCGAAGGTCGAGCAGATGAGCTTCGCGCACGGCCTGCCGCAGTGCGAGTTCTCGTACCTCGGGCTGATGAAAGACTCGTACTTCTGGCAGGCCTGGGTGTTCATGTTCCTGAACATCTCCTGCGGCCTCTGCCTCATCCCGCTCGCGAAGCAGATGATGCACACCCCGCTCGTGGGCTATTCCGACAAGCTGATAACGACGATCATCGCGTTCTGCGGGCTCATGAACGGCGGCGGACGGTTCATGTTCGCCTGGTGGTCGGACCGCCTCGCGCGCCGCGTGAACATCCTCCTCTTCATCCTCGGGATCTCCGCGGCGATCATGACGCTCTCCTACTGGCCGGCGATGATCGGCCTTGCGCTCCTCGTGATCAACGCCTGCTACGGCGCGGGCTTCTCGGTTATCCCGGCGATCATCTCGGACCACTACGGCATGACGAACATCTCGAAGATCCACGGCGCGGTGCTTTCCGCGTGGGGATTTGCCGGAATCATCGGAAACCAGGTCGCGATGCGCGTCAACAAGGGCTGCGAGAGCATGTTCGGCGAGAACGCCGGCTACTACGGCGTCGTCACGATGCTCGTTGTGTTCTATCTGCTCAACATGGTCAACGCATTCATCCTCAGCAAGAGGAAGTGATTGCGGATCAACTCTGCGGGGACGAAAACGCCGAGAAGGCGACGCGGCGGGTGCTGGAGAGCTTGTCGAACTTGATGGTGTACGCGCCCTCCGATTCGTCGACCGACTCCACAGTGCCTTCGCCGAAGAACTGGTGCGTTACGCGCGCGCCGACTCCGTAGAGCTCGCGCCAGAACGGACGGTTCGCGGAACGCTGTCCCGCAAGGCGCAGCGCAGCGGACCGCAGCGCGTCGTCGAGGGGCTCGTCGAACTCCACGAACTCCTCCATCTCGAAGATGAACCTGCTCGGGTACTTGAACGTGCCTTCGCTGACCGCGCCTTCCGAATCCGTAAGCGTGAGGGTGTCCTTCGCGCGGGTCACAGCGACGTATGCAAGGCGCCGCTCCTCCTCCAGGTCCTCCGGCGTGACTGAGCGGCGGGACGGGAACACGCCTTCGTCGAGCCCGCATACGGTGACGTCCCTGAACTCCATTCCCTTCGCGGCGTGGACAGTCATGAGAGTCACTGGCTTCTCCGCGCCCTCCGCTTCCTTGTCTGCCGCAAGCGCGGCCGCGGCGACGAAATCCTCCAGCGTGGTGTCAGGGTCCTCCGCCGCGGCCTGCACGGCGCGCATGAGCTCGGCGAAGTTGTCGAGACGCTCCTGGTCGTTCTGAAGGCGCAGCCATTCGTCGTATCCGCACGCGTCTAGGAGCCGCTTCACCCTGTCGTCGAAACGGACTTCTTCCGCAGGCAGCGAACGCACCGCCTCGAGCGCCTCGATGTATCGCGCGACAGTCGAGCCTTTCCACGCCGGATGGTCTATGTTTGCGCGCAGAGTTTCGTAGAGCGACGTTCCTGCGCTCTTCGCCATCGCCTCGAGCGCAGCGAGCTTCTTCTTCCCGAACTTGCGCGGCGGCATGTTGACTGTGCGCCGGAAGCTCCAGTCGTCCGCGCGTCCGAGCATGCGCATGTAGGCGACCGCGTCGCGAATCTCCGCGCGGCGGTAGAAGGGCGTTCCGCCGAACACGCGGTACGGTATGCGCGCCTTCACGAGCTCGTCCTCGAGCGGACGCGAGAGGTGGTGCGCGCGGTACAGCACGGCGAAGTCGCGCGGATCGGCGCCTTCCTTGATCTTGGAGGCGATGCGTCCGATGACGAAAGCGGCTTCGTCCTTGTCGCTCCGCGCGTGGTGGAACGTCGGCTTCGCGCCAGCCTTGCGCACTGAGACGAGCGGGTTCTCGAACCGCTCCTCGTTGTTGCGGATGAGCGC
>JAEEGL017401866.1_pt1 | contig 18899 bp, 17 predicted proteins | sample 9134231 | NCBI WGS metagenome assembly JAEEGL01 (sample SAMN16246548, study PRJNA631951) | gut metagenome | biome: gut microbiome; feature: rumen; material: fiber-attached | host: Bos | place: Iran: Karaj | collected 2018-10 | reverse complement strand
CATAAAAAAGAAGCTAATTATGAGTCTTCACAATTAGCTTCAGTTTAATTATTGAGTTCGAGATTCCCCTAGGGGAATGAATATGTATAACTAAATATTACACCTTTTTTCAAAGTGTCCTTGACTTGGGGTACATATTAAAAAACCTTAGATTCTTTTTTATTCACAAGTATTTATTAATTCTCCTATTTCATCTATTACTATTTTAATAACATCACCTTTATTTAAATAACATTTAGGATTCATACCCATACCTACACCTGAAGGTGTACCTGTAGATAATATTGTTCCCTTTTCTAAAGTTATTCCACCAGATAATTCTTTTAACATATCTTCAATAGAATAAATCATATTATTTGTGTTATCATTTTGTCTTAATTCATTATTAATATATGTTTTAATATTAAAATCATGATAAGAGTTGAATGTATCTCTAGTTAATAATATTTCGCTCATTACAGTATATGTATCTAATGATTTAGCATAATAATATTGTTGGTGATATCTTTGTAAATCTCTTGCTGAAACATCATTTATAATTACATATCCAAAAATTGAATTAAATATTTCTTCTTTTGTAGGTTTATAAATATCTTTATATAATATAACACCTAATTCTCCTTCATAATCACATTCTTTAGTAATATCTGAATGTCTATCTATAATATCATTAGTTGTTATTATATTAGATCCTCGTTTAGAAAAATATACAGATGCGACTCTTTCTTTTTTATCTACACCTTCTTTAACACATTCTTCTTTATGAGAATAATAATTCATTCCAGCACATATTAAATCAGCTTTTGCTGTTTTTATAAAAGGAAGTGGTTTAATATCACTTCTTTTTATTGTTGGCTTTAATTCATTATTTAATTTATTTAAATCACATAAATCATATTTAGATATTAATTCATCAAAGTCTTTAACATTTAAGTTTTTAATATAATCATTATCTAATATTCCTATATTTTCTTTATTATTATAAATAAAATGAATTAGTTTCATATCAATCACCACTATAAATATAACAAAAATGTGCAATAAAAAAAAGAGGTTTCCCTCTCTTTTCTAGAATCCAACATGGAATACGCCAAGGATTGCTAAAATAGCAAATACTATGAATAATACTTCAAATACAATCTTAACAGTCTTATTCCATTTTGTTGAGCTAATCCAAATAAATCCAGCGATTACAGCACATACAAATAATGCAATATCAACAACAAATTTAACCTTTTCTGTAATATCAGTTGGACATTTTGCTAAACCTAATACCCAAACTGTACCACCAAGTAATACTGCTAAGAATGCTAATAATCCTATTAGCCAGAATAAAGTATCTCCTTTTTTCATATATATCCCTCCTAAAACATTATAAATTATATCACTATTTATTCATTAGATGAATAATATAAGCTATCTTTTTCTAATTACTCTCATTTTAGCACTATGTGCTCTATTATTTTCATTTAATTCTTCTTCATTTGAGGTAATAGGATGCTTAGTAATAAGCTCAAATGGAGCTTCATCCTTAATTATTATAGGTAAGCCCTCAGGAATATCTAATGTAGATCTTTCCTTAAATACTGTTTTACATATTCTATCCTCTAATGAATGGAATGTAATAACTACAGCGTAGCCATCACTATTTAGCATATCTAAGGCATCATTAATAGATACCTCAAATACTCTTAATTCATCATTTACTGCTATTCTTAATGCTTGAAATGTTTGTTTAGCAGGATGACCCTTTTTATTTAACACCTTTTGTGGTAATGCTGATTTAATAACATCTACCAATTCAAAAGTTGTTTCAATAGGCTTTTCTGCCCTCTTTTTTTCTATTTGTCTAGCAATTTGTTTAGCAAATGGCTCTTCACCATATCTATATAATATATTTTGAATATCATTAAATGAATAATTATTAATTATAGTTCTTGCGGTTAAAGGACTATCTTGGTTCATTCTCATATCAAGTGGTGCATCATAATTATAACTAAATCCTCTTTCAGGTATATCTAATTGAAATGATGAAACACCTAAATCATATAAGACACCATCTATTTTTTCTACACCAAGCTTATTAAGCTCTTCTTTTATATTCTTAAAATTAGATTTAATAAATGTATAATTCTTTGATATAGGATCTAAAACCTCTTTAGCTCTTTGGAAGGCATAATCATCTTGGTCAAAACAATACAAATGACCTGTAGTTAATCTTTTTAAGATTTCTTTAGAATGGCCTCCACCGCCTAGGGTACAATCAACATATATACCATTAGGCTTTATATTTAAATTTTCAATAGCTTCATTTAATAAAACACTCTTATGAATATACATGTAATCACCCCTTTTTAGGTATAAATAGAAAATAGACACCCAAGGCGTCTATTTCTATTTTCGTATTAGAATTTTACTTTGCTGCTTCTTCAGCTGCTTCTTCCTTCTTTGTAATAACTTGCTTTCCCTTGTAGTAACCACAGTTAGAACATACTCTATGAGCTAATGTTAATTCACCACATGAAGGACAAGTAATCATTCCAGGAACAGATAAAGCTAAATGAGATCTTCTCATTCTTTTCTTCATCTTTGATACTCTACGAAAAGGTACTGCCATCTTAGAACACCTCCTACAATAAATCCTTTAATGAGGCAAATGCTGGATTAATCTTTTCTTCTTCAGCTTCAGGCTCTTCATCACTTTCAAATTCAGCTGTTGTAGCTGTCATTGGCTTATTAATTAAAATATTAGCGACGATTGCTTCCTTTGTATCAAGTGTAATACCATCAATAATGAAGGCATCCTCATTTGATTCATCTGAAGAAAAAATTTCTTCTGCATCTACATCAATTAGATAATCAAAATGCTTTAATGTAACTGAATCCTCTAAAACTAAATTAATATTGATATTAAAACTAATTTTGTAGGTTTCATCACCTCTATCCTTGATTGTTGATTTAACAACACAAGGGCTAGATGAAACTATATCCTCAAAACCATCAAGTTCTTTAGATAAATCAATTGTTTCTTCATAGCTATAAGGCATTTGTAATTTTCTTAATTGAGCTAAAGTAAACCTCATAAAATCACCTCAGCATTTCAATTATACTTTTATATAAATATAAAGTCAAGAAATTTTTATCTATATTTATACTAATCAAAATTCAATTCTAAGTCTACTAATCCCTCATAAAAATCATCCTCATGAGTTACTAATATAACTGAGCCTGGAAATGCATCAATTGCCTCCCAAAGCTCCGCCTTAGATGCAACATCCAAGTGGTTTGTTGGCTCGTCAAAGATTAAGACATTACTCTTCTTCATAGTCATTAATGCAAGTCTTACCTTTGTCTGTTCACCACCGGATAATTGTACCATTGGCTTTGTTGCTAGATCACCTTTTATTCCTGCTTGAGCTAATACTGATCTTAATTCACCATCAGTTTTAAGGTGATAATAATATCTTAAATAATCTATCGCATTAACATTTGCAGCGTAGCTTTCTTCTTGGGCAAAATAATTAAGATCTACTGATGGATTCCATATAAATTCTCCATCTAGCTTTTTAATTAATCCCATAATGGTTTTAATAATTGTTGATTTACCAACACCATTATGACCTAATATAACAACTTTTTGATTTTGTCTTAATAAGAAATCTAGATTTGATAATACAACCTTATTTTCATATCCTACAGCTAAATTCTTAAATGTTAATACATCCTGACCTAATGCCTTTGAAAATGGGAATTTTAAATGCATTGGCTCATGGTTTTTAGGTTTTTCTAATACCTGAAGTTTCTCAAGCATCTTTCTTCTTGATTGAGCACGCTTAGTAGTTGTTGCTCTAACAATGTTTTTCTTAATAAAATCTTCAGTTTTCTTAATAAATGCCTGCTGATTTTGATATGCTTTTTTATAATTATCCTCTCTAATTTCTCTTTCAATTAGAAATTTATCATAAGGCATATTATATCTAGTTAATGTTTTATTGCTTAAATTATAAACTACTTCTCCTATTTCTCTTAGGAAAGCTTCATCATGGCTTATTACTACAAATTGTTTTTTAAATGTTTTTAAATATGATGCAAGCCAAATAATATGAGCTTCATCTAAGAAATTTGTAGGCTCATCCATTAATAATACATCTGGTGCTTCAAGTAATAATTTAGCTAAATAAACTTTAGCTCTTTGTCCTCCAGATAATGTAGATAATTTTGTATCTAGGCCATAATCAGAAATACCTAAGCCATTTATCATATTTCCCATTGTAGAATTAATTGCGTAAAAGTTTTTCTTTTCTAGTTCTTCTTGAATTGAGTTTGCATAATCTAGATATTTATCATATTCATATTCTTTACATGTCGCAAGCTTTTCATAATATGAATTCATTAATGCTTCTTTTTCATATAAAGGCTTAAAAACATCAATAATATAATCATTAATTGATATATCAGTTTTAACCTTTAAATGCTGATCTAGATAAGCATATGATACATTATTTTCCCAATTAATAGTTCCGGCATCTGGGATTAAGTTCTTGGCAATTAGGTTCATAAAGGTAGATTTCCCAGCACCATTATCACCAACAATGACTATATGATCACCATTTAAAATTCTAAATGAAACATTATTAAATAATTCTTCATTTGCATATTTAAATTTTAGTCCTTCTACCTCTAAAATTGCCATATTATCCTCTAATTTAAATAAGCCTAGACAAATCTAGGCTTAATATTTTTACTTCATTTCTTTTTCAGCTTTAGAAATCATTTCAATGAATTCTTCAACTGATACAGTTACTTGTTGTTGTTCACCATATTTTCTATAAGTTACAGTGTTATTGTTAACTTCATTATCACCAATAACTAATTGATATGGAATCTTCTTCATTTGAGCTTCACGAATCTTATATCCAAGCTTTTCATCTCTATAATCTACTTCAGCTCTAATCTTAGCTTTCTTAAACATTGCGAATAGCTTATCAGTATATTCTTTATGATATTCTAGGTTTACTGGAATTAGCTTAACTTGAACTGGTGCTAGCCATACAGGGAAGATACCTTTAGTTTCTTCTAATAAGAAGGCAACGAATCTATCCATTGAACCTAAGATTGCTCTATGGATAACAACTGGTCTTGCCTTTTGGCCCTTTTCATCAATATATTCAAGTTCAAATCTTTCAGGTAATTGATAATCTAATTGAATTGTTGATAATGTAACATCATGACCAATTGCTGATCTTACTTGAACATCTAGCTTTGGTCCATAGAATGCTGCTTCACCAATTGCTTCATAATAATCAACACCAAGCTCATTTAATACTTGTCTTAATTCGCTTTCAGATCTTTCCCATAATTCATCATTACCGAAATATTTTTCAACATCGTTAGGATCTCTTAATGATAAACGGAATTTATAATTCTTAAATCCAAAATCATTATAAACATCAAGAATTAATTTAGTTACTTCCTTAAATACATCACCAATTTGAGATGGTGTACAGAAAATATGAGAATCGTTTTGATAGAAAGCTCTTGTTCTTTCAATACCAGTTAGAGCACCTGATGCTTCAAATCTAAAGTCAGCAGCGATTTCAGCTATACGTAAAGGTAATTCTCTATATGAGTGAAGTGTTGATCTATACATAACCATATGATGTGGACAGTTCATTGGTCTTAATACATATGATTCTTCATCTACATCCATCTTAGGGAACATATCATCTTTATAATGTGCCCAGTGACCAGATGTCTTATATAATTCAACATTACCAATACATGGTGTCATAACATGCTTATAGCCTAGTTCATATTCCTTATCCATGATATAGTCTTGTAGCTTTCTTCTTACAATAAATCCGTTAGGAAGCCACATTGGTAGTCCTCTACCAACTAATTCATCAAACATAAAGATACCAAGCTCTTTACCTAATTTTCTATGATCTCTTGCCTTTCTTTCTTCTAAGATTGCTAAGAAGTTCTTTAATTCTTCCTCAGTTGCCCAGCAAGTACCATAAATTCTTGTTAAAACCTCGTTTTTAGAATCGCCTCTCCAATATGCACCTGCGCATGATAAAAGCTTAAAATTCTTAATTATGCCAGTTGAAATAACATGTGGTCCTCTACAAACATCTGCATAATCAGCTTGTTCATAGATTCCAACCATATCATCATTGATTGCGTCAATTAATTCACACTTAAATTTGTCACTACCAAATTTCTTCTTTGCATCAGCCTTTGATAACATATAATGATTGATTGCGATGTTTTCTTTAACAATCTTTTTCATTTCTGCTTCAATCTTTGGTAAATCCTCATTAGTGATTGCTGTTGGAATAGAGAAATCATAATAGAATCCTTCCTCAATGGCAGGACCTACACCCATTCTAGTTCCTGGATATAATCTACAAACTGCTTGAGCCATTAAGTGGGCACAAGAGTGATTAATTACCTCAAATGCTTCAGGATCAGTAAACATTACTAATTCTAATTTAGAATCCTCTACAATTGGTGCCTTTAAATCTACAAGCTTACCATTAAGCTTTGCAACACAGCACTTTTTTGCTAAAGAAGGTGATAATTCCTTAGCCACCTCTATTACAAGCTTACCTGATTCAACTTCAATAATAGAGCCATCCTTTAATTCAACTTTCAACATAAATTTTCCTCCATAAAAAAAGTCCTTAAGATATTAAATCCTAAGGACGATATAAACCGTGGTACCACCTTTATTCTAGAATAATCTAGCACTCATTAACACTTTAACGCAGTAATACGTAATGGCATTTCCTCCATTAATCTAGTAAGGTAGTAATAATAAATAAAATTGAATATTTTCACCGGCCATATTCTCTCTATAAATTTATAATTTATTATCTTGTCCTTCATTATCGACAAAGTAATTATACGCTTATTGATAATTTTTTTCAACTAATTTATCTATTATATTTATTAGAATCATTCATATCTACAACAGACATTAATGAATTTAATCTAGATACGATTCTATCAGCCTTTAAAGAGCCTTCGCTAGACTTATCAATTGCTAGATGAGTCTTTATCTCAGCTGGCTTTAAATTAGTTGAAATAAACACAGGTTTATTCTCTAATACACGATAATTAATGATTGGTCCTAAAACCTCATCTCTAACCCATGGTGTCATGTTTTCACTACCAAAATCATCAAGCATTAACACTGGAACTGATTTTAGCATATTAATTAATGATTCATATCTACTATTATCTGATAAAGCATTCTTTAAATCTGTTACTAAATCAGGGAAATAAATTAATAATGATTCAATATTATTTCTAGCTAGCTCATTAGCTATACAAGCTAATGTATATGTCTTTCCAATAGAGAATGAGCCCCATAATAATAAACCTTTACTATAGTTATTATTTCTAGTAGCTGTAATGAATTCATTAATCTTTTGGAATACCTTCTTTCTACTTTCTGAATTAACATCAAAATCTTCGATTCTTGCCTCTAAGATTTTTGTAGGAAGGTATAATGTTTTAATTAAATTATTATTTTTATTCTTCTTTTGTTTTTCAATCATATATTTACAAGGAGCAAATTTAAAAATTTCATCCTCATAAACAAGCTTATATCCATTATTTTCATTTTCACATGAATCAAGGCCCTTACATTTTAAACATCTATTATTAGATTCTAATAATAAAGAAAAATCAATAACGTTAGATTCATTAACGTCATATTCCTTGAATTCATTTTGAATTAAATCAATGAATTTCTTTATTTCTTTTTGATCTACAGTGGTATTTAATTCAATCTTTTTCATTATAATACCTCGAATCCAGCATTCTCATCTACTGGTTGTGATTCATCAGTAGGTATTTTTGCTGTAGTAATATATTTTATTGCATCCTTTGTAGAGAAAATATTATCCTTAATCCAAGATTCAGAAACCTTCTTGAAATAATTTAATTTAGGCATTTCTCCACTCTTATCCTTAACTACCTTTAGAATCATACAATTTAGAACACCACGTGGTAGTGAAATATTTTGATAAATATCTAAAATAGTATCAAGATATGATGCTGGATAATTAGGTATAAATGACTCTAGGAATTCCTCTGGAGACGTTGTTTCTAAGAACTCGATTAAATCTGTATTAACTGAATTGTCCTCAGCTCCTTTAAATTGAAGCTTAGGTCCCTTCATATTTCTCTTATAATTAAATAATGCGTTAGCCTTCTTCTTTAATAATCTATAATCAAATAATTCACTTCGATTAATAGAATCATTATATAAGCTAATCATTTCAGATTCATCAAAGCCATAAACAAAGGCAATATCCTTTATTTGTCTTTCAAAATTTTTAGTAACACCAGTTTCTAAGAAATCCTGATTTATTCCTTTTAGAAAAAAAGGAAAATCAAAGCTTACGTCTTTGATTTTGATACCTACATTAGGCTTTTTGCCTAAAATATATTGGAATTTCTCAAATGTTTCATCATTAGATACATTTGATTGATAAACCTCATCAAAAGATTTTGTTACATCCTCATAGCTAGACTTTTCAATCTTTTCGATTTTAAAATGATTACATATTAAATCAAATGTTTCTTTTCTAATTTTAGAAAATAAATATAGACCTAATGTAACATCTTTTATAAAGTTCTTTGCTGTAAGAGGAGGACAAATAACATAGATGTAATTGTTATTCTCTTTTTTGTAATATGTGATTAATAATCCAATACCCTCTAATTTGATTCTTGCATCCATAAATTTCTTTTCATTTAATGAATAAATTTCAAAGAAATCCTCATGCATCATCTCTTCGCTTTTTAAATTATGGCGCTCCAAAAAAGAATGGAATGCCAAATATAGCATAAGAGCATCACTGCCAATTAGTGGTGTATACAAAAGGGAAATGACAGATACATCATCATTAGACAGTGTAAATCCTGAATAGATATTGAATTTTGATTTTCTGTCTAATGCTTTCATGGCTAATTATTTATGTAATGATACTCCTTTGAATTCGAATTGAGATTCGATCTTAGCAAGTGCTCTTTCAATAAACTTTTCAGCCTTACCCTTAGCACCAACCATGAAATCTGAATTGATATAGAAATCAATAGATGTTTCCTTAGGGTCTTGCATAATTATTTTAGCAATAACTTCCATATGAGGAATCTCAGAATAAATCTCTGTATAGTCATCATTTACAGAAACAACATTATGGTTTTCATCCTCAATAAATGCTAAATAAACCTTTTTAATTTCATCATAAGATGCTTTGTAATAATGTGTTTGTAAAACTAACTTCTTTTGGTTTTCTCCTGTTTCAACTACTGTCATAATTTTAACACTCCTTTTTTATTTTGTTTATTACATCAATCACCTGTTTTTCAGTCTCATTGAAATTCCCTTTACTATCAATGACATAATCAGCAAGTGATTTTTTCATATATAAATCCATTTGAGAATGAATTTTCTTTAACGCAAAATCTTCATCTATTCCTTCTCTTTCCATTAGTCTTTCAACCTGATATTTTTGAGATAGAAATACACAAATTACTATATCGCATATAGTATCAAATTTCGCTTCATATAATAATGGAATTTCAACAAAAATTAAACCATCATCATATTTAGCTATTTCTTCTAATAGCTCATCTTTAATAATTGGATGAGTAATAGAATTAATTAGCATTTTAGCACTTTGATTATTAAAAATTAGTCTAGCTAATTTCTTTTTATCAATGTTACCATCTTCTAATAAATATTCATTTCCAAATCTTTCTAGAACTACATTGTAAATCTTGCCACCGATTTCGTAATTGTTTCTTGTGATTTCGTCACAGCTAATAATCGGATATCCTAATTTTTTAATTACTTGGCATACGTTGCTTTTCCCGCTCGCAATACCACCGGTTATTCCTACTACCTTTTTCACAGTGTTTCACCTCTGGCAATTATTACAAAAATATGTCGTCCTTCCATTTATTTTAACACGAGTTAATGTATTTTTGCAATGAGGACATATATTTTTTGTATGAACATTTAAAAAATTCTGGTAATTACCTTCAACTCCTAAGCTAGATGTATAGCTTCTAATAGTTGTGCCCTTATTTAAAATAGCTTTCTCTAATATTTCCTTTGAATATCTAATAATATTATTAGATTCTTCCAATGTTATTGTATTTCCAGGTCTATTTGGATCTATTTTAGCAGAAAATAATACTTCATCTACATAAATATTTCCAAGTCCTGTAATTATTGATTGTTCTAACAATATTGACTTAATTGGTATTCTTTTATTGATAATTTTTGAATGAATCAATTCATTATCAATATTAGTATCTAATATAGGATCAACACCTAATTCATTTAATGGATTTGTATCATATAATTCATCTTCTTTTTTATAAGACATCTTTCCAAATTTTCTGACATCTTGATATAAAAGTGAATATCCATTATTAAGCTTAAATATTACATGTATATGTTTATTATCTAATGAATTATTAGGTACATAAAAATATTTACCTTCCATTCTTAAATGTGATAACATATATCCTTCATTAAGCTTAAAGATTAAATATTTTCCTCTTCTTTTAATATCTTCTATTGTTTTATTCTTAATATTATTAATGAAATAATTAAGATCATCTTCAATTATTCCACTATATCTAATTTCAATATCTGATATAACAAGACCTACTAAATCTTTTTTCAATACCCTTCTTACTGTTTCTACCTCAGGTAATTCTGGCATATATTAACCTCTATTATAGTGAACCATATCTTCACTAAATTTATTTTTATCCCTAAATTCACTTTCATCCTTAGGATAGCCTAAAGCAATAATAGAGAACGCGAATCTTCCATCATTAATGCCAAGAAGTTCATTAATAATCTTAATTCTTTCTTCAATTGGATAAACTCCACACCAGCATGAACCAATACCTTTTTTTGCGGCGGCAATCAAGATATTTTCTGTTGCGGCAGATAAATCTTGTGGTTGGAATTCAGGTCTTGAAATAGTTTTAGGATCTTTTCCAACAACTATGATTACATTATCGCATTCAGCTAATATCATTGTCCCTACCATAATAGTTGATAATTTATTAATTAATTCTTTATCAGTTACTACTACATATTCTCTAGATCTTTGATTTCTAGCTGAAGGGGCAGATTCTGCGTATTTACATAGTTCAACTAATGTATCTTTAGATATCTTTTTAGATAAATCATATTTTCTTATACTTCTACGCTCTAATATTTCATCCATATTAAAACCTCTAAATCTTATCAATTATTTTTAATATTCTTTGTCTTTGTTTAGGTGGAACTAAGTCAGAATTAAATAATTCAATTAATTCATCTTTATCTCTCCACTTATAATCTATTGTTTCATTCTTTTGTAATTTAACATCATCATCTTTAGCATCTACTATACCTAAGTAAGTAAAATATACTAAATCATTCATTTTAGTTGTTTCTAAATAGAAATAAGAAATAATATCAAGGTCAGTTTCTTCTTTAACCTCTCTTACTAAAGCTTTTTCTATATCCTCACCAAAATCAATTCCTCCTCCAGTTATTTCCCAAAGACCAGGTGAGGTTGGCTTATTAATATCTCTTCTTGTTGTTAGATATTTATTAGTTGATTTATTTTTTACAATAACATCAACTATTCCAGCATATGTATGAGGCTTTATGTCTTCTCCTCTTAAATTAGGATATGGAAGACGATTTAGGTCTTCATCAAATAATTGAAGTCTTTCTACATATGTCATATAAATATCTTTTGTGATGTAATAAATATCATTATCATTTTTAAAATTTCTTTTTGATAATATTTTTTTAGTTTGTTGTTGTTTAGGGATACAAATGATTTTATCACATTTCTTTTCCCATAAGTATTTATATCTTAAATATTCCCTTAATATTTCAGTTTGATAACCTTTATTTTTATATTTATCTTCAATATCAAATTCAATTAATAACGAATTATCATTATCAATTTCTTTGATAAATCCAATATAATCATTTGAATGCCTATCTAATACATTTATTAATGAATCATTATATTCAAATTTAATTCTAGATGAATATACATTCTTAATTAAATCATTATTTAACTTCATACCAGTTATTACCAAATGAATCATCAACTACTAGTGGAACATTTAATTTATATGCATTCTCCATTTTATTTCTAACGATAGCTTGAATCTTTTCCTCTTCTCCAGCTTCAACCTCAAATACTAATTCATCATGTACCTGAACTATCATTTTACTCTTTAAATGCTGTCTTTCGATTTCTTTATCTACCTCTATCATGGCAATCTTGATAATATCTGCAGCACTACCTTGGATTGGAGTATTCATTGCGATTCTTTTACCGAATTCTCTTTGCATATATATCTTAGAATTTATTTCTGGAACAAATCTTATTCTATTTTCCATTGTTTTTACATATCCATTAATTTTACAATCTTCTACAATCTTTTCCATAAATGTTTTAATTTCAGGATATGCTTCATAATATTTTTCTATAAAATTAGATGCTTCATAAGGCTTAATACCTAAATCTTGTGATAAGCCATATGCTGATATTCCATATACAATACCAAAATTAACCGCCTTAGCTCGTCTTCTATCTTCAGATGTAATAACATCTTTTTTAAAGACTTCTTTAGCTGTCTTTGTATGAATATCTTCACCTTCAATAAATGCTTCCTTTAATTTAGATACATTAGCCATATGTGCTAATACTCTTAATTCAATTTGAGAATAATCAGATGAATATAGCTTGTTTCCTTCCTTTTCAGGAACAAACATTTTTCTAATCTTATGTCCCTCAGGAGTTCTTATTGGTATATTTTGTAGATTTGGATCAATACTTGAAAGTCTTCCTGTGGCAGTTAAGGCTTGCTGGAAGATTGTATGAACCTTTCCATCATCAAATATTTGATCACTGATACCCATAATATATGTCGAATAAAGCTTTGTTTTGGCTCTATATTCAATTACTAAGCTAACAATAGGATTTATATCCTTTATAGCATTTAAAATGTCTATATCGGTAGAATAGCTATTACCTTTTGCTTTACCAGGGTATTCAATATTTAATTCTTCAAATAATACAACACCTAATTGCTTAGGAGATGCAATATTGAATTCATGACCACTATATTTATAAATTTCTTTTTCTAGATTTGATATTTGTTGTTGAAGGTCTTCTTTTTGTCTTTCAAGCTCATTAATATCAATCTTCATTCCATTGAATTCCATTTTACCTAAAACAACAGATAAAGGTATTTCAATATCAGTTAATAAATGTAATTGATCTTTTTCTTTTAGCTTATTAATAGATGTTTCTTTTAATTCATATAAAGCATTAGCCTTTTTAGCTATATGTGAATATAAGAAATTAGATTCTGGTATTTGTTTTTTAACACCTTTGCCATAGATTTCTTCATCTAGATATACATCATCATAATTATAAAAAGATGCGATATATTTAAACTCATCTTGGTTAACTGTTGAATTTAAGATATATGTTGCTAATAATAAATCAAAATCGACGCCCTTAAATTCAATACCTAATCTCTTTAATAGGACATATGCTCTTTTATAATCATAAACTGATTTCTTTATATTCTCATCAGTTAAATACATCATTAAAGACATATTATTAAACATCATGTTTGGTGGAACAATAAATGTACCTTTACCATTTTTAATACCTAAAGCTAATATAGGACATTTATGATAATTATATTCAAATGTTTCAAATATTAATGCTGAATTAGGTAATAATATATCATCTAGCATTGATATACTATCAACAACCTTATAAATGTTTTCTTCTACTATTATTGGCTTTTCAACCTCAATATCTTTTAATAATGATTTGAATTCTAATTCTTTGTAGAAAGCAATTAGCTTTTCTTTATCAGGCTCTTTCTTTTCAGTATCAGCTAATTCTAGATTAATAGGGAAATCTCTTAAGATTGTAGCCATCTTTTGACAAAGCTTAGCTTGTTCAAAATTTTCTTGAACATTTTTTCCTAAAGCTCCCTTAATTTCAAATCTATGCTCAATGATACCATCAAGTGAACCATATTCTTGTAATAATGAAACTGCCTTCTTTTCACCTACGCCAGGAATACCTGATAGGTTATCTGATTTATCACCCATCATTGCTTTTAAATCAACGAATTGGTTATAGTTAATTTGATATCTTTCAAAGAATACTTCTGGAGTGTAATCTTCAAGCTCAGTCATTCCTTTTTTATTTAGGTGAACTGTAGTGTTATTAGATACTAATTGTAATAAATCTTTATCAGATGAATAAATATCTACATGATAGCCAGCATCTTCTGCCTTTTTAGACATTGTACCAATAATGTCATCTGCTTCATATAGTTCTTGTTCATATTGCTTAATACGCATAATTTCTAAGAATTGCTTAATGTATGCAATTTGCATTCTAAATTCATCAGGCATTGGTGCTCTACCAGCTTTGTATTCTTGCATCCAATCATGTCTGATTGTTTTCTTTCCAGCATCAAAAGCAACTAAGATATTGTCATATTTAGATATTTTGATAACATGATTTATCATTCTTGCGAATGCGTAAATTGCATTAGTATATAGACCCTTTGAGTTGGCAACTGGAGCTCCTCCTGCGGCCATACCGTAATATGCTCTATACATTAATGAGTTTCCATCTATTAATATCATTCTTTTCATAATAAGCACCCCATAAAAACTAATTATATTATAACAAATGTTATAATAAAAAGATAGAGAAAAGAAAAAATGAGACAAAGTCTCATTTTATTCTTCTAAATTATTTCTTTTTTGGCAATTCGATAGGATTTTTAGCATTATCTGAATGCATATAGAAAACAAATGTTCTTCCCTTATGCTCAACAAATTGAATATCTTCATCTACAAAGAATTCAATACATTCTTCTTCAGTAACAAATGAATTTTGTAAAATAGATATTTTAATTAATTCATGCTTATTTAAATAATTTAATACATCATTATATAAATTTTCATTAAGGCCATCTTTACCAATTTGAAATACTGCCTTTTCTTTTTGAGCTAGACTCTTTAAATATGCTTTTTGTTTTGGGTTTAGCATGTGTATTCTCCTAATCTAAAAATTCTTTATTGTCGTATGCATCTCTTAAAATCTTTTGCATATCTTCTACCATTGGTACTCTTGGATTTGCTGGAGAGCATTGATCTTCATATGCAAGATATGATAGCTTTTCAACCTGTGCCATATAATTTTCTCTATCTAGGCCTTGAGATTCGAAATTCATCTTAATTCCAACCTTTTTACCTAATTCACCAACTGCCTTAGCGTATGATTCAACACCTTCTTCTACAGTTGTTGCAGGAAGTCCTAGCATCTTAGCAATTTCTGCATAACGTACATCTGCACGATAATAATTATATTTTGGCCATGTAGAAAGCTTTTGTGGCTTTTGGCCATTATATCTAATTGTATATGGTAATAGGATTGCGTTAGCACGTCCATGAGGAACATGGAATTCAGCACCAATCTTGTGAGCCATTGAGTGGTTCATACCTAAGAATGCGTTAGCAAATGCCATACCAGCTAAGCATGAAGCATTGTGCATCTTCTCTCTTGCTTCTGGGTCATTAGCACCATTCTTATAAGAACGCTCTAAATAATCAAATACCATCTTTATTGCTTGAATAGCAAGACCATCTGTGAAATCATTTGCTAGAGTTGAAACATATGCTTCAGTAGCATGCGTTAAAACATCCATACCTGTATCAGCACAAATTGAGCTAGGTAATTGCATAACAAATGATGGGTCAATAATAGCTACAGTAGGTGTTAAAGAATAATCTGTTAATGGATATTTCTTGTGCTCCTCTAAATCCGTGATTACAGCGAATGGAGTAACCTCAGATCCTGTACCTGATGTTGTAGGAATACAAACTAATTTAGCTTTTTTACCTAATTCTGGATATTGGAATGCTCTCTTTCTAATATCCATAAATTTTTGTTTTAAATCATCAAAATTAACCTGTGGTTGTTCATAAAATAACCAAATACCCTTAGCACAGTCCATTGCAGATCCACCACCTAAGGCGATAATTGTATCTGGTTCAAATGAACGCATTAGGGCAACACCTTTTTTAACTGTTTGAATTGAAGGATCTGGTTCAACATCACAAAATAATTGATATGGAACCTTTGGATTTCTTAATTGTAATTGATCAATTACCTTTTGAACATATCCAAGTTCAACTAAAGATCTATCTGTTACAATTAAAGCCTTCTTCATTTCCTTCATTTGATGTAAATATTCAATTGAATCTCTTTCAAAATAAATCTTTGAAGGTACCTTAAACCATTGCATATTATTTCTCCTTCTACCAACCTTTTTAACATTTAATAAGTTAAGTGGTCCAACATTTCCAGCTACTGAGTTGTGTCCATAAGAACCACAACCAAGTGTTAGTGATGGAATGAATGAATTGTATACATTACCGATTCCACCAAATGTTGAAGGTGAATTACAAATAATACGAATTGCAGGAATTAAATCACCAAATCTCTTGCATAATTCATCATCTGCAGTATGGATTGCAGCACTATGACCAAGACCATTAAATTCAACCATTTGTTTTGAATACATTAAGCCTTCATCTAATGAATTTGATTTAATCATAGCTAGAACTGGAGAAAGCTTTTCTCTAGTTAATGGCTCATCAATACCAACATGATCACATTCAGCTACTAGAATAACTGCATTATCAGGAACTTCAAATCCTGCTTCATGAGCTATCCATTTAGCATATTTACCAACGATATTTGGATTTAATTTTGCGTTAGCATAATCTTCTTTAGAATTTACACCAAACATAAATGCTTCAAGCTTTTTCTTTTCGTCCTTATTTACGAAATATACACCATATTTCTTAAATTCAGCTTTTACAGCATCATATATTTCTTTATCACAAATAACAGCTTGTTCAGATGCACATACCATACCATTATCAAATGATTTTGACATTATAACATCATTAACAGCTTGTTTAATATTACAACTCTTCTCAAAATATGCAGGAACATTTCCAGCTCCTACGCCAAGTGCAGGCTTTCCACATGAATAAGCAGCTCTAACCATTGCGTTACCACCAGTTGCTAAAATTGTTGCAACACCTGGGTGATTCATTAGTGCTGTAGTTGCTTCAAGTGATGGATTTTCTATCCATTGAATACAATTCTTTGGTGCACCAGCCTTTACTGCTGCTTCATATACTACCTTAGCTGCAGCAACACTTGATTTTTGTGCATTTGGATGGAAACCAAAAATAATTGGGTTTCTAGTTTTTAAACAAATTAAAGATTTAAAGATTGCAGTTGATGTTGGATTTGTAACTGGTGTAATACCTGCAACTACTCCAACAGGCTCAGCTATTTCAACCATACCTGTAACATCATCCTCTCTAATGATGCCTACAGTCTTTAATCTTTTCATATTATTAGTAACATATTCGCAAGCAAACAAATTCTTTGTTGCCTTATCCTCAAACACTCCACGACCAGTTTCCTCAACAGCTAATTTAGCTAATGAACCATGTTGATCAAGTGCAGCAACAGATGCCTTAGCTACAATATAATCAATTTGCTCTTGAGTAAAGCTAGCATAATCATCTAATGCCTTTAAAGCATTAGAAACAAGCATATCCACTTCTTCTTGTGGTGCCATTTTTTTATTATCTTCCATAAAAAAACCTCCTTTATGCTCCCTATAATTAAATTATATAATTTAATTTCTCATAAAATTTAAGTAAACGCTTTAATTTGAACAATAAATTTAAGTAAACGTTTTAATATCAATAAAAAAAGTATTAGCTCAACACTAATACCTACTTAACCCACTTAATTGGTTCTATTCCATTTTCTATTAAATAATTGTTGCATTTTGAAAAAGGCTTTGATCCAAAAAATCCACGATATGCAGATAATGGAGATGGATGAGCTGACTCAATTATTAGATGTTTAGGGTTATTTAAAAGCTTCTTTTTCTTTTGGGCTGGGCTTCCCCATAAAATAAAGACAATTGGCTTATCAATCTTATTTAATAATGCTATTGCATTATCTGTAAAAATATCCCAACCAAAATCTTTATGAGAAAATGCTAAACCATCTCTTACTGTAAGAGTCGTATTTAATAATAAAACACCTTGTTTAGCTAAATAATCTAGGTTACCATCTTGGTGAACAGTTACACCTAAATCAGAAGACATTTCTTTATAAATATTTACTAAAGATGGTGGTAGCTTTTCACATAATACACTAAAAGCTAAACCATGAGCTTGATTAGGCTCATGATATGGATCTTGTCCTAAAATAACTACCTTAACATTATCAAGTGGGGTAGCCGAAAATGCATGATATATATTTTTATAATCAGGATGACATAAATAATTATTATATTCATAATCAACCTTTTCCTTTAAGACTTTATAATAATCTTTATTCTTTTCATCATTAATAAAATCTATCCATTGCATAAGGATACCTCCTCTTCTTTCTAAAAAAATAAACCCGGAAAAACCGGGTTTATTAAATTAATCAAATTACTTTAATTCAGCAAAATACTTGATTGTTCTAACCATTTGGCTAGTATATGAATTCTCGTTGTCATACCAAGAAACAACTTGAACTTCGAATAAGCCGTCAGCAATCTTAGAAACCATAGTTTGAGTAGCATCGAATAATGAACCATACTTCATACCAATTACATCTGAAGAAACGATTTGATCTTCATTGTAACCGAATGATTCAGAAGCTGCAGCCTTCATAGCAGCATTGATGCCTTCAACAGTTACATCCTTACCCTTAACT
>JAEEGL011854537.1_pt1 | contig 18899 bp, 16 predicted proteins | sample 9134231 | NCBI WGS metagenome assembly JAEEGL01 (sample SAMN16246548, study PRJNA631951) | gut metagenome | biome: gut microbiome; feature: rumen; material: fiber-attached | host: Bos | place: Iran: Karaj | collected 2018-10 | reverse complement strand
GTGTTTATGATTATCGCGACTGCGGTAAATCTTTATGTTATCGGATCGGTAAAGAGTAAGGTTCATTATAAAGCCGACCTTGAAGGCGAATATGATTATATTATCGTTCTCGGTTGCGGAATAGTTGATAATCAGTATCCTTCGTCCTTTCTTGCTGACCGTCTCGATACGGCCATATATCTGTATGAACATGGTTTTGCCCCTAAGATACTAATGAGCGGCGATCACAGGGTAGATGATTATAACGAAGTTGCCGTTATGAGAAATTATGTTATAGAACGCGGAGTTCCTTCGGAAGCGGTTATATGTGATGATCTGGGATTATCGACTTTTGAGACTATGGACAGAGCCGTCAGATTATTTGATATACATTCGGCTTTAATAGTTACTCAGAAATATCATCTGGCAAGAGCTTTATATAATGCGGTTGACTGCGGCATTGACTGTGAGGGAGTAATAGCCGAAGGGCCTGTGTTTATTAATCAGCCGTATTATTCTGCAAGGGAATTCGTTGCCAGAGTAAAAGATTTCTTATTTTGTATTGTCTTTTAATTTAGAATCATTATAATCTTATAATATGAAAAACTACGCTGAAAATTACGCGCAGGACAGACTGAGGGAAGTCGGTATAAGAGTTACCGTTCCCAGACTTAGAATATACGAATACCTGCTCGACCACAGAACTCATCCTACATGTGATGATATCTACAAAGATATAAAGAAGATGGACGATTCGATGTCACTTGCTTCCGTGTATAACGTTACGGAAAAGCTTACGGATGTCGGGCTTATTAATGAACTTGTTTCCCCGGACGGTCAGAAGCATTATGATTCTGTTGTAGATTTCCATGGCCACTTCTACTGCAAGAAGTGCGGGAAGATATATGATGTCACCTGCCGTAAGGATGTAGTACCCAAATCTCTTGATAATGCAAAGATAGATTCTGTATCTTTGATGATCAGCGGTACCTGTAATCCCTGTTTAAATAGTGAAACCCCCGTTTAAAACGGGGGCTCCACAGTGCAAATGCCTCAAAAGCTAATAGTTATTTCTTTTCAGCAAGAAGATCCTTGATCTCTGTAAGAAGCTTAACTTCTTCGGAAGGCTCAGCAGGTGCGGCAGCTTCTTCTTCCTTTTCCTTCTTAAGCTTAGCAGCAGCAAGTGCGGAAGCCTTAGCTGTAGCAGTATTGATTGCCTTGAGCATAAGGAAGAGAATCAGAGCAATAATAAGGAAATTAATAACAGCGGAGATGAATGCACCGTAGTTGAATTCGCAGCCCTTTACATTAAAAGTACCGGCAACAGTCTGGATAACGCCATTCTCATCCTTCTGAGCTCCTCCTGTTACAAGTCCGATAAGAGGTGTGATGAAATTGTCTGTTAAAGATGTAACGATAGTACTGAAAGCACCACCGATGATAACACCGACTGCCATATCCATTACGTTGCCCTTAAGAGCAAATTCCTTAAATTCTGATAATAAACTCATACTCAACCTCCACAAAGTTTTTTAATAATTTGATTTTACTAAATAACCTTATTTGACTGTGTTGCATTTGGTTTACAAGTCTGTAAAAAATCAATAAAATATAAAGAGTTAAATGGAGGTGCCTATGGCAGATTTAAAGTATAAGCGTATCCTTCTGAAGTTGTCCGGTGAGGCTCTTGCAGGAGATAAAAAGGTCGGTATCGACGATGAAGTAGTTCACAAGATCACAGCTAAGATCAAAGAGGTAGCCGATCTGGGCGTTCAGGTAGGTGTTGTAGTAGGCGGAGGAAACTTCTGGAGAGGAAGATCATCTGAGAAGATGGACCGTGTCACAGCTGACCACATGGGAATGCTCGCTACTTTGATGAATGCATTGGCATTATCAGACGCTCTTGAGCAGCAGGGTGCTGTTACAAGAGTTCTCTCAGCAATTGAAGTAAGACAGATGGCTGAGCCTTATATCAGGAAGAGAGCTGTCCGTCATCTTGAGAAGGGCAGAGTTGTTATTTTCGCATGCGGCACAGGTAACCCTTATTTCTCAACAGATACAGGTGCAGCACTTCGTGCAACCGAGATAGGAGCTGATATTTTCCTTAAGGCTACGATGGTTGACGGTGTTTATGATAAGGATCCTAATAAGTATCCTGACGCTGTAAGGTATGAGAAGGTAAGTCATGATGAGGTATTGAGCTCCAATCTTAAAGTTATGGATGCTACTGCAGCTGCTCTTTGCCGTGATAACCACACAAAGATTTACGTATTCTCGATGGAGGATCCCGACAACATCGTACGTGTTGTTAAGGGTGAAAACATCGGAACACTTGTTGAATGATACTTAGGAGGAAACAAACATGATGATTGAGATCACAAAAGAAGATTATGAGAAGGTTGAGTCCAAGATGCAGAAGTCTATAGACAATCTGCAGGAGAATTTCAATTCCATCCGTGCTGGAAGAGCTAATCCTCACGTTCTTGATAAGATCACTGTTGATTATTATGGTGCTCCGTCTCCTATAAATGCTGTAGCTAATATCCAGGTTCCTGAGGCAAGAATGATCACTATCACCCCTTGGGATCCTTCCACTTTGAAGGAAATCGAGAAGGCAATCCAGTCTTCTGATCTTGGAATTAACCCTGCAAGTGACGGCAAGATGATAAGACTTGTTTTCCCTATGCTTACAGAGGACAGACGTAAGGATCTCGTTAAGCAGGTAAAGACTTACGGTGAAGAAGCAAAGGTAGTTGTCAGAAACGTAAGACGTGAATACATCGATAAGATGAGAGCTGCTAACAAGAAGAAGGAACTTACAGATGACTCTCTTAAGGAGTATGAGGAGAAGGTTCAGAAGATCACAGATAAGTTCATCAAGAATGTTGATGATACTTGTGCCAAGAAAGAAAAGGAACTGATGGAGATCTGATGGCTATTCTTAGTAACAAGAATAAGACTTATGATACGACGGGACTTAAAGTTCCCGTCTCTTTAGCTGTAATCATGGACGGCAACGGCAGATGGGCCAAGAAGAGACTTCTTCCCAGAAGCGCAGGTCACAGAGCCGGTGCCGAGAACCTTAAGGAATTGTGCCGTAACTGCGGAAGATACGGTGTTAAGTATTTGACAGTTTATGCTTTCTCGACAGAGAACTGGTCCCGTCCCGAGGATGAAGTTCATCAGCTCATGGAACTGTTCGTTGAATTCTTCGAGAAGTATGATCCCGAACTTGAGCAGGAAGGCATCAGAGTCAGATTCACAGGCGATATATCAGCTTTACCCGAGAAGGTTAGAAAGACAATTGCCGAAGGTGAGGAGAGGTCTAAGAACAGGCAGAAGATGCAGCTTATCGTTGCAATGAATTACGGCGGCAGAAGAGAGATTGAGAATGCCGCGCGTAAACTGGCTTCCAAGGTAAAAGCCGGTGAGATCGAGCCTGAAGATATAACAGAGCAGATGCTTTCAGAGAATATGTATCTGCCTGATGTACCCGATCCTGAACTTATCATCAGACCGAGCGGTGAGATGAGATTATCTAATTTCCTTCTTTGGGAATCTGCATATGCGGAATTCTGGGTATCTGAGACTCTTTGGCCTGACTTTGGCTACGATGATCTTACTCAGGCTTTTAAGGACTATGCCGGCAGAGACAGACGTTTTGGCGGACTGTCTTCCAAGGAGGCTAAGTCTTGAGGCAGAGAGTAATAACGGGAATAGTCTTTACCGTCGCGGTACTGGCATTTGTAATACCTTCATTTTGGTTCACACCTTTAATGATCGTCTTCTCCATCGTAGTTGGTTCCATCTCGATGTATGAACTTACTAATGCCTTTAAAGCAGGCGGTTTTGTGACAAACGGCTTTATGGTTGCATTAGGCGGTGTAATCTCGGTAATGATAGCACTTGTCTCATACTTCCAAAAAACTGAATTGACGCTGGCTTTGAGTTACTACCTGCTAATCATGGTGCCTTACTGCCTGGCATGTGTCGTAATACCTTCAGTTATTGATAAGGAAAACCATCTTGGTAATGGTGCCGTTACTGCTGTAACGGTACTTTACATTTCTTTTCCTTTGTTTTGCCTGTCAGCTTTATCTATGCTTACTGATAGAGGCTGGTTCTATATGGTGCCGGCGCTGTTTGCCGCATGGGTATCCGATACATGTGCCTACTTTGTTGGAGTCACGCTCGGTAAGCATAAGATCCTTCCTCATTTAAGTCCCAAGAAGACTTGGGAAGGCTGCATAGGCGGTGCAATCGGTTGTGCCATCGTAGTTATGTTTTATTTCATTGTGTTGTTCTGGCTTGGAATCACTACTTTGACTGTAAATATCGGAATCTTCAGCTTGCTTTCGTTTGTGCTCGGTTTCCTTATGTCCGTTATGAGCCAGCTTGGTGACTGGCTTGCATCCCTTATCAAGAGAATGTGCGGCATTAAAGATTACGGCAATCTTTTCCCGGGACACGGCGGCATGCTCGACAGGTTCGACAGTGCATTCTTTACGATACCGATGGGAGTATTACTTGCTTTGATTACGGTTCTTTTAACTTGAATGTGAATTAGAAACGAGTTGTTATTTATGAGAAAGATTTCTGTATTAGGTTCAACAGGTTCCATAGGAACACAGACTCTTGAGGTTATAAGACAAAACCCGGATGATTTTAAAGCCGTAACTTTAACTTGCGGTTCTAATATCGATCTTTTATACGATCAGATCCTTGAGTTTAAGCCTCTGGCCGTCTCTGTATTTGATGAAGGCAAAGCCACCGAGCTTAAGAAGAGGCTTAACGATAATAATCCGGAAATTAAGACTGAAGTCTTCTACGGAGAACAGGGCGATATCACATGCGCCACAATACCTGAAGCTGATACGGTTCTTGGAGCAATCGTTGGTGTGGCAGGTTTGAAGCCGACTTACGAAGCGATATTGAAGGGAAAGGATATAGCACTTGCCAACAAGGAGACTTTGGTAGCGGGCGGCGATATTATCATGCCTCTCGTAAGCCGGATGGGTGTGGATCTTCTTCCAGTTGATTCCGAGCATTGCGCCATCTGGCAGTGCCTGTGGGGGGAGAGGAAGGAGAACCTCGACCGTATCCTCATCACCGCGTCAGGCGGTCCTTTCAGAGGTTACACTCGCGAAAAGCTTCAGGACGTTTCTCTTGAGAATGCTCTTAATCATCCCACCTGGAAGATGGGAGGTAAGATTACCATCGATTCTTCAACGATGATGAACAAAGGACTTGAGGTTATTGAGGCATCTCATCTGTTCGGCGTTGAAGTAGACAGAGTTGATGTGGTTGTTCATCCTCAGAGTGTCATTCATTCTATGATCAGACTTCGTGACGGTTCGGTACTTGCACAGATGGGTAAGCCCTCCATGATTCTTCCTATCATGGTTGCGCTTTATTATCCTGACAGAGGTCCCAGACTTCTTGAAGAGTTCGATCCGTTTGATCCCAAGTGCAGTAATCTTACTTTCGAAAGATGTGATACATCCGTATTCGGTCTTTTGGATCTTGCTTATGAAGCAGGAAGGACAAAAGGCTTCATGCCTGCTGTGCTTAATGCCGCCAATGAAGCTTCAGTAGGGGCGTTCCTTAAAGGTAATATAGGATTCCTTGATATAGAGGATACGGTCAGGAAAGTATATGAGGAATTCCTGCCGCGTAATAAAAGGGAAAACTCATTGGATGATATTCTCGGTTTCAGTAATGAAGCATTTATCAGGGCCGGGGAGTTGTTGAATAAATGAGTGTTTTAGGTATTATCGCTGCGATATTAATGCTTGGTCTGCTCGTGACTGTACACGAGCTTGGCCACTTTTGGGTGGCAACACTTCTCAAGATCAAAGCGTTTGAGGTGTCGATCTTTGTCGGTCCCAAGCTTGTTGACTGGAGAAGGAATAATGTTGAATATTCGATAAGAGCACTTCCGTTCGGTGCATATGTAAGGTTTAACGAATTTGACGAGAATGGTGAAGTAGTTGAATCCGATGATCCCGATATTCTTATTAATTCGCCAAGGTGGAAAAGACTGATAGTTGCGCTTGCAGGACCTTTCATGAATCTGGTCCTCGGTGTCATCATATTTATCTTTCTTTACAGTTTTGCAGGTTATCCGACTACTGAGATTGGCGGATACTTCTATGGTTCGCAGTTTGAATCTGTGATCATGAATGAGGAAACACCTTTTGAGTTTGGCGATACGATCGTTAAAGTAAACGGACACAGGGTCTATTCATATCTCGACTATAACTTGAGAATCAATGACGAGAGTATGATCGAGCCTGTTACACTGACTATGAGATCACAGTCAACAAATGAGCTTTACGATATCGTTCTTGAGCCTCAGGTTGAAGAGAGACCGATGATCGGTATCCTTCAGGCTTCAGGGATAAATGAGAAGTATAACGGCTTTGAAGTTTACGAAGTATATGATTCTCAGAATAACGGTCATCCTGTTCTTAAAGTCGGCGATATATTGACCAAGGTAAACGGTAAGTCCGTAGCTGATGATGACTTCTATGACTTTATGCAGCAGTTTCAGGCCGGTGATGTGTTAAGCCTTACCTATTACAGAAATGGTGAGGAGTATGTTGATGATTGCGTCTATACATTGATGACCAGCACCAATGACCGCGGCCCTAAGATGTATTCTTATGAAGTAAAAGACTTTGAGACTTTTCTTGGGGCCGTCAGGAATGCTCTTTATATGCCTTATACCATCATGAGCGGAAGTGTGATCCTGATCGGTGATGTCTTCGAGGGAGAAGAGGAAGTCTACAATATGGTTTCCGGTCCTGTCGGTATGACGACTGTTGTATCTGAAGTTGTCGATAATGTCGATCATTCTTTTACAGAGAAACTCGCTGACTTCGTGTTTATAGTGGGTATAATATCTATAGGACTCGTATTCTCCAATCTGTTGCCGATACCGGGTCTGGACGGTATACAGATACTTCTTATCATCGTTGAATTGATAATTGGTCATGCTCTTTCCAAGAAGAGCGAGAATATACTTAATATATGTGGATTTGTCCTTCTTATCGGACTTGCGCTGTTTGCGTTTGCATCTGATATTATCAGGCTTATCGTAGGATAGGAGGAGGAAGATGGCAAAGAATCTTATAGCAGTTATCGATATTGGTTCGCTTACTGCAAGACTTAAGATCTTCGAGATCGGTTCTAACAGCAAGCCCAAAGAGATCGAGACTGTCAGAATGTTTATCTCACTCGGGACGAAGAGTTATCTTACCGGTGTCATTGAGCCTCAGCAGTTAGACGAGATCTGTGACTGCCTTCGTTCCTTCGATATTAAGTGCAAAGAATACAGGATATCACGTGTGTTCTGTGTAGCTACCACAGCTTTAAGAGATGCAAGAAACAGGGACGTTATAATCGAACAGATAAGGATCAGGACAGGATTCAGAATCGAGGTCCTTGATAATTCGATGGAGCGCTTCTATCAGAATATGGCTGTTAGAGAAGCTATGCCGGAGATAAAGGATCTTATCAAAGAGGGAACAATGATCCTTGATATCGGAGCCAGTTCTTTGCAGGCTACCGTGTTCGACAAGTCGGACTTTATATTCTCACAGAGCATGGTATTAGGTTCATTGAGAATCTACGAGATGTTATCAGACCTTCAGGCCAAGACTACACATTACGAAGATGTGCTTCAGGAGTTTATAGCGCAGGATCTGGATGACTATCATGCTGTTGAGCCGAAGGGAATTGTCTATAAGAGTCTTATTGCATTCGGCGGTGAGCTTGGCTTCGTCAAGAAACTCGTTAACATGACACCTAATAAGAATGCTGTATTGACCAAAGCACAGTTCATGGAGGTATATGACTATCTGTTTAAGAACAGCCCGTCAGACCTTTCCTTGAATGACCATATTCCGACTTATGTGGCTCCGCTTCTTTTGCCTTCCGCGATGATCATAAAGAACATGCTCGAATATACGGGCGTTGATAAGATCTACTTCCCGCAGGCTTCTTTGTCAGATGGTATCATCTACAACCATTGTGCCAAGTATTCGGGATACAAACTGTCCCTTAATGCTGAGGACGATCTTTTAAGGGCAGCACGTAATGTTGCCAAGAGATATAAGTCTCACAAGAAGCACATTGAATTCGTCGAGAATACTTCAATGAAGATATTCGACGCTTCTTCGAAGTTTACCGGCTTAGGTCATAGAGACAGACTTCTTCTGAGATTGTCGTCGATCCTTCACGAGTGCGGTAAATATGTTCATGCATCAGACCATAATGACGCTGCGTATGCACTTATTAAGTACACGGACCTTATAGGTCTCAATTCGGATGAGCTTGATACTGTTGCCCTCGTGGTAAGGCTTTATCCTAAGCAGAACCCCTATGAGAATGCTTACTATCAGAATCTGTCTCCTCATAAGAAGGTTCTTGTGTCCAAGCTTACGGCTATTCTTCGTATCGCGGATGCACTTGATGCATCTCATAAAGAGAAATCCAAGAATATGACAGTCGCTCTTAATCCCGACAGCCTTCACATCTCATGCCAGAGTGATGAGGACATGTCGTTTGAAATGTGGTCTTTCGAGCACAGGAGCGGGCTTTTCGAAGAGGTTATCGGTATTAAGCCGGAACTTCGCATAAGGAGGACATTGTAATATGGCTTCAAAAGCAAAAGAACCCAAGAAGGTAACAAAGAAGAAGTCTTCTTCCGCCAAGAAGTCCCAGCCCCGCGCGAAAAAGACTCGTGTTGCACCCAAGAAAGCAACCGAGATGAAGCCTTCTGACAGGTTTTATAACAGAGAGTTAAGCTGGCTTGAGTTCAACGACAGGATCTTGCACGAGGCAAGGGATACTAAGAATCCGCTGCTTGAGAGATTTAATTTCCTTTCAATAACGGCATCGAATCTTGATGAGTTCTATATCGTTCGTGTTGCTTCACTTCGTGATATGGAAAGTGTCAACTTCGAGGAGAAGGATATTGCCGGTTTGTCTGTTAAGGAGCAGCTTCTCAAGATCGATTCTAAGACAAGAAGTCTTATGAATATGATGTATTCCACTTACAGCAGGTCTCTCGTTCCTTCTTTAAAGCAGGAGAATGTATTTATCTGTGATTATGAGGAATTGGAAGATGAGTATCAGTTAAGGTGCGACGAGTATTTCGAGACTGTTCTTTATCCTATACTGACACCGATGGCTGTCGACCAGTCAAGACCGTTCCCGCTTATCTATAACAGAATGCTCAACTTGTGTGTAATGCTTGACGGTAAGGGTCTTGTTGCTTCACAGACCAAGCATGATGATGATATTGTTTATGCCACTTTGCAGATACCAAATCTTGTTCCGAGGTTGTTCAAGGTGATGGGCAAGGAAGGGGCAGTATATCTTGTTCCCATCGAGAGCATTATAAGGGCAAACCTTGATATGCTTTTTATCGGTCAGAAGGTTATAGACAGCGCCTGCTACAGAGTAATGAGAAATGCCGATCTCGATATTGACGAGGATGAGGCAGAGGATCTTCTCAAGGAAATCGAAGAGCAGGTAAGAAAGAGAAGATACGGTGAGATATTAAGACTTGAGGTAGAGGATGATATCGATCCTGAGATACTCGAATATATAATCACCGAGCTTGAGATATCCAAGAATGATGTGTTCGCAGTAGGTGGTCCTATCGATCTTACCTTCCTTTCCAAGGTTAACGGACTTCTCGGTAAGGAGAACTATAATGAGCTGCGCTATCCTTCACATGTTCCTGCGGCACCTGCTATGTTCGATGAAGACCTCGATAATATCTTTGAGCAGATAAGGAAGAAGGACAGGCTTGTTCATCATCCTTATGAGAGTTTTGAACCCGTTCTTGAGTTCGTAAGACAGGCAGCACGCGATCCCCAGGTTCTCGCTATTAAGCAGACTTTGTACCGCGTTTCTTCTGATTCGCCTATCATTGCATCTTTGCTCGAGGCTGCTCAGAATGGTAAGCAGGTAATGGTCCTGGTTGAGCTTAAAGCGAGATTTGATGAGCAGAATAACATCAACTGGGCAAAGAAGCTTGAGGACGCGGGATGTCATGTTATCTACGGACTTGTCGGTCTTAAGACTCACAGTAAGATAACCCTGGTCGTAAGACAGGAAGAGGATGGAATCAGAAGATATCTGCATCTTGCAACAGGTAACTATAACGATATTACTGCAAAGATATATACGGATATCGGTTTGTTCACCGCATCAGAGAGCTTCGGTGAAGATGCTTCCGAGTTCTTTAATATGCTGTCAGGTTATTCAATCCCAAGCACATGGCGTAAGCTTATTGCTGCCCCTGTCTGGATGAAGGATTACTTCATTAAGAATATCCGCCGTGAAGCTGAATTTGCCAAGGCCGGTAAGCCTGCTAGGATTGTTGCCAAGATCAATTCTCTTGTTGACGGTACAGTCATCAAGGAGTTGTATAAGGCTTCATGTGCCGGTGTAAAAATAGATCTTATTATCCGCGGCATCTGCTGTCTTAAGGCTGGTATACCGGGACTGTCCGAGAACATAACCGTTAGAAGTATAACGGGAAGATTCCTCGAGCATTCAAGAATCTTCATGTTTAATAACGATGGTAATGAAGACCTGTATCTTGCATCGGCTGACTGGATGCCTAGAAATCTTGACAGAAGAGTAGAGCTGATGTTCCCTATAGAGGATCCTGACTGCAGGAAGAGGATAATGGAAGTTCTTGATGTTGAACTTAACGATACGATACGTGCACATTATCTCTATCCGGACGGAACCTACCATAAATTAGATCTTCGTGGTAAAGTAAAACTCGACAGTCAGCAGGAATTAATACGTTTGGCTGATGAGGCTGTTGCCGCCAGGGATCTTGAGGCTGAGAAACTTGCATTCGAGCCGGCAGTATCGCCTGATTAAGTAAGAAGACAGAGGGTTATTGATGAGCGTTACATGTGTGGATTTTCCTTCCAATTCCGCGAAGGATAAGTATGAGGGGTTATCAAAGAAGTATATATTGACCGGAAACGGTGACTTTAAAGCCGAGATTATCACATACGGAGCCAGAATACAGAGACTCTTTGTACCTGACAAGATTGACGGTTCGGTTGCTGATGTAGTCTTAGGTTACGATGACCTTGACAGTTATATGAAGGATATGGGTAATCACGGTGCCGTGGTTGGCCGTTCCGCCAACAGAATCGCCGGAGCTTCCTTTACTGTCGACGGTATCAAATACAACATTCCTAAGAATGATGGTAATAATAATCTTCATACAGGAAGTGTTGCCTATCAGAATAAGTTCTGGTCAGGTGAGGTTCTAAGTCAGGAAGCTACAGACAGCTTTATAAAGAATTCCGGTATTAAAGGGCTTTGTGATAACCCTGACAAGTTAAGTGTCGGAGAGTCGGTTCTCCTTTCCTGTGACAGTGCTGACGGGGAGTGCGGTTTCCCGGGTAATCTTAGAACCTGGGTGCTTTATGCTTTCCTTAAGGATGATACTTTCCTTGTGCTTTATAAGGCATTGTCTGACAAGAAGACTGTTTTCGCGCCGACGCAGCACGCTTATTTCAATCTTTCCGGACACGCTCACGGACCTGTTGTTAACCAGATGCTTGTTATCGATGCAGACAAGGTTACTTATAAGAATGACGGCTGTCCTGACGGTTCATATATCGATGTTGAGGGGACACCTTTTGATTACCGTAAACAGGCGCCGATATCCCAGTCTCTCGATATGAGTAATCCTCAGATAAGTGCGAATAGGGGTGTGGATCAGAATTTCTGCCTTAAGAACAGTAACAAGTATTCTTGTGTATCGGTCTTGAATGATGATTCATCATCGAGAAAGATGGAGGTATGGACAGAAATGCCGGGTCTTCAGATGTATGCCGGCAATCATCTGTCAGGTGGTGGTTATAAGGATAACGCTTCGTATGAGCAGTACGGTGCTGTCTGTCTTGAAGCACAGATGTATCCGAATGCCGTTAATGTGGATGAATTTGAGTCACCGTTAATAGATGCAGGTAAGGAGACTTATCATGCATGTGGTTACAGATTTTTATAAGTTGGAGATTATATGAAGAAATTAATTTCTTTGATTCTTACCTTTAGTTTATTGATGTGTGTTTCCTGTTCTTCGGAAGAAGCAGAACAGAGCAGGGAAAGTGAAGAGACATCGGCTGTAGAAGAGTCTGAAGTTGTTGAATCAATTGATGAGACGACAGTTGATGTTCCTTCCGGTTTTGATCCGGACTTTACATTTACAACAACCGACCGCTCAGGTGTGACATACGATGAGACTGTTTTTGCTCAGAATAAGTTGACTATGATCAATTTCTGGGAGCCCTGGTGCGGACCTTGTGTTCAGGAAATGCCCGAACTTGAGGAACTTTATGAGAATTATGCTGATCAGGGATTCCTTATCATCGGTGTCTATGCTACTGAAGGTGTTGAATCGGATGTCGATGAAGTTTTGGAATCGACAGGAGTTACTTATCCTATACTTACTTACACTTCTGAGTTTGATCAATTCCAGTCAGGTTTTGTTCCGACTTCAATTCTCGTTGACAGCGAAGGTCATATTATCGAAGTTGAAGGTGATACTATGATCGTCGGTGCTAATGATTATGCGGGATGGGAAGAACTCGTTACATCTCATCTTGGTTAATTCTTTACTGTGAGAAGAAGATATATCACTGTTTTGCTGTTAATAGTCTCTGTAATTCTAATTGTTTGGGGGACTATAAGTAATCAGCCTTCTGCAGTCTTAGCCAAGGCTGTCAGGATATGTATGGAGTGTGTGGGAATTGGGTAAGAGATCTCGCATCAGGACTTCAATACAGGCTATAGCAGCTTTGATTCAAAACGCTAATTTCAAGGGGTTTTTTACAGGCAAAATCTACGATGGCCCTGTAAAGAATGTATGTGTTCCCGGCCTTAATTGTTATTCATGTCCAGGGGCTGTAGGGGCTTGCCCAATCGGGTCCTTACAGTCTTTTCTTGACGGGATCAAATTCAAGTTCCCTTATTATGTGTTGGGGCTTCTGATATTCTTCGGAGTGTTGTTGGGTAGGGCTGTCTGCGGCTTTCTTTGTCCTTTTGGTCTTTTGCAGGATCTTTTGTATAAGATTCCGTTTATAAAAAAGAACAGATTTAAGGCAGATAAGTATTTGCGTTATTTGAAGTACATAGTTCTTGTTGTGATGGTGCTTTTACTTCCTTGTATCTTCAAGTTAACCCCTGTTTTCTGTAAGTACCTTTGTCCTTCCGGAACAGTATCAGGTTTGTTGCTTGCCTTATCTGACAGTAAAGTCGCTTCTCAGTTAGGTAAGCTTTTTACATGGAAGTTTTCATTATTGTGTTTATTAATAATCACAAGTCTTATAGTATTCAGACCTTTTTGTAAGTATCTTTGTCCGCTTGGTGCTATATACGGTTTCTTTAATAAGGTTTCCTTATATAACTTAAGTTGTGATAAGGACAAGTGTGTAAATTGTGGTGCTTGTGCCAAGGTCTGCAAGATGAATGTTGATCCTTCCCAAACTCCCGGCAGTATGGAATGTATCCGTTGTGGAGATTGTGTTGATGCTTGTCCGCAATCATGTTTAAAGGCCGGTTTCAAATTACCGAAGTAATCCGAAGACCGGCCTTAATTTGTTCTATCTTAATTAGAAATTAAGCTTCTGCGTAATCAGCAGGTGTGGCAATTCCTGTTGCAAGAGATTTCTGCTTTACGTATGCATAGAACTCTGCATATGTAGCATTGGCATAAGGATTTACAAATATGATACCGATGCAGCATGCGAAGAATCCGAGGATGTACCATCCGAGGAAGGAAAGGTGCATATAGAATGCCTTGCCCTTTTCTCCGTCCATGGTTCTCTTGGAGATCTCGAATGCTCTGTCAGTAGATATGCCGGGGTTCTCTGCAAGGATATAGGGAACCATATAGTAAGAATATGTCTTGATGATTCCGGGGATGATGAACAGCAAAGACCAAAGCCAGATATAAAGATCATAGAAGAACATGGTCTTCATTACGGAACCGTAAGATGAGAACATGCCGAACATATCAGCGATGTCAGCCTTACGTGTAATGCGGGCTCTGAGGAACATCTTCTTAAGACCTACGATCAGGATGTTGAGGAAGAAGATGGTAACACAGATAGATACTGCATAACCCAGTAAAGAGAATATAGGATTCTGGGTTGTCTTCATCTGTGACAGTTCCTGTAAAGCTCTTTCGTAGTCGCCTCGCTCGAGGTATCTTGTGTAATTATCTATATCTGAGGTTGCTCCGATGTTCTGGATCCAGTTGGTAATTGAATTACATGCACCGTAAATGATGCCGTAGACCAAAAGTGCAAGGAATGACATCCAGTAAGTCGACTTAAGGACTGACTTGGCATTTAATTTAAGCTGAAAATTCTCCATAATTCCTCCCTTAATATTTATTAATTTGATCCCGGTTTATAACTGTCTTTAAGAGATACTGCTCTGTTAAAGACCAGATGCTCAGGCGTTGAATCCTTATTGTCAGCACAGAAGTAACCAATACGCAGGAACTGGTATCTGTCATTCTTCCTGGCATCCTTCAAAGATGCTTCCACCTTGGCATTCTTGATTATCTCCAAAGAATTCGGATTTACGTAATCAAGGTAGTTAACATCGGCAAGGTCAGGTTCATCGATGGTGAAGAGCTGATCATACAGTCTTATCTCAGCATCAATTGCAGTCTTGGTATCAACCCAGTGAATTGTAGCTTTGATCCTTCTTCCGTCTGCTGTGTTACCACCGCGGCTTTCGGTGTCATACTCAGCGTGTACAGCGATTACATTGCCGTTTTCATCCTTATCGCATCCTGTGCACTTAATGACATAAGCAGACTTAAGTCTTACCTCGTTACCCGGGAATAATCTGAAGTATTTCTTCTCGGGAACCTCCATGAAGTCCTCTGCATCGATCCAAAGTTCCTTGGAGAAAGAAACCTTTCTTGTGCCGCCGTTCTCATCTTCAGGGTTATTCTCAACTTCGAATTCTTCCGTCATATCATCAGGGTAGTTATCGAGTATGAGTTTAACAGGGTGGAGAACAGCCATCGCACGGTTAGCCCGCTTATTAAGATCTTCTCTTAGGCAATACTCAAGGAAAGCATATTCAACTACGGAATTGACCTTGGATACGCCGTTCTGCCTATGGAATTCTCTAATAGACTCTGGGGTATAGCCGCGTCTTCTTAATCCGCAGAGTGTAGGCATTCTCGGATCGTCCCAGCCCGTAACATAACCGCTCTCGATAAGATTACGAAGCTTACGCTTGGATAAAACCGTTCTTGTAATACCAAGTCTTGCAAACTCTATCTGACGGGGCTTGGTCTCTACGGAGATGTTATTAACAACCCAGTCATACAAAGGTCTGTGATTCTCGAACTCAAGTGAGCACAACGAGTGTGTGATGCCCTCGAGCGCATCCTCGATAGGATGGGCAAAATCATACATAGGGTAGATGCACCACTTGTCACCGGTTCTATGGTGGGGAAGACGGTTCATTCTGTAGATTACCGGATCTCTCATGTTGAAGTTACCTGAAGCAAGATCGATCTTTGCGCGAAGAGTCATTTTACCGTCTTCAATCTCGCCGTTCTTCATCTTCTCGAATAATTCGAGGGATTCCTCGATGGGTCTGTCTCTGTACGGGCTCTGTGCAGGAGTGCTTGTATCACCGCGCATTTCCTTCATCTGCTCAGGAGTAAGTTCACATACATAGGCAAGACCTTTCTTAATGAGTTCAACTGCGAACTCATACATCTTGTCGAAGTAATCAGAAGCGTAGAAGAATCTGTCACCCCAGTCATGACCTAACCAGTGGATATCCTCCTTGATGGCCTCAACGTATTCCTCGTCTTCCTTAGTAGGATTGGTATCATCCATACGAAGGTTGCAAAGACCGTCGTAAAGTTCAGCAGTACCGAAGTCTATCTCCAAAGCTTTCGCGTGGCCGATATGAAGGTAGCCGTTAGGCTCAGGAGGGAAGCGGGTATGTACTTTCTTACCGTAACATCTGCCGCCTTCCTTAAGTTCCTCGTCTATGATCTCATGAATAAAATGTTTGCTGTCGGCCATCTTAGTTTCCTTTCAGCCTGTTAAGGCCAATGTTTATTCTTCTTAGTGATTCTTCTTTCCCCAGAAGTATAAGAACTTCAGAGCATCCTCCAGGAGTTACTGCAACACCAGCTGCAGCAATCCTGACAGGCCACATGATGACAGAATTCTTAACTTCCTTTTTCTCAGCTAGATTCTTGATTGCTTCGCCCAATGCATCTCTGTTCCAATCACATCCTTCAAGAACAGGAATCGCCGACTCGAGTGCATCAAGAGCGGTTTCCTTTGTGGATTTACTCTTCTTATGCTCGTAAAGGTCAAGGTCATAATCTTCAAGAGACTTCATGAAAGCAAGTTTCTCGGGGATCTGTGTGAATCTTGTTATCCTGGGCTTCAAAAGCTCTTCGAGCATATCGTAAGTATCAGGTGATACATTAAGCTCGTCGTAGTAAGGCTTTGCATTACTAAGGAACTCATCTTTATCCATGAGTTTTATATATTCGCCGTTCATCCACTCGAGCTTATCGTAATCGAATACAGAAGGTGACTTAGAGATTCCGTTAATATCGAATGCTTTAATAAGCTCTTCCATGGAGAATATCTCCTGATTCTCATATTCGCCTGAAGGACACCATCCCAGAAGTGCAATATAGTTCATGATGGCCTTAGGAAGGAAGCCTTCGTTAACAAGATCGAAGAATCCTGTGCTGCCGTGTCTTTTTGATAGCTTTGAAACAGTTACGTTTCCTTCCTCGTCAACAGACTTACCATTAATAAGAGGAAGATGGATGTAGGTGGGGATATCCCAGCCAAATGCCTCATAAAGAGCATTGTACTTAGGTGTGGAAGATAAATACTCGGAACCTCTTACTACATGAGTGATGCCCATAGTGTGGTCATCGATAACATTAGCAAAGTTGTATGTCGGGAATCCGTCAGCTTTAATCAAAATCTGGTCATCGAGTTCATCGTTAGGAATAGTGATGTCACCATAAACAAGATCCGTATAAGTGGACTCGCCCTCTGTAGGCATCTTCTGCCTGATAACATAGGGAAGACCTGCCTTAAGGTTTGCTTCAACTTCTTCGCTCGAAAGGTTTCTGCAGTGTCTGTCATAACCGACAACAGTACCCTCGGGTGCATTCTGTCTTAAAGAGTCGAGTCTTTCCTTGGAACAGAAGCAATAGTAAGCCTTGCCAGCCTTAACAAGCTGCTCGGCATAAGGCTTGTAAAGGTCTTTACGCTCGCTTTGAACATAAGGGCCGTAGTCGCCTCCGATATCAGGGCCTTCATCGTGAGTAAGTCCTGCAAGCTTTAATGTGTCATATATAACCTGGGTTGCTCCTTCAACGTAGCGCTCCTGGTCTGTATCTTCAATCCTTAACACAAAAGAGCCGCCTTCATGTTTGGCGGTAAGATACTCATATAATGCCGTTCTAAGATTTCCGACATGCATAAAACCCGTCGGTGAGGGCGCGAATCTGGTTCGAATGCGCATAGATAACACCTTTCTTATTAATAATATAAGCGGGACTATTCTACCACTAAGCTGTCTAATATGCTATTTGTACTCAAACCAGTTGCCACAATTTTGCCTTAGTTTCTTTCGTTTACATAATAAAACTTCTGTAAAGTAATAACGATTCTTAGATTTGCGAGATTATTATGAAAAACAAATTTAGTAAAGTTCAGTTATTGTTAGTTATTTTGATTGCATCAACGATAGCTACTTTAGCTTTCCCGTGGAGACAACTGAGGGCAGATTCTGATATACAAGAAACAGATCAATCAGATATTAATGAATATGTAATTGTAGAAAGTAATGAAGGTACAGAAGAAACCTTGGTTACTGAAATGACTGAACCTCTAACATCATCTGAGACAGTTGAACAGTCAGATATTTCCGATACAACTACAGAAACAACTGAAACAGTATTGGAATCATCTTCATCTGCTGAACAAATCACTGAGCCGTCGGAAACTACTACTCCAGTAGAATTATTTAGTAACACACCGACGGAAAACCCGACAGTAACACCAACTTCGACCCCCTCACCTGACGATTCTAAGAATTATAGTGTTTTTTCGCAGGGAGAAGAAACACTATTCGGTTATCAGAAATCATTTGATTCATCTGATTGGAGTTTGTGTGATGGCGCTTCAATGGAAGATTCTTTAATAATTCTAGATAATGATATTTTGACAGGCAACGCTCGCGCAACATATAACGGAGTTAGGTCGTTCAGCCCAGATTATACTCTGTCAGGGAGTTTTTCATTTTGTCCTGTGAATGTCAATAGTTACAACGAACTTAGAAATGATCTGGAGTTTTGTATCATTTCTCAGGATGAATCTTCGGATGAAGGACTCACTGGTCCGTCTATTAGTATCTATTTTGATCCGGTGTACGGTACAATAAGTATTTTGTGTAATAGAGACAGAGAAAACCCAATAATTACAGCAAGCTGTCCTGAATTACTAGATGGTTACTACAACGATATTTGGTATGAGTACGACGGACAGACACACATGTTCAGTGTATATGCGACGGAAGATACACTTGTTGAGATGGTAACAAAACCTGAGGATCCTGTTCTTTCATGCGAAATAGATCTTTCTGAAGTGTTTAACGGTTGCGACAGCTTCACATGTATGTTTGAGTTATATGATTGGCTTAGATCTACTGTAGTAATAAGTGGCTTGGAGATAGATCCTAATCCGTCTTTACATCAGAATTCTAATTATGGTATCAAATCAGAAAACGATAGAAGTAACGATAGAAGAAGTGGTATCCCATATGCTGATTGGTTTGAGTCTGACGAAGCC
>JAEEGL014971469.1_pt1 | contig 18900 bp, 13 predicted proteins | sample 9134231 | NCBI WGS metagenome assembly JAEEGL01 (sample SAMN16246548, study PRJNA631951) | gut metagenome | biome: gut microbiome; feature: rumen; material: fiber-attached | host: Bos | place: Iran: Karaj | collected 2018-10 | reverse complement strand
TGTTGGATCGATTCCGTTTTTATAAAGCTGAACCTTGGCAGCATTGAAATCATAGCCTACTACCTTGATCTTCTTGGCATATGCTACAGCGATTGGCATACCAACGTAGCCAAGTCCTACAAGTGAAAGTTTCTCCTCTCCTGAAAGGAGTTTCTCATATAAACTCATTGTGTTTCCTCCACACTAATCATGTTCTTTTTTCAAAAATTTACATACATAGTTATTATACTACGCATGTCAAACTGAGCAAATTATAACTTATAAGCTTAATCAGAAATTCAGCAGAAAAAAAGATCAGGCCGTAATGGTCTGATCATTTTCTTTCTATTTCTTTATCATATGCATTTATTACAATATTTCTGTCAAAGTGTTTTTCTACCCATCTTCGACCTGCAAGCCCCATTTCTTTTCTCTGATCTTCTGAAAGAGATAAGATTTGTTCCACTGCTTCTATCAGAGCCTTCGAATTACGAGCTTCAAAGAGATATCCACTCTTTCCTACATCTACAGTTTCTTTACACCCGTTAACGTCTGTTGCAAGTACTGGCCTGCCGCAAGCTGCAGCCTCAAGCAGCACATTGGATAGTCCTTCATGATAAGAAGGATGAACAACAATATGGCTTGCAGCCATAACATCTGGCACATTGTCAATATGCCCATAGTACTTAAGATAATTCATCTTGACAAGATCATTTATCTCTGGCTCAAAATCAGCTCTCTCATCTTCCTCGTATTCTCCAGCGAGTTCAAAAAAGACGTTGGGATTTTCTGGTTTAAGTGCTCTTACCATTTCGAAGTATTCTGAAACACCCTTATCTTTCATCACTCTCATTACAGCAAGAATATGAATTCCAGCCTGTTCAGAAGGATATTCTGAAAGAGGGTGTTCTATTAGATTAACTCCAGACCCTGGCAAAAGACCTGCATTTTTCGTGGCAACTCCTCTATCCTGCATGAATTTCATGTTTCTTTCATTTTGGAAAAAGACTTTTCTGGCTTTTTTCATAGAAACCGAGTAGAGCTTTAATAGTATTTTACTCAGCATCCCGCCTCTTTCAATGGCTTGTCCAAGTCCTGTGACATTGCATATATACGGGACTTTTTTTATTCTTGCTGCCAACGCTCCATAAATATTGGGCTTTATAGTATAGGTCAGAACTACCCCTGGTCTTACTCTCCTTATTGTGCGCATATACTGCCTAAAGAGCTTAAAGTCCTTTGCAGGGTTCATACCATGCCTCTCTAGTGGAGCCTCTAGCAGCGTAACACCCAGTTTTTTTAGTTTGACACAGTTCTCATCAAAAGGAACAGACACGAAAACCTCGTGTCCGTTCTTCTGAAAATTCTCTATTAGTTCTTTTCTAAACAAATATAATCCGTTGGCATAATTTGTAAGAATCAGTATCTTCATTAGATTGCTTTCATTCTACCTTTTTATTGCTTTGGTTTAGTACCGGTAAACGCCTCCATCGTAGCATTTGTAGCACTATTAATATCATTATGTCTAAAAACTACTGCAATAGTCTTTAACACGATCTTTAGGTCAAATAAAAAAGAAATGTTTCTGACATAATAAACATCTTTTTCAAATTTATCTTCCCAGCTAAGCAAGTTTCTGCCATTAACCTGCGCCCATCCTGTAAGTCCAGGTCTTACATCATGTCTGTGCCTCTGCTCCTCATTATACAAAGGCAGATACTTGACTAGAAGCGGTCTGGGTCCCACAAAGCTCATGTCACCCTTTAATATATTAAAGAACTCAGGAAGTTCATCCAGACTGGTTGCACGAAGCTTTTTTCCAAAAGCAGTAAGCCTGACATCATCTGGAAGGAGATTTCCATTTTCATCTCTTTCATCCGTCATAGAACGGAATTTATACATATTAAAGACCTTTTCATTCATGCCTGGACGTGGCTGTTTGAATATCACAGGGCTTCCAAGCTTAAACTTTACTAGAATAGCCACTATTATGTATAACCATGAAAAGAGGATTATTACAAGCAGTGACAATATTATATCCAATAGTCTTTTAAAAAACTTACTATACATATTATTCAAAGCACCTTTTTACGATCTCAATAATGACATCCTGCTGCTGCGGAGTCATCTTATTGTCACTTGGAAGACAGAGACCTCTTGCAAAAATATCTGCTCCTACGTCTGCTATAGCACCCTCGTCTATGTAGGCATTACTTCTTGCTCTTCCTGTTCCGCTTGCGGTAATAAATGGATTCATGCGATATACAGGCTGCATATGCATTGGCTTCCAGATTGGACGGCCTTCTGCATTATATTTCATAAGAGTGTCCAGAATTTCTGTAGGACAGCTCTTACCAGGTTCAGTAATGTACAGAACATCCTTTTCGCCACGAACCTGCTTACTAAGCGCATCTTTATTGATAAGGATGCAGGACAGCCAGTAGTTTGGCTCGCTGCTATTGGCATCAAATGGGTTCATCTTAACAGGAAGGTCTTTAAAGCCCTCCTTGTAACGCTCATAAATAGCCTTTTTCTGAGCAATGTGCTCTTCAAGGTGTGGAATCTGGCCTCTTACTACGCCTGCAATAACATTACTCATACGGTAATTGTAGCCAAGCTCCTCATGCTGATACCAGGGAGCATCCTCTCTTGCCTGAGTTGACCATTTGCGGACTTTATGGGCATCCTCAAGATTATTTGTAAGGAACATTCCGCCTGAAGAGCCTGTGATTATCTTATTGCCATTAAAAGAAATGATGGAATAATCGCCAAAAGTTCCTGTCTCTTTTCCCTTATAAGTAGCTCCAAGAGACTCAGCTGCATCTTCTACAATAAGAGCTCCGTGCTGATCACAGATATGTCTTATCTCATCAATCTTGCCTGGAGTTCCATAGAGATGCGCTATAACAACAAGTCTAACCTCAGGGTAGATTTCAAAAGCCTTTTCAAGAGCCTTAGGGCACATATTCCAGGTGTCATATTCTGTATCGATAAATACAGCTTCACCACCCTCGTAAGCAATAGGATTTACAGTAGCATCAAATGTCATGTCTGAGCAGAATACTTTTTTGCCTTCCAGGGTTCCGTGGCCTGCCCTCTGCTGGCCATAGAGTTTCTCCCCTGCAAGTCTTATGGCAAGATGCAGGGCTGCAGTTCCTGATGAAAGAGCTACTGCGTCCTTACAGCCTACCTTTTCACATATCATTTTTTCTGCTTCATTTATGTTGGCACCTACTGTAGACATCCAGTTGGTATCGTAAGCTTCCTGTATATACTTGATCTCTTCGCCGTGCATGGTTGGTGAAGACAGCCAAACTTTCTTTTCAAAAGGCTTTATTTCCATGATTACTCCTCTTCGTTTATCCTATCAGCCACTTTTCTCAAGGCCTCTTTATGCTCCTTGGTGTGGTCTGCCTCATTATCTGTTGGATGATAAGTAGTAACTATCTCCTGAACGATGGACTTAACCTCAGCAGATTCCTCAACTGCTGCTGTTTTGAGTCTTTCAAGCTGTGAAAAGAACCTCATCTCATCCATCTCGATTGGCTTACCGATATGGATCATTTTATTTGATGTATCCTGAAGTCCTTCCTCATCCATAAGCATCTCTTCATAGAGCTTTTCTCCCGGACGAAGGCCTGTAAACTCAATTCTGATATCCTCTCCAACCTTGTAGCCAGAGAGCTTTATAAGGTTCTCAGCAAGATCAAGGATCTTGACTGGTTCACCCATATCAAGGACAAATATCTCACCGCCCTTGGCGTATGCTCCTGCCTGAAGCACAAGAGAAACTGCTTCTGTTATTGTCATGAAATATCTGATTATCTTAGGATCAGTAACAGTAACAGGGCCTCCTGCGGCAATCTGCTTTTTAAACAGCGGAATAACTGAGCCATTGGAGCCTAATACATTTCCAAACCTAACTGCTACAAATTCTGTATCATAGTGCTTATTGAAGGTCTGCACGATCATCTCACAGATTCTCTTGCTGGCACCCATTACATTTGTGGGGTTAACAGCCTTGTCTGTTGAAATGAGCACAAATTTCTTGGTTCCGTTCATAGCTGCTGCCATAGCAGTCTTCCAGGTTCCAAAAACATTGTTTTTAATAGCCTCTCCCGGGCTTGTCTCCATAAGAGGAACATGCTTGTGAGCTGCCGCATGATAAACAATATCTGGCTTATACTGCTCAAAAATACTGTTTATCCTAAGGGTATTTCTAACTGAAGCTATGAGCACAACAAGGTCAAGCTCTGGATAGGTTCTTATAAGTTCCTGCTGTATCTCATAGGCATTATTCTCATATATGTCAACAATTATAAGGCGCTTTGGCTTATGTCCCGCTATCTGTCTACAGAGTTCTGAACCAATGGAGCCGCCACCACCTGTGACCATTACTGTCTTGCCACTTACATAGCCTGCAATAGAATCCATATCTACTGCTATAGGATCTCTTCCAAGAAGATCCTCAACTTCTACATCACGAAGTCTCGAAACATTAACTTCTCCATTTACAAGCTGGTACATTCCCGGAAGGGAACGAAGTTTACAATTAGTGTTCTTACAGATATCCAGGATCTTTTTAAGTTCAGGCCTTGAAACTGAAGGAATCGCAACAATTATCTCATCCACATCATAGAGGTCTGCACATTCAACGATCCTGTCTCTGCCACCTACAACTCTGATGCCCTGAATGTATTTGCCCCATTTATTACTGTCATCGTCAATAATGCACTTTATTGACATTGTAGAGAAATTGCTAGTGATGATTTCCTTGATGATAATGTTGGCTGCTTCTCCGGCACCAATGATCATTACCGCCTTACTGTTATTCCTGTTCTCCGCACGATGCTTCTGACTTCGAAGAAATCTATAGGAGAATCTGCTGATAAAAATAAGTGTGATCAATAGGAAGGTATAGGTAAAGTAATAACTTTGTGGCATTGCCTGGGTATGTGCCTTAAAGAACTGAAGTCCCACAGCATTCAAAACACCAGATACAACACAGGCCATTACCAGGTTCTGCATCTCTCTTTCACCAGCGTATGCCCACAGGCTGTCATAAAGTTTGAATATATAGAACACTACTATTGTCAGCAGTATGTTTATTGGAAGAAACTTGTTGACCGGAGACAAAAAGTAATCCGGAATAGCATCCACCTTAAACTCATATCGCATGATAACCGCGATATAGCTGGCAAGTATAATGCTCATCACATCATATACGATAAGACCAGTCCTTCTATATAGTTTTGCAAAGTTAAAAGGTTCTTTTTTCTTACTCATATCTCTTTTCCTTAAAGATCATTCCCCCGAAAGAAAGCATAAGTGCAACTGTAAGTGGATTACAGAGGTGGAATACCCACTCAGAAATACCTGCAGCTGCAAATCCAATTGTAATGGCAAATACCATAAGTGAAAGAGGGTTAGTGTTAATAGTTTTCTTATAGAGCACTACTCCATATATGAGCGCTCCCAATATAAGCAGTATAAAAAGTATTCCTGTAATTATTCCGTTGTCATAAGCCACCTGAAGATACACGTTGTGAGCATGAACAGCTATCTCTCCAGTAGGAAGCTCCGCTCCCATTACATCATGGCCTGTCAGATTAAGTTCTTTAAAATATGACTTAAAGATGGTGATTCTTCCACCTGATATCACGTCAAGCTTGTTGTCCATATCAACATAACCACCAAGCTCCTCTGTAAGAATTAAGAGCTCAGCTCTGGTGAAGCCGTTTGAAACAAGATAGCCGCCCACAGGCTCTGGCAAAGTGATAGCACCCTGCATAGGATAACCATAAATATCCAGTATAGGATTTCCATCCTTGTCATAATTATCTGAATCATTAGGGTAATTATACCCCTCCCAATCAAGTCCCAGAATTTTGTGTCCAAATAGCTTTACAAATCTCTCAACGCACATGAAGTTAGTGTTATCCCAATCAGCACCGCCTCTTATCTGAACATCAGTATCATCTATTTCATAATGAACAGGCTCCGCTATCATTGTAGGAATGATCCTCTGCATAGTAAATGCCGCAGGGAAGCACACCAAAACTGAAAGGATCATAGTGCAAAGGATTCTTCCAAACTGTTTTTTGTGGAAAGATATTACAACTATAACCACTGCAAATATGCAGGCAACTATAGCCACATAGGTAGTCCTTGATACTGTGAACAGGGCATAGGACATGATCCATCCAAAAAGAACTATCTCTTTCCAGGCTGTCTTAAAAAGTTCGATTCTTGATGAGTTCTTAGGGAAAGAAATAACCTTTATAGCCAGCATTACAGTCGCAGCAGCTCCCATGGCTGTAAAGTATTCAGCAGTAACTGTAACTGTGTGGAAGATAAATCCAAATCTTCCAAGCATATATCCTGCAAAATATCTGTGCAGTAGTGAAAATCCAAGGGATATAGCAAAGTTCAGCATTAGTCCCCCGGAAAGGATCTTGTACCAGTCAAGTCGGCCTCTCCACATCAGCATTCTGATGAAAAGAGCTCCATATATCAGGACCATAAATACTCCCCAGGTTCTGGTATTTCTAAAAACAACAAGACAAGCAAAAAAAGCAAGGCTGATCCAGCCAAATACTGTCAGTGAATAGTTTGTTCTAAAGAAAGGCTTTTTGCTCCTTACATTGCTGATCATGCCATGGACAAGCGGCCTTACTACACCTATGACAACAAATCCTGCCAGAATGACTATCACAACGAAATATCTGAGTGCAAGATTTCTTATATCGTACTCTTTATCTGACATGGTAAGCTTATTTTGTCCATAATAGCCTATGGACCATATAACTGAAACCACAAGCCATATCAGATTAAAGACATTGAAAACTTCTTTAAATGAAAATGTCAGTAATATTAAAAGCAACAGGCATATTTCCATGCGTCTTTGTGAAAGAGTATGGAAGATGTCATAAAGACCGTTCATATATTCACTTGCATACCAGATTGCCATAGCTATCATAAGCATCTGAAGAACATATACGACTTTATTTTTGTCAGCGATTCCATCCCAGAAGGAAATCCCCAGCTTATGTGTCACAACCTTGTGATTGATTCCGTAAAATACTATTCCTGCACAGATGATAAGTCCAAGCTCATAAAAGATAATATCTATTGCTCTCGAATCAAACATCTTAAGAGGAAATACCATTATCATAAGCGTAGCAAAAAATACTGCTGCCACAGGATTGGCTATAAATCTAAGGGCCTTTTCAACAGTTGAAATGGTATTTTTTTCAGGATATTTTTTAAAGAACAGCTCTATGATGGTAAATGCTGTGATTGCTACAACAAGCGCAATCAGGATAGCAATCATAGAAAAGCTCTTGGGCATAGGTACTCTGTAATTATAGTTTGCATAGAAATGCCTTGCTGGTATCTCCTGGCCTGAGCAAAAGAGGCTTCCAACATATCCGGCCTCTCCATTTAGATCCTCAAGTCCAATCTTGTACATAGACCTGCAATCCTTGAGAACAAGGCTGTAGTTCTTGCCAACCTCCACATTAAGTTCCATGGGAATATTAACAAATCCAGGGATCTCATACTCATCTGTATCGACAACTACTCTTAAGACCTCTGTATAATTCTCATCAAGAACCTGGGCCATGATGTATTTGCCAGTTGCCATTTCTGAAATGTATACATCTATGCTGCTAAGCCTGTCATACTGTGTTATGAAATTCTGTAGATAACTCCTCTCAAAGGAGGCATTCTGCTCAGTAGCCCCTACGTATTCGCCACCAGCACTATATTCCTTTACATCTGTCCATACTCTAAAAGGCCATATGCTAAGCACTACCAGAAGTGTCAGCAACATGACCACTATTTTAGCTCCAGTTTTTTTACTGATTATTTTTCTCATTTATCTGTATTCCCACTATTTTTAAGCGCAAAAAACCATCATTAAATATTAACATACATGCAGTTCTTAATCAAACTCGCCAAACGCGTATCTCTTATTACTCTATTCCCGCATTGGATGCAGGATTTCCTGCCAGCAGCAAAGGAAGAGAAGTCCAGAGATAAACTACATATCTCACTAGATATGTAGGCCCCAGAAGGACTGTCAAAAAGGTTAAGATCATTGGCATAAATGGCAACACGCCGCTAAAGCTTTTTCTTGATAACCTGTAAAAGAGAACAAACATGTAGATAAGCAGAATGCAGCCAGGTTTGAACAGAAGCGCAAGTACAGGCGCATCCTGCTGAAAACTTCCAATTGAAAGGTATCTGTACAAGGAGTCAAGTGCCGGAATAAGGCTGACTCTATGTCCTGGTGCCTCTACCTCATAGCCAAAATAGGAGCTGTCTTCATAAGTAAATGTAAATACTGTATTCCCCTGGTAAACATTCATGACAGAAGCTGGGTACCAGTATCCATAGGAAGTCAAAAACCATGCATTTAAATATGTCATTGGTTTTCTGACAAGAAGACTTTTCCACAGCTTCCAGAATGACTTTGAATCCTTCTCATAGAGTTCATTGTCAAAGCCAATCTTTACCATATCTGAAACCCTTGGAGTATACAGCTTTAGGTTTTCCTCTGGTATATAGCTAATAAGTAGCTCTTTTTCTTCCTGGGTCATTATGTCCGGCTCATAGGTATATACCCTCGCCATCTGCATTATAGGCACCGTAAGAATTTCCTGGTGATGGGTTCCTTCACTGCTAAGAATTCCAGAAAAAAGCCCTGAGATGATCAGATATAAAGCTACAGGAATGAGCAGCATAGGAGTTACAAAGCTCTTTATCTTTTTCCTGAAATAGAAAAGTGCAAAGGGCACAAATACTAAATAGGCGTAAAAGCCATTATGTCTAAAGAGCGGCATTAAAACAGCTGAGCTGATAAACAGGACCACCTTACTCCTACTTGATAGAAATCCTTCCAAATCCTCAACCATCTGGAATAAGAATACTGTAAGGAGTAGCAAAAAAGCTCCAAACAGGCCGTCTTTACTGGAGCAAAGGGTAAACATCACTATGGTTGGAAAAAGGCCGTAGTAAAGACATGTGATCAAATTTCCTGTCTTTCCAAGTTTCTTTTGGTAAAGATAATCTGTAACATAGGCAAATATAGCCGTGATCACCATCATTTGAAGAAGAATATAGAGAAATATTCCCGCATTCCATGAACCTGTAATCTTGTGGACAAGGGCTATTGTGCCGCCTAAGAGAAGCACATGCAAAAGCGGATGGTGTGTGGTAAAGGTCCTGGTCAGTACTTCATTGAGCTCATCCTGAGCGTCATACACGAAAAAGCCAGGAAATGTTCCAAGAAGTACCGGAATATTTAAAGCCATCATAAGAATCCAGTTCTGCACAAATCTGCTCTTCTTGTCGCTCTTGCCATAGCTTGCCCTGTATTTATCAAGTCTAAACAGGCCCATCAGTTTCTCACCGTAAAAGGTGCTGGTGTAATTATCCCACACGTGCTTGGCATCAACTGTCAAAACCACCATTATAAGGGCCATTATGTACATGGCATTTTTATCTGCAAGATTTATCCGGGACTGATTCTCAAGCTGGTATCCAAGTACCATAAAAAGCCCTGATAAAACGCCAAATAAGCCTGACATAAGCCAGGCTATCTTACTGTTTCTATTGAATTTGTTCTTCCCCAAATCACTCTTTTCCATCTTCTGTAGTCTCGCGAATTACAAATTGTGGATTTTTGTTCTGAGAAATATATACTCTCCCCAAGTACTCTCCGATCATTCCAAGCATCAGCATCAGCATTCCGCCAATAAAGATTATGGCACTCATAAGAGCTGAAAATCCCACAGGAACATCAGGGCGCACAAACTTTTTAACTATTGTATAAATACCGTAGATAAAGCCTATCGCTGCAAAGGAAAAGCCTGTAAAGGTTGCAACCCTCAGGGGCTTTATGCTAAAAGCAGTAAATCCGTTTATCCAAAGGCCAAAGAGTTTTGCAAAATTATATCCGCTTTGGCCAATTTCTCTTTTCCTATGGTTAACATCAACATTTACTATATTCTTGGTGGTCCTAAGCACAAGACCTATAACGTAAGGATAGGAACTTTCATATTTGACCATCTCATCTACTACAAACCTGCGTACTGCAAAGTAGCTTGAAACAAAGAGCTCCTTGGGCTTACCCAGCATCACATAGGCCATAGTTTCATTCATAAAGGTTCCAAAGTTCCTGAATAGATTGTGCTGCTTGTGGCTATATCTTGCATAAGCTACGTCTGCTCCTTCTTCAAGAGCGTTAATAAGCTTGTAAGCTTCATCAGCTGGAGTCTGTCCGTCGTCATCAAGGCAGATAACATAGTCTCCCGTTGACCTGTGAAGGCCAGCCATAAGGGCAGCATGCTGTCCAAAATTCTTGGCAAAATTGATGCCAAAAACATCGTTATTATCAGCCTTGGCCGCTATCTCTTTTAACTTATCCCAGGTATTATCTGGCGAGCCATCATTGACCAGAATGATTTCGTAGGTATAATCCGGCATGCCTGACATGGTATCTCTTATTTCATCAACCACAGATCCTATAGTATTTTCTGACCTGTAACATGGAATCACAAAACTAATCTTCTTGTTGTGCATTAGGAATTTGCCCTTTCAGTTTGTAAAAGATTCTCCATGAGTATCATATCACTTTTTATGCCATCACTGCACTCAACCATTGGAAGCTTTTGATACTCTCTAAATCCGGCATTCTCATAACTCTTTATAGCTACACTGTTATAGCTAAATGCCCTGAGGATAAGTCTCTTAAGCCCAAGATCTCTTGCATATTCAACAGCAAGCCTTGCTGTCTCATTACCATAGCCCTTTCCAGTGGCATCATCCTCACCGATAAATACGCCGTACTCGGCCTCAGATTTATCTTCTGTTATGTACTTGAGATACACACTACCAACTGGCCTGTTTCCATTATTTTTTTCACATATGATCATCTGTACTACACGGCCTGCAAAAACCTGAGTCTGCAGCCAGTTTTCGTGAATTTCTCTTGTGAATGGAACCCTGTAGACAAAGTTCTGTCTTACTCTTTCATTATTTCTCCACTTAACAATAAGATCAGTATCATCTCCTGTTATAAGCCTAAGACAGACCTGTTCTCCAGTTTTGATCATCTTTTCGTCCATTACTCTACTCTCTCTACCTTGTATATTGCAAAAATTTGATTTATAAGATCAACTTTATTTAAATTAACTTCTATTCCCTTTTCTCTGTAATAATCTGAAAGCCAGGTAACATCATCCATATCCCTGATAACAAAGTATACGTTTTCAGATAAAAGCGCATCCTGGGCATTCTTAAAGCCTGCCTTTTTTAGCTTATCCCTGTAGGCAGGACTCTTACTGGCCCATCCGCCTAGTATATCGTGGTTAGAGAAGCTGTTATCTACTCTGTAAAACATTTTCTCAGAAAAAGTGGCATCACCAATAACATTGTCCCCAGTGGAAACGCTTGTATATACGTCAACAAAGTAATAGGAATCCTTATTATCTTTAAAGTAATCGTAAAGCGTCTCATAATGAGCAAGCATCAGGCTTCTCTCGAAATACTCTCTCTCAATTACTTTGATCTGCATTGGCACTGTGACCATTCCAAGCAGGCAGATACAAAGTGCAGGAACCCACAATTTCTTTTGTCTGTCTTTTACAATCAGTGTCAGCATTCCTAGAAGTATCAACATTTCAAGGAAGTACATAGGATGCGTTATCCTTATAGGATCTCTTCCTCTCATTATGATGTAAAGCCACAAGACACTCCTGCAGGCAAAAAGAACTACCATCAGGCCAATACTCTGAAGCAGTCCTGCTCTATCTTTTTTGTAAATAACAATGCACGCGATAAATACAAAAATATAAAGAGCGATAACTCCCATATTCCATGGATAGTCTGTCATTGGATACTCATAGGCCCTTGGAGTTTCAACATGATGAAGCCTGTATATATAAAGAGATACCGCATTCATCAGCCTGTCCTTAAGTGGTTTCTCTTCTCCTCTTAAGCTTGCGGCATAGTCTGCTATTTTCTTGAGGGTATCTGCGTTTATTTCATCATCAAGTTCAAAGTTATAGTTAAGAAGGAGTTTTTGTTCACTCTCAGACAAACCTATACTTCCATAAAAGTCCTTGTTCTCTGCGTAATCAGGAATGTACTGAAAGTCATAAAGCTCTGTCCTGTTGTCAAAAAACCTGTTAAATTCCTTCCACTCAGGATTGCTATAGGCTATTCTGTGAGCCATCTGACAAGCAAAAAGTCCAAGGATCAGAAAAGCGCAAAGTCTTACATATTTGCCAAAAAGATGCTTTCTAAGACCACATTTTGAAATACCTTTATCATCTGCAAGGCTCAGCCTGGTAAGGCACCATTTTATCAGAATGGCAACGCCTACCATAGGTAGTGTCAAAAGAAGCATCTCTGACCTTATCAGATATGCTACAAGGATCATTATTATAGCTATTATGTCATCCTTTTTGGAATTGTCATTGGATGAAAGTATAAGGAAAGCCGCTGTTGCCGATAAGAGGCCACAGACAACAGTATACTGAACATAAAGAAGGTGTGGCCAGAAAAATCCAAGAACCACACTGGCAAAGGCAATAATATAAAGGACGCCCTTCCTTGCATTTTCTCCATACTCATATACTTTTTTACCAATGATAAACATACACAGATATTGCAAAAGACATAAAAAGATGCCATACCAATCTGCATTTATCCCGGTTCTATATAAAACAGAGATAAAGAAGCTGATAGGATACAGCATCTGGATATTATGTCCCTCAGGAGTTCCTGTATAGGCTCCTGAGAGAATATCTTTCATTAAAACATCATCGTTAAGGTCAAAAAAGTAGTCACCAAAATATGCTGTTAATACAAGCACAGCCAGTACAACTAATGCAGATATTATTGAGCTCTTCAGTGATCTAAGCTTTTCCATACTATTCCCCAATTATGTGAATTTGTAGAACTCCTTAACCCTCATAACAACTTCATCAATATCATCATTAGTAAGCTTGTAGTACATAGGGAGTCTAAGAAGTCTCTCGCTCTCTCTGGTAGTATATCTATCTTCTCCTCTGAACTCACTGTATATCTTACCAGCCTTTGAAGAATGAAGTGGTACATAGTGAGAAGCAGGAAGGATATCGTTACTCTTAAGGAAGTTTATAAGCTGCTCTCTCTCTTCAAGGTCCTTACACTTAATATAGAACATGTGAGCATTGTGAACGCATTCCTCTGGAACTACTGGGAGCTCAATAAGCTTCTTTTCCTCAAGTGGTCTAAGTGCCTCAAAATATCTGTTCCAATGATCCATTCTGGCATCATTGATCTCGTCTGCCATTTCAAGCTGAGCATAAAGGTAAGCTGCATTCATCTCACTTGGAAGATATGAAGAGCCTGGCTCGATCCAACTATATTTATCTACCTTACCAAGTTTATAAAGAGTTCTGTTAGTACCCTTTTCTCTGATGATAATAGCATCATCCACAAAGGTCTCATCTCTTAAAAGAAGGGCCCCGCCTTCACCCATACTATAGTTCTTGGTCTCGTGGAAACTAAAGTTACCAAAATCGCCAATTGAACCAAGTGCCTTGCCCTTATAGGTTGACATAACGCCCTGAGCAGCATCCTCGATAACATAGAGATTATGTCTCTTAGCAATATCCATGATCGTGTCCATCTCACAGGCAACACCTGCGTAGTGAACAGGAACTATAGCCTTAGTCTTGGAAGTAATAGCCTGCTCGATTTTTGTTTCATCGATGTTCATTGTATCTGGTCTGATATCTACAAATACAACCTTGGCTCCTCTAAGTACGAAGGCATTTGCTGTAGAAACGAAGGTATATGAAGGCATGATAACCTCATCACCTTCCTTGATTCCAGCCAGTATAGCTGACATCTCTGTAGCATGAGTACAGGATGTAGTAAGAAGTGCCTTGGATACACCTGTCTTTTTCTCAATCCACTCATTAGCCTTGGCTGTAAATGGACCATCTCCGCATATCTTCTGATTCTCAACACACTCTTTAATATAATCAAATTCTTTTCCAGTAAATGGTGGTACATTAAAATTTATACGCATAAGTTACTCCTCTGAGGCCAGCTTCTCTTTCTGGTCTGGTTTTTTAAAGACTATAAGTTTACTGATAATATAGTTAAGTACTATTACAACAAAGGTTGCTCCCAGCTTGACTGGCATTTTGGGGAATCCCATAAGTGTTATAAAAACAAAGATCAGAAGATCTTCAACCACAAGTGTAAAGAGCCTTCCTAAAGTAAATGATCCTGCCTGCTTCAGGAAATCCTTTTTGGTGTCTACCTTGCCATCAAATACCCATGTTCTGTTGGTAAAGAACTGGAATGCAACACATATTACCCAGTCTATAGAGTTATTGACCACCTCATTAAGGTGCATAACACTGTCCATGAACCAAAAAAGAAAAATACTCAAAAAGAAAGTAAGTCCTCCAAAGAAGAGGTATAACAAACCTTCCTTGTACTTCTTATAAAAAGGTTCAAATATGTTCAGAATGGGTAAAGACATGATCCTGTCAAAAATATCTTTCTTTTCTTCCATAAAAACTAAATCAGTCCTCACTTTCAAATCCTGTAACGAAAACTGTCAATCTTTCGTTCTCAAATACCTTATTATAATCATGTTCAGCCATATAGTCCAATAAAATATCATATTTTGAATTTATATTAGCATATTCTGCCATGTCCTTGCCAACTATGATCATAGGCTCTGGCTCCTTAGAAACAGACAGCTCAGAAAGAGCCGTTTCAAATTTGTCAACAGAATAACTATCAAGATCTGGCCACGTAGTGTTTATAGCGGGTTCAAGATCATAAATGTAGGAAAGCCCTGGAACTCCGCCAAAAAATATGGTTTTCTCATCCATAAGGGAGTTCTCACCTAGGAAATCATTTAGCTCTTTTAGACTATCAGCATTGGCCTTGGTAGTTTTCATACCAGAAATCTTCTCGATTCCACTAACGTAACTATCTCTATCTGTTCCATCCATTCCATCTCCGAAAGCAAATCTAAAATGGAAAATTGTTCCCTGGATCAGAAGAACTATAATAACCATTGTTATCATTGCCTGCCATGGAAAATTTATATCCTTATCCCCGAGTCTTTGCATAAGGCGCCTGATAAGCCATAAAGTAATAGGTGCTATGATAAAAAGACAATTTAAAATGGGATATGTATAGTTATTGCTTCCAACTGGCAGAACAAGTATCAGCATCACCACAGCAAATGAAAGAGCCTGTTCCTGCTTGTTTCCATTCAAAAAGCCAGTGGAGCCCAGGGTTCCAATGATAACAGCTATTATCACAAACATCATAGCAACACTAAATATGCTGTCATAATATGTATAGTTCCTGGTAAAGGTTCCTACAGCGAAGAAATATCTGACAAGAATAAGAAGTCCTGCCACATACAGTCCTTTCTTGATCCAGATATACTTATCTGTTTTTAGCATGAACATTACTATTCCAGCCAACATGCATGGCACAATGATTGCCATCTTGATAAGTACTGAGGTATATCCCTCAATTATCATCGAGATCATTCCACCAGAAGAATAATCCGAAGCGCCACTAGTCATGCTAAACAAGGATCCAATCATATTAAAATATGCAAGCGGCCCATACATAATGCATGTTATCAAATAAAAAATGCCAAATCCAGTTACATAACCACCGATACAGATGCCTGTTTTTTGGGTTGCTGCTGGAAGTTCCTCTTTTGTGATAAAAAGATAGAACCAAAGGATCAGGATCAGGGAAGCTTCCACTATATTGGGAAATCTCACCATCACATTGATTCCAAGAAATACTCCTGCCAGAAACAAATATAGCTCCTGCCTCTTCCAGGCAAACATTCCCTTTAAAAGCATCAGAGCACCAAGTGATAAAAATACATAGGACAAGTTGTTATACAATATAGCCTTTGGACACCAGCAGAGACTTTCTGCAATAAATAGTCCTATAAATATCATCCAACCAGGCATATAGTCCTGAAGCATATAATACGAAACAAGCGCCACAAAACTTATAAGAAAGCTGCAGTAAACGCCAATTCCCAACATAGTACCCCCAAAGGGTAACTGCATGAATAGTTTTCCTACAAGGTTGCTGATAAATGTAGATAGTATCCACATGGGATCAATAGAAGACATATACTCAAAATTTGTCAGGCTATAAGTAGTATCTGCTATATCTATTCCCAAATTTACTCCTATGAGCGGGTATAATAGTAAAGCCACTGGAAAAACATATTTTTCCAGTGGTGCCTGATATCTTTTGAACTTATAGAAAAAACTTCTGATAGTACTCAACATAACGACTCATCCCATTGTCTTATCTTCTTAAAGAGCCATGTATCATGACAAACTCTTCCTACAAAGCCAAATACAAGTTTTCGGATCCAGTCAACAAATACACCAGCTGTAAAGATTATAACTATTGAAGCTGCAAGGTGCAGAGCATATAAAGGGACACTATGTACAGGAACTTCTCCTATTATATGTTCTATCCACTCTACCCATCTGTCCTTCATCTCAATATGCATGTGAAGAAGGTATACACCAAAGGTAAATGGCGCTATAAATCTGATCACATCCGCAGTCTTGTTTTCTTTTACCCTGAAATATCTAAAGAAAGAGAAAAGTCCCAGAGAACCAGTGAGGGTAAAGAAATAATTAAAATGAAACGGAACATCAAAGAAATAAATAAAGCCTCCCCTTGTCAGGTTTATATAGTAAATTCCAAACTTCATAAAGGCAATGATAATGCAGGATATAAAGAAGACTATAAGGCTATTTCTGGCATTATAGAACACCCTTACATCATATTTACGTATATAAGCTGCAATAAGGTACAAAACAATAAACCATCCGTAGTCATATCCCCACTTATCAGTAACGAACATAACTGGAACAAAGCTCTTAATAAAGCAAAACCATATTAGCAGTCCCAAAATAACTGTCTTGAGCTGCTTACGAGAAAGTGCATGTATTGCTGAATTCATGACAGGAGCAAGAACATACATGATTATATAGGCTGTCACAAACCAGTAGTGTTCAGAGGTTATTGGAAAAAGATACTGAACTATCTTGTAAAAGGAATCATTTGACCTTACAACATAAGTTCCAGTAATCATCATGACTAAAGAAATCATGACCGTGTAAAAAAACACCTGGCAGATAAGCTGCAAAACACGGCTCAGTTTAACCTTGGAATTAGAAAGGAAATATCCACTTATGAATACATAAGTGTTAAGACCTGTTATGCAAAAAGCCTCTAAAATAGTTGCATAGACGTCTACTCCTGTAACTGGCATTCCCAAATGGATCAGTGTATCACAATAGGTATTATAATGAAGTACAATGATCATTATCATTGCAACTATTCGCAGGAGTTCAAAGTTTGCATTTCTCTTTTTTCCTAGCACTACCCCGTCTGACATATATCCTCCAACTATTACTGTCTTTCTATTTCAGCCTTGCCATCACCAACTCTGTAGACCATATCACATTTCTCTATGGTCTGAAGCCTATGAGCAATAATGATCAAAGTTTTTTTGCCATGGAGCCTATTAATAGAATCCATGATTGCTGCCTCAGTTTCATTATCGAGAGCTGATGTAGCCTCATCAAGAATAAGAACCTCGGGATCTTCAAAAAGAGCTCTGGCAATACCAATTCTCTGTCTCTGTCCACCAGAAAGCCTGATTCCTCGCTCACCTATCTGTGTATCAAGGCCCTCTGGAAGTCCCTTAACGAACTCATCAAGAGATGCCTCTTTTAAAGCCTGCCATACCTTGTCATCATCTATTTCATCATCCGCATAGCCAAAGGCCACATTCTTGCGGATTGTAGAATCCACCATAAAAATAGTCTGTGGTATATATCCAATATTCTTGAGCCAGCCCTTGTAATTGGACATGACATCTACGCCATCAGCAAAAATATTACCGCCCTCCGGCTTTAATAGTCCGAGCAATACGTCTACGATTGTGGTTTTTCCAGCACCGGATGTTCCTACAATTCCCACTGACTTTCCTACAGGAATCTTCATGGAAGCCTTGTCTAAAATATAGGATTCTGTATTAGGATATTTGTAGCAGATATCAATCATTTCAATATCCTTGGTAACAGGAAGCTTTTCTACTTCTACTTTTTTCCTATAGTCATCGCTATTATATGATACTGATCCATCATTTATTTCCTGCTGCAGATTGTCAGTAACATTCATCATAAACGGCTCAAAGTAAGCAATTGAAGTCAGATAATTATTTATCCTGTTGGCACTTGGAAGAAGCCTTGCTGCAGCTACTCCCATGAGAGTAAGCTGTGATACCAGGTCCTTAAGCGCTGTTCCTTGAGACATATCAAAAAGCATGTAGCCCACCATACCTGCAATTGCAATTGTCTCGATAAGAAGTCTTGGTGTGGAATTATAGAGATTATATTTTTGAACTGCGTACACATAACCTGCTCCGCAATCAGCATAGCCATTGATAAAATAGTTTTCCTTGCCTGCAATCTTTATCTCTTTTATTCCTGTAACAGACTCATTAATCCACTTATACAAACCGCTGTAATAGTCCTGATTGTCCTGTCCAGCCTTGACCATTACCGGTTTTATAAGATATTTGATTATAAGAAGAACTGCCGTTAAAAGAACTGCAATGGTAATAGTCATCTTGGCATCCTGACTGAGCAGAATGGCTGTAAGAAATATAAATACAATAACTTCGCTGGTAAGCTGAAGGCAGCTTAAAATAAGTGCGTACATATTGTTAACATCAGAGGTAATACTACGCTGTATAACGCTGGTATCAGCATTAAGGTAATACTCGTAAGGTCTCTGCATGAAGTTGATCATCATTCGCCTTGATGTTGC
>JAEEGL014107089.1_pt1 | contig 18900 bp, 18 predicted proteins | sample 9134231 | NCBI WGS metagenome assembly JAEEGL01 (sample SAMN16246548, study PRJNA631951) | gut metagenome | biome: gut microbiome; feature: rumen; material: fiber-attached | host: Bos | place: Iran: Karaj | collected 2018-10 | reverse complement strand
GAAGAACCTATTGTGGAAGAACCTATTGTGGAAGAACCCATTGTGGAAGAACCCATTGTGGAAGAACCCATTGTGGAAGAACCCATCGTGGAAGAACCTATTGTGGAAGAACCTATCGTGGAAGAACCCATTGTGGAAGAACCCATTGTGGAAGAACCCATTGTGGAAGAACCCATTGTGGAAGAACCCGTTGTGGAAGAACCCGTTGTGGAAGATACTCCTATTGAGAAAAAGGATGATTTTGGTTTTATCCTAAACTTTGAGCCAGCGGAAGAAACCACACCTTCTGTCTTTACCTCAGGCGACGAGATTGAGATGAACATCCCACAGGTGGAGACACAAAACGAAAAAACTGAACCGAATGCTAAAGAAGAAGAGATACCTTACGAGCCAGTGATTTTCGGCAACATGACAGAGAAAGAAGACGCTGGCTTTGAGCTTGACACACCCGAGACATTAGGTGACAAGCTTCAGCAGGAAGAGGATCATTCCTTAGCCGCCAAACTACAACACAGCACTGTTAAAGACCTGCGCAAAGCCATTGGTATCAACGAGAAATTCCTGTTTGTGAACGAGCTTTTCGGCGGCAGCATGGAGAAATACAACAAATCAATCGAGAACCTCAACGACCTCAAGACCTTGAACGGTGCCCTCATCTACATGAATGAGCTGCGCATCGAGCTGCAATGGAACAGCAACAACGAGGCCTACAAGAAACTCCTCGAATTGGTACACCGCAAGTATGAAGCCTGATGAGCCAGCTTTATCTCGTTCCCACCCCTATCGGCAACCTTGATGACATCACCTTGCGTGCCATCAACGTGCTCAAGGCTGTTGACGCCATCCTCGCTGAGGACACGCGCACTTCGGGCAATCTGTTGCGCCATTTAGGCATCAGCAAACCCATGACGGCCTTTCATCTCAACAACGAGCATCAGCAGGTGGAGCACATCGCTGACCGCATCGAGGCTGGCGAGACCTTGGCCTTGGTGACCGATGCCGGCACACCCGCCATCTCCGACCCCGGATTCATGTTAGTCCGCGAGTGCATCAAACGCGGCGTCAAGGTGGAATGTCTGCCCGGCCCCACCGCCTTCGTGCCAGCCCTCGTTAACTCGGGACTGCCCGCCGACCATTTCATTTTCGAAGGCTTCCTGCCCCACAAAAAAGGCCGCCAAACCAAAATACAGCAAATCGCCACCTACCCCTACACCACCATCCTCTACGAGTCGCCTTATCGTTTGGTAAAAACCTTGCAGCAACTCATGGAGGTGATGGGACCCGACCGTCAAGTATGCGTGTCGCGTGAGCTGACCAAAATCCACGAGGAAAACGTCCGCGGCACCTTGGCGGAAGTCATAGAATATTTCAGCCAGAAAGACGTTAAAGGAGAAATCGTGATTGTTGTGGAGAGTGAACGCCCTGAAAAGCAACCTAACCCAGTCTAAGGCATCGCCTTGGGATCTTTGATACGAAATGATGAAACGGATATTGTTGTTTGTTTGTTGTTTAATCACCACCGTCGGATGGGCGCAGGAACCTCAGCGTGAGCGCACGTTAATCCATATCGAACACGCCAACCAGCTCCACAAGACCGCCGGTTCCGAAGCCGTGCATCTCATCGGCAACGTCCATATCCGTCACGACAGCACCCATTTCTATTGCGACAGCGCCTATTATTACGAGGCCATGAACAGCTTCGACGCTTTCCAAAACGTCCACATCAAAATCAACGACAGCATCGACATGTACAGCCGCACCATGAAATACGACGGCAACCTGCGTTTCGCCGAGTTCTTCGACAATGTGCGCATGAAGGATGACTCCACGCTGCTCCGCACCGAATACATGACTTACGACCGAAACCTGCACTTAGCCAGCTATCCCCACCACGGCATCACCACACGGGGCGACAAGCAACTTGTCAGCGAAATCGGCTTCTACCGCGACGATATCAAAGAGTTCCGCTTTTTCAAGACCGTGGAAGTAACCAGTCCGAAATACCAAATGTTCACCGACACCCTTTATTACAACACCCGCATCGATAAAATGTGGCTCCAAGGTGGAGGACTGATGAAAAACGAAAACAACCAAGAGATTGAAGCCGACTCGATGCTTTATGACTGTCAGAAGCATTTCACCAAAGCGGTCAACAACATACAGATCACCGACACGGCATACAACGTCATCATGTACGGACAATACGCCGAATTATGGGAAAAAACCGGTTTTTCATTCGCCACCGACAGCGCATACGTAGTGTATTATGACGGCGGCGACTCCCTCTTCATCGCTTCCGACACCATGTTCTATCACTTCAAGGCCGAACTCAACGAAGAGGAAAAAATCATCGGTCGCCGACATGTGCGCTTCTATAAATCGGACATGCAAGGACAATGCGACACCATGACCTTCTTTATGGCCGACTCCATCATCAGGATGCGTGTCGATCCTGTGTTGTGGACCGACAATTCACAAATTACAGGGGACCACATCGACATCAAGACCGCCCACCACGCCATCGACAGCCTGTTCCAAAAAGGAAACGCCTTCATCATCTCCAAAGACAGCATCGAAGGCTACAACCAAATCAACGGCAACGAAATGGTCTCGAAATTCAAGGACAGCAGCATCGACCACGTAAACGTCACCGAATCGTCAAAAGTGATCTCATGGCTGCGCGAGGATGACGGCTCGCTCATCGGCATCAACAAGTCATCTTCCAAAAACATGAAAATCCTGATGAACGACCAAAGCATCTCCCTCATCAAATATTACCAAAACATTGATGAAACCCTTTATCCCGAGAAGGATCTCAAGGAAAAAGACCGATATTTAGACGGTTTTATTTGGCGGGAAGAAGAACGACCCAAAGACAAAGAGGGGATTTTTAAATGGGTTTTACCAACAGTTGTCGGCAACGATTAATAATAATAAACTAATTAATTGAAAAAAAATATCCAAATTAATAGTGTTGTTTAAAAAATCAACTATCTTTGCGGCGAAAAGCTAAAAAACGACACTATGGAAAAGAAAAATCCCATCGAAGAAGCCCGGCGTTATGTGGACAACGCCAAACAACTATTGGCTGAAAACGGCGAATATGATTCCAAGAACCGTCTATATGGCGACAGAAAATATGTTAAGATGGCTGGTGACACCTTATGGAAAGGGGTGTTGATGGTTTTGGACACAGTGTTTCACGTCAGACAAGACCGCCGCACACGGGTACATATTGAGGACTACAAAGAGGCCATCAACAAACGCGACGGCAAATTGGCAAAACTCGTAAATACCGGGTATGACATAATGCATCTTTACATGGGTTACGATGGTGTCCTTAACAAAAAAGTTTGTGACGAAGGTTTTCGTATTGCCAACGACATCATCGACCGATGCGCCAAATTGATTTAAAAGGCTAAACGACAACTGGCACGCTGGTTTCCTCTTCACCATCAGAAGCATCCTCCTCACTATCAGGAACATCCTCATCGCTATCAGAAGCGTTTTTCACAGCTTCCCTCACAATATCAAACCCTTGATAGACGTAAGGCACGGCCTGCTCCACATACGGATACAGCATGGATTCTTCCTTTGAATCTTCCTTGACAACACCCTTCAAATTCAAGACATTCAGCAACATAACCAAAAGGCTGCATATCAAAAGCCCTTTGGCGATACCCACTAAGAACCCGCCTATTTTGTCAACAAAACCTAAATTAATGGTTTTCACTATTTTCGCTAACAGCCTTCCCAAAAGATTCACCACCACGGCCACCACAATAAAAGTGACAACAAACGAGATCAGATGCAGGTATTTCGGGTCAATCTCAACGTATTGCACTAATTTATCAGCTGTGAAATCCGAGAAGTGAAAGGCTCCATACAATCCCAAACCGAGCCCCAACAAAGTGGCAGCTTCGATAATGATGCCTTTGCGCCAGCCACCGATGCCGAACACGACTAACAGCACCGCTATGATAATGTCTAAATAATTCATTTATTCGGAATAATAAAGGATCATACGTTCAATAGCACGTTGACACACGGGACAGAACACATGACCCGCGAAAGTCTTCATCAGACAGTCCATATGGGGACTATAAACGCCTTCTGGCTCATAGCCTCCACCTTCAAACACACCTATGGTATTCTCATATTTAGGCTCACGAGGAGTCGGCACAGGGGTCTTTTTTCCGATCATGTCCTTCCATTTGATGTCAAAATTCACCAAAGTGGTGATGTTAGGTTCCCAAGGCTCGATGTCGTTATTGTACATGTCGCCATAGGTGGTAGTGTCATCGTAATATTCATCAGCCAAACCCGCAAAGCCATGACCAAACTCATGGATGATGATGTCGCCGCTGAATGAGTTACCCGCCGCACTGGAGCAATAAAAGTTATAGATGCCTCCCCCGCCATATTTCTCACTATTGATGAGGACATAGATTTGATCGTAAGGCACCTGTCTGGCGAGGTCGCGAATGTCGCGGTTATCAGTACTCATGCAATAGCGTTCAGAGTCGAACGTCCAGTAACTGAAGCGCATCACCGTGTTTTTATACACACGGTCTCCCGGCTCGGTGCAACCTGAATCCTGCGAAGGAGCCATCACGCCACGGACGTTGAAACTTTGCTTATAGCGATCGTATGGCGCATAGTCGAACAGACTTTTGACAAAGAAATCGCAATCTTTCACAAACTTACCCATCTCGGCCTGAGTGTAACCTTCTGGCAGGATAACGATATCGACAGCCTTTGTGACATCTTCGTTGCCAATCCAAGCGTCATACACTGGCAAATTGAGGTTGTCAGCGGTACGGATGAAATAATCATCAGGCGAGACCAACAGACGCATTCCCTCTACAAGTCGGTTTTCCCAATCCTTACGATATAGCACGACTTCAATTTTCTTCTTGGGAAAAGGAACAATGACCGACTCTTCGAAGGTCTTAGTGACCAAAGTAGCCTCAGTGGTGGTCACCCATTCACCGTAAAGGTTTTGGTAACCTTTAGAGAACAACAGATGATCCGTGCCTGGCTCATAGACTCTCACTATGTAGTTTCCAAACTCTAAATTGTCAATCAAATTGGTTTTGGAACCACTCCAATAGGGTTCTTTTATCAACTCTTTAAGGGCAAAACTCGTGGTTTTATCGTTTCCTGTAAGGGTGTAATCCACACGAAGCGAGGCTTCTGTGAACCACTCGTCGAACTGTGCGAAAGCCATGCATGGCATTAAGACCAATAGGAAAAGTAATTTCTTCATGTTTTATGATTTCTTGTTTTATGGGGCAAAGATAATGATAATTTTACTATTTTAGCACTTTAAAATAACAACAACGGCTATGACAAACACTTATTCCATTGGAATCGACATCGGTGGGACGAACACCGACATCGGATTGGTACGTAATGACGGTTTTTGCCTTGCACGGAAAAACCTGCCTACAGCAAAATACTTTGACGCAGACCTTTATGTGGCTGATATCTGTCAGAAAATCACTGAGATGATGAAAGAACAACAAGTGGAGGCCATTGATGGCATCGGCATCGCCGCGCCGGCGGGCAACTATTACACAGGATGCATCGAGAACGCCACAAACTTGAATTTCAAAGGAGTGACTGACTTGAACGCCTTGGTACACAAGCATCTTGACGTTCCTGTGACCGTTTCCAACGACGCCAACGCAGCCGCTTACGGCGAACTGGTGTATGGCGGTGCCAAAGGGATGAAGAGCTTCATCACTTTCACTTTAGGCACTGGTGTCGGCAGCGGCATCGTCATCGACGGTAAGTTAGTACATGGCAAGACCGGCAACGCGGGAGAATTAGGCCATGCCATCCTGATTCCTGATGGTCGCTTATGCGGCTGCGGCAGGAAAGGCTGTTTAGAGACTTACACTTCCGCCACTGGCATCCGCCGGACAGCATTAGAGTTGCTGGAACATCGTTCAGAATACGATGGTGTGCTTGCGAAAGTACCCAAAGAAGAATTAACCAGCAAACACGTTGGCGACGCAGCCAAAGCAGGTGATCCGTTGGCTTTGGAAGTTTTCGCGATGACCGGCAATTGGTTAGGCATTGCTTTAGCTAACGCTGTGGCTTTCAGCAGTCCAGAAGCCATCTTCCTGATGGGTGGCCCCGTGAAAGCCGGTGAGGTACTGATGGAACCCGTCCGCCAGTCTTTCAAGAAACACCTTTGTTTCGTGTATGACAACAGCGTAGAAATCAAGGTTTCCGAGCTTCCAGACAACGACGCGGCTATTTTAGGCGCTGCCGCATTGACGAAAAACAGATAATTAATATATTGCTACTTATTAATAATAGGTGTTTCTAAAATATTTTTTTATCGAATAAAAAATTAATACGATAATATAATGACAATATAATTTTCTTACGTATCTTTGCGGCGAAAATCTAAATAATAACGTCTCATGGAAAAGAAAGACCTTATCGAAGAAGCCCGCCGCTACGTAGAAAACGCCAAAGATGTTTTGAAAAACAACGAAGAATACGACCCAGTTCTTCGTCGATATAACGATCATAAATATGTGCGTGCCGCAGGTCATTACTTGTGGCATGCCGTAATGTTTGCTTTGGATTCAGTGTTCCAAGTCAGGGAAGACAGGCGCACTCGTGTTGACATTAACGCTTATAGAGAAGCTGTAAGGAAAAGAGACCGCAAACTATTAGCACTATTAAATGACAGCTACCAAATACTGCACCTTCACATGGGATATGACGGAATTCTTGTCAAAGACACTTGTGATGCTGGTTTCCGAATCACCAACGACATTATTGGCAGGTGTGAGGCAATGAAGAAGCAAGAAGACAGAAGACAGAAGTAAGAAGTCGGAAGGATTCTTACTTCTGTCTTCTGTCTTCTTGCTTCTTATCTTAAACTATACCTAAACCCAACATATCCTCTGATGCCACTCAGCGGTCCCCAGACCATAGAGGCATCAAAGTCGTTGCCAAATGGCTCAGAAGCTGCCACCAACGGATGCTTTTGCTTGTAGTTGGTAAGGTTCTCACCGCCAGCATACAATTCCCAATGCTTACCTAATTTCTTGGTAACTTGAGCGTTCATAATCACATAAAATGGCGAGCGATCCAGATTTTGACCTTCGGTGGTTGCTGCAGTGGCATTGTCGCTCATGTCAGGAATGCGGCTGTCGCCATTAAACTGGGTAATCAAGTCGAACTGCCAAGTACCAGGTGCATACGATAAGGTAATCAAACCTTTGTAACGGTTCACAAAAGGTTTCTCCATCAAGGAATCGTTGATGGTCATCTTTACATCAGTGTAACGGAAAGCCAGCGACATGTCAAAATCCTTGAACAGCTCGTAATCCACCTGGATTTGAGCGCAATTGGAATAAGATTTGCCATTGAGATTATAGATGCGAATCTCGTGGGCATTGGCGTCACGGTCAAGAACAATCTGGTGGGTAAAATCGGTACGATAGGCATCCACCAACAGCTGAATTTCCTTCTCCCCCACATCAAAATGCTTGGAGAGGTTCAAGCCGAAGTTCCAAGCCTCTTCCATCTCAGGCTTTTCAAGAAAACGGATAACCCTCGATGAAGCCAGTATGGTGGAATTTTCAGCCAAGACATTAGGCGAGCGGTAGCCTTTTCCCGCCGAGAGACGAATAGCAAGCTCGTCGTGGCCACGGAAACGCACATGGAGACGCGGGGTATAGAACAAACGTTCATAATAGGTGTTGTAATCCGCTCGGAAGCCCCCGATGACCGTCCAATGGTGATCATCACTGAAGACATATTCCGCAAAGGCACCCGGCACCTGCTCCACACGATGTTTCGGAGCAATATCAGACGTGGTGACAAGGAAATTCTGATCCTCATCATAACGGTCGTAGGAATAGCTGGCTCCCACAGAATACTTGTGATGGTCATTGACGATATAGGAGTCAAAGAGGATATTGGCATAATAAGAGAATTGCCGGGCGTTATAATCAGAAAGGCCAAAATATGAGTTCATCTTGTGGTAGGTCAGCTGCTGCTGGACACCGAGGCTGGTCTCGGGACGGTCGAAGATGAAACCCGTCTTGGCAAAAGCCTCATAACGATCCGTGCTGATGCCGATGCCATAACGGTCGTAACCCGTTTCGCCACGGCGTTTCGGGTCAAAGTCCATTTGACCGCTGAGACGGTTTTCCTTCAAAGCCTTCACGCCTAATTTGCAGCCGAAATGACCTGTGTTAGGATGGTTATAACGCAGAAAAACACTGTATTGACTGGTTACAGGGTCATCAAGGAAGCCGTCGCCGTTACCATCCATCTTCATGGGATTATAACCCACGTGACCTAACAACAAGAGGCCGTCACGCTCACCTATATTGACACGGGTATTGAAGTTCAGCTCTGTCATGGCCATGCTATTAACGAAGCCATTGACGAACACCCTTTCCGCATGGTCTTCCTGAGGTTCCTTGAAATCTACGTTGATCTGTCCGCTGATGGACTCATAGCCGTTTCGGACAGAGGAAGTGCCTTTGGAGACCGAGATACCATGCATCCAAGTGCCTGGCACATAGCCTAATCCGAACGCTGAGGCCAATCCTCGGAAGTTTGGCATGTTTTCTGTCATCATTTGGGTATAAAGGCCACTAAGTCCGAGAAGTTCAATTTGCTTGGCACCTGTGACCGCATCGGCGTATGCCACATCTACTGAGGCGTTGGTCTCAAAGCTCTCCGCGAGACTGCAACAAGCGCAACGGCGCAGAGCCTCGCCTGTGATATGCTCAATATGATGAGGGTCGATAGTTGACACATACTGCGCTTTCTGACGGGCGGCGATTTCAACCTCATTTAAAGTCAGGGGACTGCTCATGATGTGGTCATAATGTTGTGGCTCAGCCATGTGGTGTACCGTATCGTTGTTATATCCAACAAAGCTGAACACCAGGCACTTATAGGTTGGATGTATCTCAATGCTGTAATGCCCATGCTCATCAGTGACGGTGCCGACATTGGCGATTTTCCAATAGACGTTAACCCCGGGAAGCGGTTGTTTTTTGCCATCGACCTTTTCGTAAACCGTTCCCTCGATAACATTTTGGGCGAAGCCCATTGTCACAAACGACAATAATAATATGATAATTAATGATTTGAAGGTTTTCATGATGTTTCGTTGATTAAAATGGAGCATCCCATGGGATGCAGGTGGGTTTGTAGATGATTTTGTTTTTACCGTTAGAACATCCCTACGGGATGCTGACAGTCACGGATTCTCCCATTAGGACAAAATCCAGAAAGAGCCTTTCTGTTAGGAAAGCTCTATTGATAGAGGATTAAGCTTCAAATTCGAAAAGAAAAGTGTCTTCAGCCGACCAGTGAGCAAATAGGGGATTTTCTCCTTTGCTAACAATTGGAAAACTGGCACGGAGACCTCATTCACTACAGAACGACACATTCCTATAAAAGAGGTGTAAGGCAGATAAATCATCAAGGGCTTTTCCGTTGAGAACGTGTAATTGTCAGTGAATCCGATCTCACTGTCATAATCCTCACAGCAGCATTTGGCGCCAAAATGAACTATCTTGAAATGATCCTCAAGTTCATGAGAATCCATGTGCTCATGGTGATGATGTCCCAAACAGTGCTCACACAGTCTCGAAGCGTCGCCGAAACTGCTCATAACATGATGGTTTTCCGTGCAAAAATGCAAATTGACGTTCATGCCATGAGCGACAAACAACACGTAAAACGCCATCAAAAGAGAGCTTATCTGAAGCATCTTTTTTTTCATGTCACAAAAATAAAAAAATTATTTAAATCCGTTTTTAAATTTTTATATCTTTGTAATCTAAAATCTTTTTAAACAAACAACACCATGAAAAAATTAGCATTTGCATTTGGAGCCATCATTTTGGGCTTCATGCTCACCTCCTGTGGCGAGCCTATCAAAGATTCCATCATCAAAGAAATCGACAACTATTTCACTGCCGCTGAACAGCAGCTCAGCGAGATTGACAACAGCGAGGACTTTTTGGCTTTCGCCAATGCCATGTCTGACAGATCAGACTTGCTGGAAACGCTCGATGAGAAATACGGCAACAAACCCATCAGCGAAGAAGACAACGAGGCCGTTATGAACTATGCCTCTGAAAGAGCCACGGCTTACAACCACAAAGAAGCTGACAAAGCAGCCGAATACCTTACTCCTGCTATAGAGAACTTAGAGGCTGCCCTTGACGAACTGTATGCCGAGTTCCAAGCAGGCGAGGGCTTTTCAGAAGAGACCATTTTCAACTTTTTCGATGCCTATGAACCCGTTGAAGAATTCAACGAATACGACAACGTATTGCCCGAACTTCAAGAACGCGCCAAAATTATCCAAGACAAGTATGAGGAAATGAGCGAATTGATTAATGCCACACTTCAGGAAATGTTTCCTGATGAGTAATCAATTCTCAATTCAATAAAAAAAGGGGGTGTGACACCCCCTTTTTTTATTGGTAAACCTTTACGTCGGTCTCGCCGTTGAGTACCATTAAGCCATTGAGTGCGAGTGCTTTCATTTCGTCCTCGCCGGGATAGACATAGACAGGGGCGATCTTCTCGACGTGTGATTTCACGAGAGCGCAGAAACCTTTGTCGTAGGCCATACCGCCTGTGAGGAAAATGGCATCGACATCCATGCTCATGGCTGACGCTGCCAGTCCGCCGACTTCCTTGGCGACTTGATAGGCCATAGCCTTATAAACCTTTTCCCACTCTTTGTTGCCAGCTTTGATGGCGTTTTCCACCTCAAGGGCATCATTAGTGCCAAGATAAGCCACATAGCCACCTTTGCCTTTCAGCATTTGGCCAATCTCTTTCTTGGTGTATTTGCCACTGAAGCAAGCGTCAACGAGGAATCCTGCCGGAAGCGTTCCAGCACGTTCTGGTGTGAAAGGACCATCGCCGTTCAAGGCATTGTTGGTATCGACCACGCGACCTTTTCTGTGGGCACTGACACTGATACCACCGCCAAGATGGATGGCAATGATATTCATGTCCTCATATTTGCGACCAAGATCTTTGGCCAGCTGACGGGCGATAATCTTCTGGTTCAATGCGTGGAAGATAGAGATACGGGGAAACAAAGGATGGCCGGAATAGCGTGCCACCTCGTCCATCTCATCCACCACCACTGGATCGGCGATATATGCCTTCACTCCTATTTCCTTGGCTATGTCGTTAGCAATGAGGCCGCCTAAATTAGAGGCATGTTCACCGCTATAGCCGATGGTGAGATCGTTGATCATAAGCTCATTCACTTCGTAAACGCCAGAGACCAGCGGACGCAGCAGTCCACCGCGACCCACAATACAGCTCATCTCCTTGATATCGATGGCGGCTTCTTTCAGCTCATTGAGGATAACCTCAGTGCGGAAAGGTTTCTGATCAGCAATGCGATCATATTTGGCGATCTCCTCAGCGGAGTGCTTGATGTTCTTTTTGAACACTTGGTTCTCATCCTCGAAAACAGCGATCTTCGTGGAAGTAGAACCCGGGTTGATGGTTAGTATTTTATTCATAATTCTTTCTTCTTTCTTCTGTCTTCTGACTTCTGTCTTCTGTCTTCTAAAAAAATCATTTTGCCATCATAGCTGCGAGGGCGATAGAATAGAGCTTGGTCTTCGAGGTATCGCCGCGAGAGCTTAGCACACAAGGCACCTTGGCGCCCATAAGCATGGCACCGACTTCGCTCTTGTCGAATTTGGTGCAGCATTTATAGAAGACATTCGAGGCTTCGAGGTTGGGGAACACGAGGCAGTCGGCGTCACCAGCCACTGGGCTTTTCATGCCCTTGATGGCAGCGGTCTCGGCATCAGTGGCGAGGTCGAGGCTGATGGGGCCTTCCACGACGCAGCCTTTGATCTGGCCACGCTCATTCATCTTGGAGATGATAGCGGCGTCAACACAAGCGGGAATACCAGCGCTCATTTGCTCGGTGGCAGTGACCATAGCCACTTTAGGGCAGCTCACGCCAAGAGCCTTGGCCACGTCGGTGACATACTTGAGCAGGGTCTGCTTCTGTTTGATGTCAGGCAACGGGATAATGGCGCAATCAGAGGCCACCATGAGTTTGTGGTAGTTGGGGTTTTCGATAACAGCGACATGAGCCAAAGTTACGTTGGGTGGACAGAGGCCGCGTTCCTTGTTAAGAATGGCGCGCATGTACTTGTCGGTTGGCAACAAGCCTTTCATCAGGATGTCGGCCTCGCCAGCATTGATAAGGTCACACGCCATAGCGGCGGCTTTCACATCAACAGGTTCATGAATGATGGTGAAGTTGGCGGGGTCGATGTTCTCAGCCTTGCACACCTCGGTGATGGTGTATTCGTCACCAATGAGAGTGGCATCTATAAGACCTTCTTGCACGGCAGCGTTGACTGCACAGATAGTGTGGTCGTCGTTGGCATAAGCGGCCACAAGGCGTTTCTTGGGTTTGCTGCGCAAAACCTCGAACATTTGTTCTAATTTACGGATTTCCATTTTAATTTAATATATTTATGAATTATGAATTTAGAATTTATAGTTTTTGTTGTTCGCAAAGATAAGGATTTTAATGATAGCTTCACTGAAAACCTAAAAAAAACTACAATTTGATGTATTCCGTCTTGATTGTTGGCTCATAAAATTCAGCAGGAACACATGTTTTCACCGCTTTGACAATGATATTCATCAGCTTCTCATGGATATAATCCTTACGGATGAGAAGGCTGATAACCCTTTGCGGCACAGGGTCAACAATAGAATGAAGGCATTTCCTGACTTCGTTATCAAAAAACCTGATGTGTGTTTCGGGAACAATGGTAGCCCCTCCATTCTCATTGACAATCTGGACCAAAACCCCTACCCGACCACCTTCATACATCTCCTCATACGTGTATCTCACATCAGGAGCAATGGAGTTCTTTTCCAACAAACGGACACCCTGTTGCATCACCCACAAAGGGTATTCCCTTAACTGCGACCTTTGAATTGTTTGAGCCGGCATTATCTGGTCATCGTGAACAATATATGCAAAAAAACGCTCGTGAAAAAGCGGAAGCTCAAGGAGCTCTTTGTCGTTAACGGGAGAGGCCAAGATACCCATGTCAATCTCGGTTTTCTTCAAACAATCAATTATTGTCGCCGAACGCATCTCCTGGGCTTGCAGTTTGATGTCGGGGTAGAAATCCTTCAAATATTTAAAGGTGGGAGCCATCAGCACCGGCGCCACGGTGGAAATCATGCCGATACGCAGCAGCCCCGATGCAAGCTTTTTCTCCGAACGGGTTTGTTCCACCAACTGTTTGGAATGGTGCAAGACCAGTCGCGCCTCGTCAACCACCTTCTTTCCTATCTCTGTCAGCCGCACGGGATGGGTGTCACGGTCGAAAATAATCACGTCAAGTTCCTCTTCTAATTTTTTAACCATCAGGCTCAGCGTCGATTGCGTCACGCCACAGGCATCCGCTGCCTGAACAAAATAGCGGTATTTTTCCACCGCCACAATATATTCCAACTGCTGTAAAGTCATATTTATTTATTTTTATCAATACAAAGATAGAGTTTATTGTGTTGACAAATAAAGATAAGGTTAAATATTTTTGCGCTTCTGTTTGCAAAAGGCATGAAAACACTGAAAATCACTATACGGTTCATCGGTTTTGTTTTAATAGGCATCTTTATATTGCAGGTGTTGTCCGTATTGGTGGCGGTTCATGAGAACAACGACAGTAGCCTTTATCCGCTTTTGATTTCGGCGGGCATCACATTGGTATTTGGGCTTGGCGGCATTTTAACCACCAAACCGTCACGGCACATCAGCATCAAGGCGGGTTATTTCATCATCACCGGGTGTTGGCTGGCTTCTTGTTTTTTCGGCGCATTGCCATTCATGCTTTACGGGCATGAGTTCAGCGTGGTGAATGCCTGTTTTGAGAGCGTCTCGGGATTTACGACCACCGGAGCTTCTATTCTGAATGACATTGAAGCTGTACCGAAAGGGTTGTTGTTTTGGCGGATTGCCACGTCTTGGATTGGCGGCATCGGGGTGGTGTCGCTGGTTTCCATCGTGATTTCGGCCAACGACGACCATCGTTCCATCATGGCTGGGATGGAGCTTTCAACCATTGCCAAGGAATATTATCAAGGCCGGAGGAAGCAGTTTATCTATCGGATTTTGACAGTGTACGTGTTTTTGACGTTAGCTTCGTTTTTCTCACTTCATTTTGCCGGGATGAACTGGTTTGACGCTGTTATTCATGCCATGTCAGCGTGCAGCACATGCGGATTCAGCTCAAAAAACAACAGTGTTGCGTTTTTCGACAGTCCTCTCATCGAGGCTATTCTGATCATCTCCATGCTACTGGCGGCAATCAATTTCAGTCTGTTGTTTTCCACTTTTTGGCCCAGTGGAAGCAATCGAAAGAACATTTTCAACACGAAACTTGTGAGGTTTTTTCTCGGGGCTGTGGCCTTGGGTACTGTTATCCTCAGCCTCGATTTGCTGGTTTCCGGAACTTATAACAATGTAGGCGAGGCTCTTCGGGTGTCGGCATTCCAGCTATGCTCTATCTCCACTACCACTGGATTTGCCACGACCGACACCAACCTTTGGCCTTCGCTTTGCAAAGGCATCATTATCATTGGTTCGTTAGTATGTGGATGTTCTGGATCCACCTCGGGCGGTATCAAGATTGACCGAGTTTGGCAAGCTCTGAAGGGGTGTTCGGAGATGTTTCAATCGTTGATCAGTCCGAGCAAATACGATTACGTGAGAGTTGGAGAACACGCCAAAAGCGAAGAGGAAATCACATCCGTCATGAGCTTTATTCTGTTTTACTTGCTGATCACTGGCATCGGGACCATTGTTTACACTTTGTTTGGCATGGATTTCGAGACAGGGTTTTCGGCATCTGTGGCCTGCATCGGCAACGTGGGGCCTGGGTTTGGTGAAGTGGGTTCTATGGGCAATTACGCTGGACTGTCCAGCTTTTTGAAATGGTTCAGCATGATACTGATGTTGCTGGGTAGACTGGAGATTTATCCCATTTTAATTGTTGTCGGGACGATTTTTAAACGACGGATGTAAGCTATCCTAACGGAATCCGTTTCAAAGCCTTGTAATAAGCACCCGTGGGCTGTAAAAAACTTTGGAAATAAACAATTTCCTTGACATCAGCGTGAAGGTAAGTTTTTTGTTCAATGCCTTGATACACCTGCTGAAAGAAAGGCTTGTCCACAAGCTGCTTGATGCGACATACGGTAAGATGAGGGACGAAGTTCTGACGGTCACGCAAATAACCGAGTTCATCAAAAGCATTGAGGACATCCTCTTCCAAAGCGTAAAGTGCCTTTGGCTCGTCCTTCATGCCCAACCAAAGCACGCGCGGTGAGTGGTTGCTGCCAAAAATGCCCGTGCGGTTGAAGTCCATGATGAAAGGCTGATGCCTTTGTGCCACCTGCTGGCAAGCCTCAATAATTTTGGGCACATCCTGATCGGGTGTGTCACCGACAAATTTCAAGGTAAGATGGATTTGGTTGGTCTTGCACCAGTTTATATTTTTGCGCTCATGTTCCAAATTACGCTGAAGGCTTTGAACCAAAGCCGGATATTCCGTTCCCACAACAATGGGTATCGCCAAAAATGTCCTTTTCATTTTCCTTTTCCTTTTCCGTTTCTACCGTTTCTACCAAGCTTTAAGGCCTAACGGCCTATTATTTTGATTTCCGTTTTTTTCTACCGAGCTTTAAGGCCTGACGGCCTACCTCTACCAGTCTGAATCCCAGTCTGTGCTGCCGCTGTCCCAGCTATCACTTCCCGAATCCCAGTCATCGTCGTCATCCCAGTCGTAATCATCGCTGTGGCTGCCCGCATCGTACCAAGAAGAAGCCTCGAAATCCTTGCCGACATGGTTGTCAATGCGATAGTCTTCAGCGTTGTCTTTATCGATGTCGATATCCTTTGATTTGAACCAATCGTCGACATCGGAATCATAATAATACCATGTGGAGCCTTGGTGATAATATTGGGTACCCTGATAGTTATAGTAGCCGTTAGGCGCTGATTTGTCGAAGATAGCCATCAAGAACCCGATGGCAAAGATTATGATAATGATCAGGCAACCTGTTTTCCTTGGTTTTCTTTTAGTTGGCTGGCTTTGTTGAACATTCACCGGGCGGTTAGGTGTCGGGCGGTTGGCTTTTTGATCCACGATTTCCGCTTTCAGCCGCTGGTAAAGTTCATTGACGGCGTATGCCTCGTCAGCGCCTTGATAACGAATGACGCGCTCACCTGTCGATTTGTTTTTATAGACCACACAATCGCCATTGAAATTTTTATAAATACCAAAAGCTTTAGGCTCAGTGATGTTCTTGCCAATGAAAAACCTCGTCACTTCTTCAGGCGGCAGATGATGGGCGTTATACCAAACTTGTAGTTCTTCTATGGTCTTGGGCTGTTCAGAAGAGGTGCGGTTCTTCCCCGACAATGGAGCGCCACAACTTGGACAATTTTTCATGGTCTCGTCAATGACAGAGCCACAAAAGTCACATTTTATTTTCATTTTGCTTGTTTTTTCAGCAAAGATACTACATATTTTCCTTTTTACAATGAATTAATTATCTCCTCAAAACTCCTTTCATCCTCCAAACCATTCATCTTTTCCTGCTTGATACGCGACTTGCGGCGGGCATAGGAATTAGTTTGCATATTCATCATGGCAGAAATGACCTGGTTGCTATAACCCTGACGAGTGAGAGCACATATTTGCAAGTCGGTTTTAGTCAAAGAGGGATAACATTCCAATAATCTTTTTGTAAATCCATTGTAAATCAAATCAATAAGTTCAAGATATTCATTCCATTCACTTTCTTGAAGGTTGAAATCCTCCGGGTTACCAGCGATTTTTTCCGAAAGGGCCATAGCCGTCAAAAAGACCTTGTTATTTCTCATGGCGACATCCATGTGTAGTCGGTTGTTCTCTTCTTTAAATTGGCTATTCTCTTCTTTAAACCTGTCTTTCAATGTTTTTTGCCTAAACAGCAAAAGTGTCACACCCAGGGCAAACAACAACCAACCTATAATCATATAGAGATAAACACGCTTCAACTTACGCATTGCTTGCATGGTGTTTTTTTGCATCTGAAGCTCGCCATCTTTTTTGATGCGCTGTATCTCCTCATTGCGTTGTTCTTTGTTTTCTTGCACCATGTTTTCGTTGTAACTTTCATAGCATCGAAGGGCTTTTTGGTAGTCCTTTTGCGATTCATGGATTTGATACAGGCCATGATAGGCAGACATCCGAACACTCGCTTTCTCACTTTGTGTCGCCATATTCAAGTATTCGATGGCAAGCGGAATGTTTTCAATGTGATAATACGCCATACCCAGAGTTAAGCGACAAAGATCGGGGGATGCGCCCCCATCTTTTGCTTCCTCAACTACTTCAATCGCTTTCTCATATTCACCATTCTCCATATATACCTCACGACCTGTTTCAAGGAGAATATTCTTGGCAATCTTTTTATCGCTCTGCGTTATTGCAACCTGCAAAGCCTCCTCATAATATTGTTTTGCTTCATCCATCCGATGTAACGACGCCGCCACTCTGCCGGCGTTTTGCAAGGCGTTCAATAATAAGACAGAACCAGGCAATGAACGAAAAATCTCTACGGCATCCAAATGAAGACGCAAAGCCTCTTCTTTCAAGCCAAGTTTATAATACCGTAGGCCAAGCTGATCCTCAATCTGACCTTTCAAACGCTGGGCCTCTACCTGCGTTTGGTCACAACGATCAAGTAGATGAAGAGCCTTATTATAGGTTTCAGCAGCGACCGCAGAATTGTCTGATGAAAGTTCAAGGCCCTGCTGGTATAAAGAATAAGCTTTTTTTAGCTGCTGCGTCTCGGATTGACAGGCACAAAAAAAGATGACTGCCAAAAGAAAACATAGGACATAATATCGTTTCAATCTAATCATGTGGCAAAGTTAGGTCAAAAAAACGAATTATCAAGGGGTAGGGATTAAATAACTATTAAAAAGTTAATATATTTTTTTGTAACTTACAAATATTCAACGAATAAATAAAACAATATCTATTGGTTGACTATACCATATCTAATCCACTGATTTCATTTCATACGGGTTTCAAAAACGGGTGTTTTTAAGAAAAAAGCACTTTATAGGCAATCCAAATCATTGATTCATTCGATATGGATTAAAAAAGCCTTGTCTATCTATTGACAAAAAAATAAATAAAATAAAAAACTGGATTTCAATTGATTAAAAAACCGAAATCCAGTTGTTGTCTATGATCAGGATACATTAAACGTATCCATAAAATTACTTTTTCGGCTTCAATTCGTCGAAAATCATACTGCGCAGGTTATCGATCGGGACACGCACCTGCTGCATCGTGTCGCGGTCGCGGACAGTGACGGTATTGTCAACCAGTGTGTCGTTATCGACAGTCACGCACATCGGGGTGCCGATGGCATCCTGTCTTCTATAACGCTTGCCAATGGAGTCTTTCTCTTCGTATTGGCACATAAAGTCGAACTTCAGGCTATCGATGATTTCGCGAGCCTTCTCAGGCAGACCATCTTTCTTGACCAAAGGCAACACAGCAACTTTGTAAGGTGCCAGTATGGCCGGCAGTTTCAGCACCACGCGCTCCGAGCCGTCTTCCAGCTTCTCCTCTGTGAAGGCATTGCTGAACATGGCGAGGAACATGCGGTCGAGGCCAATGGAGGTCTCGATGACATATGGCGTGTAGCTTTCGTTGGTGTCGGGATCGAAATACTGGAGTTTCTTGCCTGAGTATTTGGCGTGGGCCGAGAGGTCGAAGTCGGTGCGGCTGTGGATGCCTTCCAGTTCCTTGAAGCCGAAGG
>JAEEGL013561998.1_pt1 | contig 18900 bp, 12 predicted proteins | sample 9134231 | NCBI WGS metagenome assembly JAEEGL01 (sample SAMN16246548, study PRJNA631951) | gut metagenome | biome: gut microbiome; feature: rumen; material: fiber-attached | host: Bos | place: Iran: Karaj | collected 2018-10 | reverse complement strand
GGACAGTGCAACAACAAGTGCTCTCCGTAGAGAATGCTTCCAGAATGATGTGAAGCTTCAAGTTGTAAAGAACACTCTCTTTGAGAAGGCTCTTGAGAAGGTTGAGGGTGATTTTGCTGCTCTTCAGACTGCTCTCAAGGGAAATACAGGTATCATGTTCTGCCAGACAGCAAATGTTCCTGCTAAGCTTATCAAGAAGTTTGGAAAGACTCACAATGATATGCCAGGTCTCAAGGCTGCTTATGCAGAGGAAAGTGTTTATGTAGGTGCAGATCAGCTCGACGCACTTTGTGCAATCAAGAGCAAGAACGAACTCATTGCAGAGGTTGTTTCAGCTCTCGAAGGTCCAATCAACGGTGTCCTCTCGGGTATCGATGGTGGTACTACTATTCATGGATTGCTTGATGCAATCGAAGAAAAAAACGCTTAATTAGCGTGTCTCCCTCCAAGGGTTTCAAATATTATTAAAAACAAAGAAAACAAATAACCATTAAAATTTTTGAATAAAATGGCAGATATTAAAGCTATTGCTGAAGAATTGGTAAATTTGACAGTAAAGGAAGTAAGTGAACTTAAGGCTCTCCTTAAGGACGAGTACGGTATTGAGCCTGCTGCTGCAGCTGTTGCTGTTGCTGCTGGTCCTGCAACTGGTGAAGCAGCTGTTGAGGAAAAGACATCTTTCGATGTTGTTCTCAAGAGCGCAGGTGCTGCTAAGCTTCAGGTTGTGAAGGCAGTGAAGGAAGCTGCTGGTCTTGGTCTTAAGGAAGCTAAGGACCTCGTTGACGCTGCTCCTACAAACATCAAGGAAGGTGTTGACAAGGCTACTGCTGAAGCACTCAAGGCTGCTCTCGAGGCTGCTGGTGCTGAGGTTGAAATCAAGTAATCCCTACACTTCAATACTAATTTGGTTAAGAATCCTCAGGTTGAGGGTTCTTAACCTTTTTGTGTCTTGTGCGCACGTGCGTATGCGTATATAATAGGAAATACGCACATTTAACCTCCTTTACCCCCTTTTACGAGTAGAATAATTTCATCAAAGGTAAAAAGAACAATTGATTCTACTTGTGTTTCTAAGAATTTTTTTGAAAAATTAACAATACATAGAGATGTCTAAAATCGTAAACAATCGAGTTGACTTTTCCACTGTGAAGAATCCGGTTCCATATCCGGACTTCCTTGATGTGCAGCTTAAGTCGTTCCGTGACTTCCTTCAGCTGGACACTCCTCCAGAAAAGCGCAAGAATGATGGTCTCTACAAGGTGTTCGCAGAGAATTTCCCAATTCAGGACACCCGAAACAACTTCAGCCTTGAGTTTTTGGACTATTACATCGACGCTCCTCGCTACACCATTGAGGAATGTCTCGAACGTGGACTTACTTACAGTGTACCATTGAAGGCAAAACTGAAGCTTTCGTGCTCTGACCCTGACCATGTTGACTTCGATACAACAGTTCAGGATGTGTTCCTCGGCCCAATTCCTTACATGACCGACAACGGTACGTTTGTCATCAACGGTGCTGAACGTGTTGTGGTTTCTCAGCTCCACCGTTCACCAGGTGTGTTCTTCGGTTCCAGTGTTCATGCCAACGGTACTCCTTTGTTCTCAGCTCGTATCATCCCATTCAAGGGTTCGTGGATTGAGTTTGCGACCGACATCAACAACGTGATGTATGCTTACATCGACCGTAAGAAGAAGTTGCCAGTAACCACACTCCTTCGTGCAATTGGTTACGAATCGGATAAGGAAATCCTTCGTATCTTCAATCTTGCAGAAGAGGTGAAGGCAAACAAGACGAATCTGAAGAAGGTTCTTGGTCGTAAGTTGGCTGCACGCGTTTTGAAATCTTGGACTGAGGATTTTGTTGATGAAGAAACTGGTGAAGTTGTTTCCATCGAACGAAACGTCACAGTGATTGAACGTGAGACAGTCCTGGAAGAAGAACATATCGACCTCATCCTTGAAACAGGCGTGGAATATATCCTCGTTCACAAGGAAGAGACCACTGCATCAGACTATGCAATTATTTTCAACACACTTGCTAAGGACCCAAGCAACTCTGAGAAAGAAGCTGTTGTTTACATCTATCGTCAGCTTCGCAATGCAGACCCTGCTGATGACGCTTCTGCTCGCGAAGTCATCAATAACCTTTTCTTCTCTGAAAAACGTTATGATTTGGGTGAGGTAGGTCGTTACCGCATCAACAAGAAGTTGGGCTTGAACACCGACCCAGGCATCCGTGTGTTGACAAAAGAAGATATAATCGAAATCATCAAGTACCTCGTTGAGTTGGCAAATTCAAAGGCTGTAGTTGATGATATCGACCACTTGAGCAATCGTCGCGTTCGTACCGTTGGCGAGCAGCTCTCCAACCAGTTCGCTATTGGTTTGGCACGTATGAGCCGTACCATTCGCGAGCGTATGAATGTACGTGACAACGAAGTGTTCACACCAACAGAACTGATTAACGCCAAGACCATTTCCAGCGTTATCAACTCGTTCTTTGGTACTAACGCACTCTCGCAGTTCATGGACCAGACCAACCCACTCGCTGAGGTGACTCACAAGCGTCGTCTTTCCGCCCTCGGTCCTGGTGGTCTTTCTCGTGAGCGTGCCGGCTTCGAAGTTCGTGACGTACACTATACTCACTATGGACGTCTTTGTCCTATTGAGTCTCCTGAAGGTCCAAACATTGGTCTGATTTCTTCTCTTTGCGTTTATGCGAAGATCAACAATCTCGGTTTCATCGAGACTCCTTACCGCAAGGTAAACGATAGCGTTGTGGATATTGATCCAGAACATATTCTTTATATGTCCGCAGAGGAAGAAGAGGCAAAGATCATTGGTCAGGGTAATGCACCACTTACAGAGGATGGTCATTTCATCCGCAAGGTCGTTAAGTGTCGTAAAGATGCCGACTATCCAGTGGTTCCACCTGCACAGGTTGATCTCGTGGATGTGGCTCCACAGCAGATTGCTTCTATTGCAGCAGCCCTCATTCCTTTCTTGGAGCACGACGATGCCCACCGTGCACTCATGGGTTCGAACATGATGCGCCAGGCAGTTCCACTCCTCCGTACCGAAGCGCCTATCGTTGGTACGGGTATTGAAAAGCAGGTTTGTGAGGATTCCCGCACGATGATTACCGCTGAAGGTGATGGTGTTGTGGAATACGTGGATGCTACAACTATCCGTATCCTTTACGACCGCACAGAGGACGAGGAATTTGTTAGCTTCGAGCCAGCAGTCAAGGAATATAAGTTGCCTAAGTTCCGTCGTACGAACCAAAACATGACGATTGACCTCCGTCCAATTTGTGACCGTGGTCAACGCGTGAAGAAGGGCGATATCCTCACTGAGGGTTATGCAACGGCAGACGGAGAATTGGCACTCGGTCGTAACCTCCTCGTGGCATACATGCCTTGGAAGGGTTACAATTACGAGGATGCCATTGTGCTCAATGAGCGTGTGGTTCGCGACGACCTTCTCACTTCAGTTCATGTTGATGAGTTCGCTCTCGAAGTACGTGAAACCAAACGTGGTGTTGAGGAACTTACTTCCGATATTCCAAACGTCAGCGAAGATGCAACCAAGGACCTCGACGAAAATGGTATTGTTCGTGTAGGTGCGCGCATCGAGCCAGGCGATATTCTGATTGGTAAGATTACTCCAAAGGGAGAATCCGACCCATCTCCAGAAGAAAAGCTCCTTCGTGCAATCTTTGGTGACAAGGCAGGTGACGTAAAGGATGCTTCCCTCAAGGCTACTCCATCGCTCAGCGGTGTGGTTATCGACAAGAAACTCTTCTCGAAGGTAATCAAGACTCGTGCTGAAAAGACTGCCGATCGTAAGGAACTTCCTAAGATTGACAAGGAATTCCAAGACAAGATTGACGACTTCAAGGCTATTTTGATTGATAAGTTGCTCACACTCACCAAAGGCAAGCTCTCTATGGGTGTGAAGGACTACATGGGTGCTGAAATCATCCCTGCAGGTTCGAAGTTTGTTGCTCCAGCTCTTGAGAACCTCGACTACACTTCTATCCAGCTCAGTGGTTGGACAGACGACGACCACACCAATACTTTGATTCGTGAGCTCGTCATTAATTATCTGAAGAAATACAAGCTTCTCGATGCTGAACTCAAGCGCAAGAAGTTTGCTCTCACTATCGGCGATGAACTCCCTTCAGGTATCATTCAGATGGCTAAGGTTTACATCGCTAAGAAACGTAAGATTGGTGTTGGTGATAAGATGGCAGGTCGCCACGGTAACAAGGGTATTGTTTCCAAGGTGGTTCGTCAGGAGGATATGCCATTCCTCGAGGACGGTACTCCTGTGGATATCGTGCTCAACCCGCTGGGTGTGCCATCTCGAATGAACATCGGTCAGATTTTCGAAGCCGTCCTCGGTTCTGCAGGAGCCAAACTCGGTGTGAAGTTCGCTACTCCTATCTTCGATGGTGCTCACCTCGAAGACCTTTGCGAATGGACAGACAAAGCTAAGCTCCCACGCTATGGACGTACTTATCTTTACAACGGTGAAACAGGCCTCCGCTTCGACCAGCCAGCAACAGTGGGTGTGACCTACATGTTGAAACTCGGTCATATGGTTGAAGACAAGATGCACGCTCGTTCCATTGGTCCTTACTCGCTCATCACTCAGCAGCCACTTGGTGGTAAAGCTCAGTTTGGTGGTCAGCGTTTCGGAGAAATGGAAGTTTGGGCACTCGAAGCTTTCGGTGCATCCCATGTTCTCCAGGAGATTCTCACCATTAAGTCCGACGACGTAACAGGTCGTTCGAAGGCTTACGAGGCAATCGTGAAGGGCGACGCAATGCCTACTCCAGGCATTCCTGAGTCTCTCAACGTGCTCCTCCACGAACTTCGCGGACTTGGCTTGAGCATCACCCTCGATTAATTTAAAAGGAAAGATTAAAAATTTCAATTCTTGAAACAAGATGGCTTTTAAGAAAGAATCAAAGACAAAGACTAATTTCACCAAGATAACGATTGGTCTCGCATCCCCTGAGGAAATTCTCGAAAACTCATTCGGAGAGGTACTCAAGCCAGAGACCATCAACTACCGCACCTATAAGCCAGAGCGTGACGGACTTTTCTGCGAGCGCATTTTTGGTCCAACCAAAGACTATGAATGCCATTGCGGTAAGTACAAGCGTATTCGCTACAAAGGCATCGTCTGCGACCGATGCGGTGTGGAAGTAACCGAGAAGAAAGTACGTCGTGAGCGCACAGGCCACATCGCACTTGTTGTGCCTGTTGCCCACATCTGGTATTTCCGTTCTCTTCCTAACAAGATTGGCTATCTCCTCGGTTTGCCAACCAAGAAGTTGGATGCTGTTATCTACTACGAGCGCTATATCATCATCAAGGCTGGTGCAGCTGAGAATGCAGAAAAGAACATTCTCGACTACGAGCTCCTTTCTGAGGAAGAGTATTGGGACGTGGTAGATAGCCTGCCAGAAGAAAATCAGCAGCTTCCAGACGATGACCCACAGAAGTTCATCGCCATGATGGGTGCTGAGGCAATCGAGTACATGCTCAAGCGCATAGACCTCGACCACCTTGCTAACCAGCTTCGTGCTCAGGCAGGTGAGGAAGGTTCTCAGCAGCGCAAGCAGGAGGCTCTTAAGCGTTTGCAGGTGGTTGAAGCATTCCGTTCTTCTCGTGGAAAGAACAAGCCTGAGTGGATGGTGATGCACAATATTCCTGTCACTCCACCAGACCTTCGTCCACTCGTTCCACTCGATGGTGGTCGTTTTGCTACATCCGACCTCAACGACCTTTATCGTCGTGTCATCATCCGTAACAACCGTTTGAAGCGACTCATCGAGATCAAGGCTCCAGAAGTGATCCTCCGCAACGAAAAGCGTATGCTTCAGGAGGCTGTGGATAGCCTTTTCGACAACTCGCGTAAGGCATCGGCTGTGAAGTCAGAGTCCAACCGTCCACTCAAGTCTCTTTCCGATTCCCTCAAGGGTAAGCAGGGACGTTTCCGTCAGAACCTCCTTGGTAAGCGTGTTGACTATTCCGCACGTTCGGTAATCGTCGTAGGTCCTGAATTGAAGATGGGCGAGTGCGGTCTTCCAAAACTCATGGCAGCCGAACTCTATAAGCCATTCATCATCCGCAAGCTCATTGAGCGCGGTATCGTCAAGACCGTGAAGTCGGCAAAGAAGATTGTTGACCGTCGCGACGATGTGATTTGGGACATCCTCGAAAATGTGATGAAGGGTCATCCAGTGCTTCTCAACCGTGCTCCAACACTCCACCGTCTCGGTATTCAGGCTTTTCAGCCTAAGATGATTGAAGGTAAGGCAATTCAGCTCCACCCACTCGCTTGTACTGCGTTCAACGCCGACTTCGATGGTGACCAGATGGCTGTTCACCTTCCTCTTTCCAACGAGGCAATCCTCGAGGCTCAGCTTCTCATGCTCCAGAGCCACAACATCCTCTCTCCTGCCAGCGGTGAACCTGTCACTGTTCCTTCTCAGGATATGGTGCTTGGTCTCTACTACATCTCAAAGATGCGTCAGGGAGCCAAGGGTTCAGGACTCACTTTCTATGGTCCAGAAGAGGCAATCATCGCCTACAACGAAGGTCGTGTGGATGTGCATGCACCAATCAACTGTCTTGTGCTCGATGTTGATGAGAACAACAACTATGTCAAGCATATTGTTGAAACAACTGTTGGTCGTATCATCATCAACGACATTGTTCCAGACGAAGTAGGTTTCGTCAACGATGTCATTGGTAAGAAAGCCCTCAAGAAGGTCATCACCAAGGTTATCAAGACTGTAGGTATGGCTCGTGCTTGCGAATTCCTCGATGGTATCAAGGACCTCGGTTATCGCCGCGCTTACGAAGGTGGACTTTCCTTCGTGCTCGATGATATCATCATTCCAGAAGCCAAGAAGAAGATTGTGGAAGATGGTAACAACCAGATAGAGCAGATTCAGATGGCATACGGAATGGGTATGATTACCGATAAGGACCGCTACCAGCAGGTAATCGATACTTGGACCAAGGCTAACGAATCCCTCAAGAAGACCTTGATGAAGGAAATGACCGAAGCCGACCAAGGTTTCAACGCTGTCTTCATGATGCTCGACTCAGGAGCCCGTGGTTCTGCCGACCAGATTGCTCAGCTCGCAGGTATGCGTGGTCTGATGGCAAAACCTCAGAAAGCAGGTGCTTCCGATGCCAACATCATCGAGAACCCAATCCTTTCCAACTTCAAGGAAGGTATGTCGGTGCTCGAATACTTCATCTCTCCTCACGGTGCTCGTAAGGGTCTTGCCGATACAGCCCTCAAGACTGCCGACGCAGGTTACTTGACTCGTCGTCTTGTGGATGTGAGCCACGACGTGATTATCACAGAAGAAGATTGTGGCACACTCCGTGGACTCTTCTGCTCAGCTCTTAAGGATGGCGACCGCGTGGTTGCTTCACTTGCAGAGCGTATCCTTGGACGTGTTTCTGTTCACGATATTATCCACCCTGAAACTCAGGAACTCATTGTTGCCAGCGGTGAAGAAATCAACGAGCGCATTGCTGCCGAAATCGAAGCAGCAGGCATCGAAACCGTTGAAATCCGTTCAGTACTCACTTGCGAGAGCAAGCATGGTGTTTGCCAGAAGTGCTACGGACGCAACCTCGCCACCGCCAAGATGGTTCAGAAGGGTGAAGCAGTCGGAGTTATCGCTGCACAGGCAATCGGTGAGCCAGGTACTCAGCTGACCCTCCGTACATTCCACGCCGGTGGTGTTGCAGGTAACGCTGCTGCTAACGCACAGATTGTTGCACGCAATAAAACAAAACTCGATTTCGACGAACTTCGCACCATCGATGCAAAGAACGAAGAAGGACAGGATGTGAAGATTGTGGTAGGTCGTTTGGCAGAACTCCGCTTCCTCGACACTCACACAGGCATCGCTCTCTCCACTGTTCCAGTTCCTTATGGTGCTACTCTGTATCACTATCAGGACGAATTGGTTGAAAGAGATACCGTGATTGCAACTTGGGATCCATTCAATGCCGTTATCGTCAGCGAATTTGCTGGTAAGGTAGAGTTCGAAGGTGTTGTAGAAGGTGTTACTTACCGTGTTGAACAAGATGATACCACTGGTATGAAAGAATACATTGTCATCGAATCTAAGGACAAGGGCATCGTTCCTGCATGTCGTATCGTTGACAAAGAAGGTGAGGTACTTCGCACCTACAACTTCCCTATTGGTGGTCGTATCAACGTTGAGAACGGCAAGAAGGTAAAGGCTGGTGAAGTACTCGTGAAGATTCCACGTTCTACTGCAAAGGCAGGCGATATCACCGGTGGTCTTCCACGTGTTCAAGAACTCTTCGAGGCTCGTAATCCATCCAACCCAGCAGTTGTTGCTGAAATCGATGGCGAAATCACGATGGGTAAGATCAAGCGTGGTAACCGCGAAATCATCCTCACCAGCAAGGTAGGTGACGAGCGCAAGTACCTCGTGCCACTGTCCAAGCAGATTCTGGTTCAGGAGAACGACTACGTGCGTGCCGGTACTCCGCTTTCCGATGGTGCTATCACTCCTGCCGACATCCTTGCCATCAAGGGTCCTACGGCTGTACAGGAATACATCGTCAACCAGGTTCAGGATGTATATCGTATGCAAGGTGTGGCAATCAACGATAAGCACTTCGAAATCATCGTTCGTCAGATGATGCGCAAGGTACAGATTGTTGATCCAGGCGACACTCGATTCCTCGAAGGTGGTGTTGTTGACAAGCTCGAGTTCACTGAAGAGAACGACCGCATTTGGGGCAAGAAGATTGTCACCGACTCAGGTGATAGCGAAGTATTGGAGAAGGGACAGATTGTCACCGCTCGCAAGCTTCGTGACGAGAATTCTCTCCTCAAGCGTCGTGACCTCAAGTTGGTTCAGACTCGTGATGCCGTTCCTGCTACCAGCACTCAGATTCTCCAGGGTATCACTCGTGCTGCCCTCGGTGCAACCAGCTTCATGTCGGCTGCATCCTTCCAGGAGACAACAAAGGTGCTCAACGAAGCAGCTATCCGCGGCAAGAGCGACCCTCTCGAGGGTATGAAGGAGAACGTGATTTGCGGTCACCTCATCCCAGCAGGTACTGGTCTTCGTCAGTTCGACCGCATCATCGTTGGTAGCCGTGAAGAAGCTGATGAAATACGTCGTCCTCAGTTCGACCCAACTTCAGCATTCTCGGCATTCAACAACTTCTCTCGTTTCAGCAAAGACTAATTCGATAATCTGAAAAACTACTTTGTTTTTTGATATTCTCAACAAAAAAGCATCAGCCCAATCGCTGATGCTTTTTTGTTTCCATTAATCAAAGCTTTCTTCATTCACAAGCCTTGCGTATTCGGCATTTTACACTTCCATACTACATTGGCTCTCACCAAATCAATCTTCTTCACGTCGCCACGTTTGCCAGATATGGCATAGTACTTTGCGACGCTTTTAGGCAAAAGTTCCGAGAACGTCTTACGAATTCTGGCACACTTCTCGTTGATGGAGTTCAATGTGGGGTCTGTCACATCTTCAATGCTCTGCAGCACCCTATCTTTTATTCCATAAGGTCTCAGCAATAGATATAGTTGTGTCAACTCTTTCCGATAGTCAGGCAGACATTTCAGCACAATACCCTCTGGATGTGACAAGAATAGCAGATACACAGCTTTCACCAGTGGTTCCATCTTTACCTCCGTATCTGCCTCGTCTGCCAGCATAATTCTGTAGTCTTCTGTTACTACCAACTGTGGAAATAGTTCCTCCTCGTTCATTGCAGCCACGATTTCTGCCTCATCCACACCGTACGCTTTCAGTTTGCGCACTTTCTCTTTCACTTCGTCCAAAAGAATGGAGCAATGGAACTGCTCCAATTCTTTTGAAATTATGAGTTTACCTTGTTTTTCCATCGTAGTATAAATTAGAATCCCATAGCATCCATCATTGCATCGTACTCTAAAGGGTTATTTGGCATATCTCCATACATACCATCAGTCAACGCATACCAAGAATCTTCATCCGTCCACTCATAGCCATATTCATCATAGCCTTCATATTCGTAATCTTCATACTCTTCGTAAGAGTCGTCAAAATAATCTCTTTCCATAATCTTACATTTTTATATTGTTATTACTACTATTTTTATTTCACTAAGACACTCTGTGCTGTTTGTTCCATCAAGCTTTTCTTCAGGTATAGTTGACTTTCTACAATTAGTTCATAGTCACATTTGTTCTCTCCCATTTTGATGGTCAATACAAATAATTCAAGGAAAGTAAGGAAGCAGAACAAGATGATGTAGAACGCCAATGAGACTTTGCTTTGTGACACGACCTTTAACGTCGCTTCGAGTTCTTCAATAAACCCAGGAGCACGCTGATTCATCTCTTCTCTGACTTTTTCTGCCACCTCTTTCTTATCCTGTCGAAGTTGCTCTAATTGCCCCGAGTAAATTTGTATCTGGTCGTTGTTAGCCTTCAGTTGTTCTGCTAATGGATTCGCCAATGTCACCGTATTAACCGTCTGCGTCCTGACTTTTTGGGGCTTACCATTTTCATCTACTCCAACAACCTGTTCTTGAGTTGAGACATTAGTTCCTTTAATAACAGGGCGCTTCTGCAGTTCCTCGTTTAGTGCTATGGTAGCCTTACTCAGCGAGTCCATCTCTTGTGTAATACGTTGTATGTCGCTGTCGTAGATAGCCAACCGCTTGGTAATTGTTGTACCTATTATGTCCTCTCTGTGTTCTTGAATAGCCTGCTGAATATCATTACGGAAAATAATCTGGTCGAAGATACACGAACCAAGAACAGCCATACATAGTGCAAGTAGTACTCTCATAACACTCATTAGTCTGGCTTTGCCTACCGTCAAGATAATAACTCGCTCCACACAGAGGACGATAAACATGAATGCTATTGCCACACAGATTTTCAGCGCACACGATTCAATGTTGATGTATCGGTCTGCAAAGCAGTAGCCAATGGTACCCCACAACACCATCATGATACAGATGGCTGATAGTAGTTTACGATACTGGCGATAACTTGCCTCGCCACATTCTTTCAAAATATTCTTATCCCAACCAATAAGAAAACATCCTATATTTCTCAACGTTTTCATAATCTCAAATTATTACTTGTTATTGATAAAGTTCACTGCATTTGCTGCTATACCTTTAAGGAACCCTCTACGATACGACTCTATCATCGTTGTCATCTTCGGATTGTTGGCTTCTAACTGCGATTGCATTTCTTGTATCTCTGTCAAGTGCTCCTCGTAGGTTGTACGCAATGCTTCCATATCAGCTGCAGCGGCAAGAGCCAATGCTTTATGAGCATTTTCTATTTTCACATTGACAACTCTGATATCACTCTTATACTTAAGAATGATTCTCTTGAACAGCATCTCCAAATCGTTACGGATAATCTTCTCTTTTGCGTCACGATAGGTAATGTCGCAGTTCACCAGAGCATCTTGGAATCCTTCCTCCTCAAAGTTCTTGTGAATGAAGTTGAAAATAACATCAATAGGCATACCAGTACCCCAGGTGATAGTAATCAAATGCTTCTCATCCTTCTTCTCTTTTTCAGGTGAAGCGGTTTCTTCGTTTTCCTCTCCCTGAACGTTCTTTGTCAGTTCTGGAACCATCTCTACATTCTCTTTTGGCTTAGTGCCAAATAATCTAAAAAGTGCCATTTTTTTAGTTTTAATTTGTTTCACAATCTTGTTTTCTTTGCTTTTTTATACCCGAAAAATAGAAAAGGTAACTGCAAATTTTGAAAAAAGTTGTATTTTTGCAAAAATTGTGTTAGAGCATGAGATTCAGACTTTACCTAATTCTGGTAGCCTTGTTACTTTTTTCCGCAGCAAATGCCCAGCGGAAACGGGCTTTCTTGGTTGGAATCTCACATTACGACACATCACTTACAGGCTATCAGTGGAACAACATCAATGGTGTTGAGGATGTCAATCTACTCAACCCTATATTGAAGAATCAAGGGTTTATCACCACGACATTGTTAGACGACCAAGCTACCTTTGATAACATCGTCAGTCAAATAGTAAAGTTTACTAACAAAACAAAAAAAGGTGATATAGTTTATCTTCATTTTTCTGCTCATGGTCAGCCTGTTGAAGACCTCAACGGCGACGAAGAAGATGGATGGGACGAGTCCATTGTACCGATAGATGCCTATAAGATATATAAAAAAGGCTTCTATGAAGGGCAAAAGCACTTGACTGATGATTTGCTCAATAAATATGTTAAGAAACTCCGTGAGAAGATTGGAACGTCAGGATTTCTGTATGTTGTCATTGATGCATGCCATGCTGGAACAGCATCAAGAACCAACGACGAAACAATAAGAGGAACTCATGTGGGCTTTACATATAATAATAAGGTATTCAAACCTTCAACGAACAAGAAATCGCATTATCAGATTGAAACATCAGCCAAACAGTCCAATGTCTTGTTTATTGAGGCATGTCGCCCTGACCAAGTGAATACAGAAATCAAGGTTGACGGCAAACGCTTTGGCCCTCTTTCGTACAATATCGTACAGACCTTGTCGAGTTTCACCCTTTCCACAAATGCTAATGAGTTCATCTATAACATTAAGCATACAGTGATTAAAACAGGGCGATGGCCAAACAACCAGAATCTTGTCACAGAAACGAGCTATTGATATGGCAAAGAAGATTACGCTACAGAACACAGAATTGAACCGCTTTATTGCTGATGAAAGGAATAAGGTGCTGGCATATCTGAGAAAGACTTTCCCTGTCTCAGACGATGATTTGAGTGACATCTATCAGAATTCTTCCCTTGCCTTGTTCATGAATATCCGTGACGGAAAACTGTCAAATCTCACGAGCACGCTTTCTACTTATTTCCTTCGTGTTTGTATCAACCAAACGCTAAAGTTCATGGGAAAGCAGAAAAAGATCATTCCTTTGTTTGACGATAGCAAGCTCACCAACAAAGACTCCTTTCGACCAGACAAAATAGATGAATTATACCAACTCTGTACTGAGGATGAGGAAGCGGAAATAGTTTCTCGTTCAGAAAAGATTGTTCAAAGCATCATCGAGTCCATGCCCGATACTTGCAAGAATGTATTTCAAGGGTATTATTGGGATAACCTTTCTACCTCAACTATAGCGGATATGTTTGGCTTTGCCAATGCAAACTCTGTCAAGACCCAGAAATATAAGTGTCTTCAGAAATTCCGTACAAAGTATAACGAACTAATGAACAGAATCTATGGATAAGAACGACGACATATTGATGGATGGCATCGATGAGCGAATAGAATTATTTCTTCGTGGCGAGATGAGTCCTGAAGAAGAAACTGCCTTTAAGCAGGAAATCAAGTCAAATCCCGAACTGCGTAATCGTGCTATGGCTATGACTTCACTTATTCGAGGGCTGCAAACTAAAAATACTGCCAGAGAAGAAGCCATCATCAGAGAAAGTGCTTCAAAGGCGAAAGTTAGACCCGTCCTTTGGTGGGCATGTTCTATTGCAGCCGTATTTGTCATCTTCTTAGGCATTTACAAAGACCATCGTTACAGGACCCTCGATGCAACAGTTTCTCCCTATTTTACGGAATATGATATGAGCGATATTTCTCGCGGTGAAGTTGATACCGTTGCAATAGCTCATCTTTATACGTTGTTTGAAGAAATTCAAAACAACAAAAATATGTCTGACATCATCAAAGAACTGGAGCCCATCTACCAATCTCTTGACGAAGACTTCACATTTTACCTTTGGGCTAATGACATAGCATGGAACCTCGCTTTGGCATACGTCAAAGATGATCAGATAGACAAGGCCATCTCCATTCTGCAAAAACTTAAAGCGGATAATCCAGACACACCTATATATAATAGGGCAGACGAGCTGATAAAGAAATTGAAAGATCTTTAAAGAGAAACGAAGAGGGCAATCACAAGGTTGTCCTCCTTCATTTTGGATTACCTTGTCCATGCATGATGTATCAAAGGTAAAAATTGATACAGCATGGAAGAATATATTGAACAGATAGAGAAGTTCCTAAGAGGGCAGATGAACCGTAAGGAAGAAGATATGTTCAAAACATCACTGACAACTGATGCATGCCTACGTTTTTATGCCTTTATTCTGACTTATATGCTGAGGAAACAAAAATCTGGATAAAGATTTTGCACTTCCAACTATTATTTGTACTTTTGCATCGTGAACGAAACTCGTTCATCTTCTGGAGAGCCTTTGAGCCGAAGTTTTTTTTACTTTTATGGTGACTCAAAGGAAGTCTCCTCAAATTAAAAATATGATAACAATTATTTGTCCGCACTGCGGAGCTCAGATTCTTGGTAAACCAGGATGCGAAAAAGATGAACATGGCAACTTGTATCAGATTATTGATTATACATGTTCATGTGGCTATGGGTGGATTTGTAATCCAAACATGTGACTAAAGCGAGATCGTATTGTGGAGCTCATCTAACTGAGAACAGCCAGCACTTTCCATAGGTGCTGGCTGTCTTCTAATCTAACAAAAGGAAACCAGCCCAGTAATATGGAGATTTGCCAGAATTCTTTATGTGTTCTTGTGCCAATTCCAATGACCGACGAGGTGAGTTCCCTTCTAACAGTTTTCTATAGAATATTGTCATTAGTTCCTTCGTTTCTTCATCGGGAACTTTCCATAAAGACATCAGTATTGTTTTTACGCCAGCCCTCTTCAATCCTCGTTGTAGTCCGAAAACACCATCCACATTATCAATGTCACCTAATCCTGTATCACATGCTGATAAGACAATAAGTTTGTTGCCCCTCAAATCTAATCGAGAGATTTCGTCTGTAGTTAATATTCCATCTTCTACTCCTTCTTCTATTTCCTTTCCTGTCCATGCATTGTTGCCGCCAGCAAACAAAAGTCCACTATATAGCATTGAATAGTCCTTTTGAGTATAACTATGAAGACCATTAAAGAAACTTGATGTTACATCTTTTTCTTGTGGAATGTAAAACCCATGTGTTGCAATGTGTATAAGTGCTGGTGCATTAGAATCTAAAGCCTTAAACGATTCCTCATTAGCATCATTCTGAGTGAGCATATATACATTTATACCTTTATCCCTCAATAGTTCAGCAAGAGTCTCAACTTCTTCTTTTGTTCCAGGTAGCAAATCCCATGTTCCTCTGTTTAACGAACGTGTAGCCAACACTTCTCCTGAATTGTACGATGCATACGGTTTTGCTTTCTCTGCCATTAAATCAACATTTTCATAATAGTTGATGTCTCCATATAAAGCGGCATTCTGATAATCTATTCTGATATCTCGTTTTACTTCATCAATCATTGCTGTTGATGAAACCTCATGAAAACTATAAACCTCTGCTAAACGGCTATTACCATTTGAAATAGCTGAAAGATTTATCTTACTGATATATCCTGTTGGGGAATAATAAACAGTCGAGCCTACAGGTATATAAGGTTCTACTTTTTCCCAGATCATGTGATATAGTGTCCTATTTGAAAAGGCATAAAGAGAGTCTATTTCGTTTTGTCCCATGGGGGTATATGCATCTATCAAATCTTCTAAGTCGTATTCGGAACAAAGCGATACAAATATTGGAACGGTGTCGTTGTTTGTCAAAACCAAAGCACCATACGATAGTTCAGACTCATCAAAAGGTGTCTTTATTTGAGGAAGAAAAATGAATTCAATGGCAATCTCGTTGTCTGAAAGCATCTTTTGCACATCACTGCATGTTTTAAAGAGTGCCATCAACTTACTACCAAAATTGGGTATTGCGCCAACTATAGCTTTCTCCTTTTGGCTTATTGCCTCGCGATAAACATCGATAGAATCTTTTGTGCAGTTCTTATTAGAAAGCATTCTCTTCATATTTATCATTGAAGAGTAATCATTTTTAATGTCCGAACTACAATGATTAACCAGTTGTCCTAACAATTTACTAGAATTGATAAGCATGCTTTTTGTATAAATGGCATTATCGTACGCCATCTTAAGAGTTTGGGGAGTATTGAATGTCAAAACAGACAGATTGTTAAGTAATACCAGACTTTGAGATTTCTGTGTCCAGTATTCCTCGCGTTCAACCTCTGAAAAATGTGCATACATACTTGCCAATTCATCCTTAATTCTATTATTATAGCATTCAATGTCATTAACGGCATTCTCTTGCTTTTGTAAAATCTGAGTAAAAAGCAAATCTACCTCGGCCATATCTTTCACATATTTTGCTACTTCCGTCCTCATTGCTTCACGAAGAAATTCCTCTGCCTTAGGAAAATCATTTTCATAGAAAAGGTATATTTCTGATAAGTTGACTAATGCCAATGCTTTTGTTCCTATATTCTGTGGGGAGGTTGCTTCATCTATAACTAGCTCACAAAGTTCCTTCCCTTTAGTAAAATCCTTCAATTTTGTGTAAATCGTGGCTAAATTATTAAGAATCAAAAGTCTGTCATTTGCGCTGTTACTATTGTCACCGTAAAACTGAACACATATTTCATAAGCCATGTCGGAAAGAGATTTTGCTAATGAATAATCTTCTTTGGCCATTTGACACATAGCAAGATTTGAAATGAGTAATCCATATTGAAGACTACTTTCTTCATCTGACGCATACATGTCTTTTGCTTGATTATACCAATAAAGTGCCATGTCCACATTATTTATAGTATAATACAAAAGACCTTTTGACTCGTATAATCCTCGTAAAAATGAAGAATCTATACTATGATCATGAAAAGTTCTGATAGCCTTATCTAACAGGCTATCTGCTTGTGCATAATACCCTTCTGATGTGAGAACATTAGACAATGAGACAATCACATAAGTATAATTTGCAATATCTTTGGACTGAAAATTTGATTCATAGAATTTCAGCAAATTACCAAATTGATTGATTGCCTCTTTCATGTGCCCCTGAGCATATGCATTGGTTGCTTCATATAGTAGGGTGTTTTCGGTAACAATGGTATCTTGAGAAACGACATCTTTGTTTATATTCAATCGTAAGAACGCAAGTTTTAGCTCATCATAGTAACTTTGTTTCTCTGCATCACTCAAATCATGTGTGTTATTCAGTAGCTTTTCGATTTGTTCCAAATGCTCTACACCGATTTGATTCTTTCCAAGATAAAGTTCTGAATAAGATAGAAAATCCAATGATGCAATATGTGCTTTTGAACCTTCACCGAATATTTTTTTGTTTACTCTCTCTGCTTCTAAAGAGAATTTGTATGCTTTCTCAAAATTCCTCACATGCTCGAAGTAAATCTTTGAGAGAAGGAGAAGTAAATTGCCATACGTTTTATCATTTTCTCTATTACTGATACTTGAAAAGGCATTATATGTAGTTCCAAACCACTTCTCGGCTGAGTTATAATCCTTCATATTCATGTATGCTTGACCGATGTCAAAGCGAGACCAAGCAATTTGCTCAATTGCAGAACTATTATCTTTTATTTCATTTTCTACTTGTTCCATGACTTTGATACACTTACTCCATTCTTGCTTATCAGAATAGTATTGATATATTTTTCGCTGGACTAAATAGTATAAAACATGGTCTTTCCTCTCAAAATCTTTATAATACTTATTTGAGAAAGCAGAAAGAGAATCTATTATTTTGTTGTCTAATTGACAAAAAATATCACTCCAATCAAATAAGAAAGACCATAAATCAAGTGAGTTTGACGCATTCTCTTTATTTATGTGATGAGACAAGAAAATAAATGCGTCTATGCCTGATTGTACGTATGGCAAATAAACATTGGCATCTCGCGATTTTCTATACTTACTTATACCAACATCACTATGGATTAAGTTAAGCCAAAAGACTGAAGTTTCTGGTAAGTCCTTGCCTCTGAAGGATTTTATAATGGAATCAGCTCTATCATATTGTTGGTGCTGAATACAGTTCTGAAGAGTATTTACTACGGATTGGTCGAACACTTGTGCACAAAGATAATTACTACTAATCAAAAACAAGCCCAATAATATAACTGTGAGTCTCTGTTTCATATTGCTTCCCTTGTGAAGAAAATATTAGTCAAATTGAATTTTTGGCGATTTCAAAACGTCATCCAAACTGGCAGATGCGAAATTTTCTTCACAACGAATAACATTTCTTTTGAGTTCATCCCAGCGATAGCGCTTCTTACATTCTTTGTCAATAATGTCTAAAGACTTCTCTATGAAGGAAAGTACAGCAGATGAGTCATCAAATATCTTTTTCAAAGTATGATGAGTTTTTTGATTTTGGGATGTAATCAATTCGTCTCTTCCTTGTTTCAGCAAGGCTATCTTATCCTCGTTAATCGCCATCTTCAAAAATAAAGTATCTTGCAGAAATATCCGTATCTTTGTTCCTGCCTTTCCTCTGTATTGATTTAACAGTTTATAAATGTCATTATCTTTGCAAAAAGTGGCATATTCTATCGAAGCAATGCTCGCCAAGCATATCTTACCTTTATTGGAGATTTCGTCAATCAGATTATTTGGGACTGGCGATGAATTATCATTCAACTGACGCTTTGTGTTGTAATGGATTATGGTGACTTGTGTATAAAGGGAGAATAACTGCCCAAAGATATAATCCTCTGTTTGTCTCTTTGTAGATTGGTATTTCTGTAACTCACAAGAAAGCACCACAAGCAAACTTGCAAAAGTTCCCCCTGCTATTGCAAAAGCGAAACTGTTCGAAAGTAAAGGTGTATTGAGGACAATCCATCTATTTTCGTCATTTAGTGATATACCGTAAGATAATAACAAGAATACCACAGATAGTGCAGCAAGATACTTTATGGTTTTAATGCTTGATTTCATCCTTTT
>JAEEGL013501931.1_pt1 | contig 18900 bp, 13 predicted proteins | sample 9134231 | NCBI WGS metagenome assembly JAEEGL01 (sample SAMN16246548, study PRJNA631951) | gut metagenome | biome: gut microbiome; feature: rumen; material: fiber-attached | host: Bos | place: Iran: Karaj | collected 2018-10 | reverse complement strand
GGCGGGTATAGCGGCTCTCCCGCACGTAGGCGATGAACACCTCCCGTTCCCAGATGCGACCCACGTGGCCCCAGCCGATGACCATGGAATTGACCTTCTCTCCCGCCTTCGTGTTGAGAAAGGCGCCCTTCCGCAGGGCCTCGGTGATGGCCTCCGCCTGCTCGGTGACCGCGATTCTCCGTTTTTTCATGTTCGGCTCCTTTCTCATCCGTTGGATCGGCTATCTTGCGTTTTTCTTTATTTTATCTCATAAGCCGCCCTGCGTCAATCGAAGGGACGCATCGAAGGGGCATACGCAAAAAAGGCCCGGGATCGGGCCTTTTTCGGAAGGAACCGCCGTTCTCAGGCGGCTTTTGTTTTCATCCGCAGCTTGCAGCCCAGGAGGGCCAGGCGGTAACAATGCAGCTTCAGCAGACAATACAGGGCTTTGGCCGGGAGCGTCAGTCCCCTCCCGGTGACGAAGCGCAGGATCCCCGTTTCACGAAGCTGCCGGGCCATCACCGGGGCGGCCTCACGGATGGCGGGCCGGTGCTCGAGCTCCCGGACCATTCCGAAGGCGATGCGCTCGATAAACGTATCGTTGAGCTGTCTGTCGAAAGAGGGGCAGAGCCCGGACAGGTGATCCCGCTGATACTGAAAGGTCTGGGCATAGGAATGGAGGATGTTTTCCGTATACTTGGTGGATTCGGAAGCAGCGTTCAGCTTGTTGTAGAAATACAGGACGTCGTGGAAAACGAGGATGCTGCCGGCATAGGCGGCGCACTCCAGGGAGAAGGCGTTGTCCTCCCCCCGGGTGATCTTCTCATTTTTGCAGTAATGAGCCCGGAGCAGTTCCCTTCGGTAGATCTTGTTCCAGGCATAGGGCGTGAGACAGCTGCATCCGGGATACCTCCGGCGGTCGCTGATGAGGATCGGATACACCTCCCGCTCCAGACGCGTTTTATCGTAAAACCCATCCGGCACGGTGATGCGGATCTCTTCCGTGCGGTCTTCGAAGACCTTGACCGAACCGAAAACGGCCATGTCCGGCTCCGCCGGACACGCCGCCATTTTTTCCTCCAGGGAGGCGAGCCAGCGCTCCGAGACCCAGTCGTCCCCGTCCACGTAGCAGAGGTATTCCCCCTCCGATGCCAGGACTCCGGCCTTGCGGGCGCTCACCAGGCCGCCGTTGGGCTTGTGGATCACGCGGACGCGGCGGTCGGCCGCGGCATAGGCGTCGCAGATGGCGGGACAGGCGTCGGGCGAGCCGTCGTCCACCAGCAGGAGCTCGAAGTCTCCGAAAGTCTGGCCAAGAATGCTGTCCACACAGCGGCGGATGAACGGTTCGATCCGGTAGACCGGAACGATGACGGAATAGCGCATAGGATCCTCCAGGCACGGCGGCTCTCCCCGGCTTCCTAGGTTTTTCGGAGCACGGAAGCAAGGGAGGCGCGCAGCGTTTTGAATTCTTTGGTGGACCGGAACAGGAGCAGCAGCAGACCGGCCGACACGGCGGCGCTCACGGCGCCGCGCAGAAGCAGGCGCAGCAGAAGAGGCCCGCCGATCGATCCGCACAGGAAATGGGCGGCGGCCCCGCTGGCCAGCACGGCCAGGAAGTAGAGTCCCGCCCTGCGGAAAAAGGCGGACAGGGGTCTGCGGAAGGCGCCCTGATACAGCACTCTCGGCTCCATCCAGATGGGGACGGCGAGCATGCTCAGCGTCGTTCCGATAAAAACGCCCACTTCCCCCAACACCGCCATGGCCCCCAGGGAAAACAGCAGGTTTCCGAGGGCTTCCAGCAGGCCGAAAAACCGGGCGTTCCAGAACAGGCCCAGGGAATTGCGGAAGGTGTTGGTAACGGTACGGATCCCGTTGAGATAGAAATTCAGGCACATCACCAGGGTGATCGCCGTGCCGTACACGTAGTCCGGGCCGAAGCTCAGGCGGACGAACAGCCCGACGACCTCGAACAGGCAGACGGACGCCGTGCCGTAGAGGGCGCAGGTGAGCAGCAGGGCCGCCCGGTACACTTCCTCGACGCTCTCCCCCTTCGCCGTCGCTCCCAGATTGCCCACGCTGCCCATGACGCCGTTCACCAGCTTTTCAAACAGCTGCCGGACCGCCGTCAGAATCAGGGTGTAGTTGGCGTACTTTGCCATGGCGCCGATGCCGTAGTAACCGGAGAGGATCACCGTGTTGGTGAAGCCGATGAGCTGGACGCCGGAGCGCTGGACGAGGATAGCCCAGAGATTGCGCCCCAGCAGCCGCTTTTCTTCCTTCGGCGGCGCGCCGCGGGCTTTTTCCTTCAGATAGGGATACTTCCTGTGGGCAAACCGGGTGGCAGCCGCGTTCTTCACCGGGAGCAGGGCGAAAAACACGAGGGTATAGAGTACGAAGCTCCTCGTCGTGATCAGCAGGACGATCTGCAGGACGTATTGCAGGATAAGTTGGCCCGCCTCGAAGGCCTCGTTAAAATAATTTCGCTGATCGGCCAGAAAGATCATGGGCTTGTGGGACTGGAAATACCCGGCGATCACGTTTCCCGCAAAGAGCCAGTAGACGAGGGGGAAGTCGGACAGACGCAGCGCTTCCGGGGAGATCAGAGGCAGCAGGAACCAGAGGAGGAGCGCCGCGGCGGTCACCGCGCCGCCCACGGCCAGGTGGACCGAGCGATACAGGCGCATCAACCGCTTCTGCTTTTCCAGATCCCGGACGGCGACCGGGGCGTAGAGCAGGAAGACCATGGCGGAATCAATGCCCAGGGAATTGAGGGAAAAGATAATGAGGATATTGTTCAGCAGGCCGTAAGCTCCGGCGCTGTCCACGTCCAGCACCCGCACGAATACCACCCGGGAAGCGTAGGCGAAGAGCAGCACCAGGGCCTTGCACACGAAGGCGACGATGGAATTTCGCATGGAATATTCCGTTCGGCTGGTTTCCCGCATTGGCTTCTCCCCCGTTCAGGCCGTTTGTCCGTTGGGCTTCATCCCCGGCGCTCGAAGGCCGAGGGCTGGGGCAGAACGGCGTCCCACGCTTCCAGGAGGGAGGCCTTTCTCTCCTCGAAATCCATGGGTGTGTCCGAATCGTTGAGGCAGACCATTTTCCGGCCCTGCCGGCGGATGCACGCTTCCGCCCTTCCGGAGGTGTCCGACATGTCGAAATAGCGGAACTTCCGGTGGAGATCTGCGGGCACGAAGTTTCCCTTCTGCTTCTCCCACTCCCGGAAAAGATACTGGGTCACGTCCTCCGGGCTCCGGAACTTGTGCTCGCTGACCTGCGCCAGGAGCGTTCCCTCCTTCTCCCACAGCTCCCGATAGGTGCTTTTCAGCAGCGGGGAGGGGCCGTGCACGGTATAGAACCCCGTATACTGGGGGAAGGCCAGCTCCAGCAGGTTGTAGACGAAATACCTGGGCGGATAGCCAATGTGAAAGAATTTTCCCTTCCACCGTTTCATCTGGGTCCGCTTGCGGAAATACCGGCTGATCACCAGGGAATTGTTCAGGAAAATATGGGACATGACCGGATTGGCCGGATTGGCCACCACCGGCTGAAGAGCCAGCATGTCCACCGGCCGGCCGCCGATGAAAAAATCCTCCGGCTCCACAGGGGAGAGCAGCAGCATATCGTCGTTGAAATAAACGAATTGCTCCGCCAGTCCCGGGATCCGATGGAGATTGATCTCCAGGGGATTGCAGTTGAAGGTGGGCAGCGCCTCCGGCGGCAGATAGTCTCCGTGGCGGACGACGCGGAGCTTGGGATGCGCCGTCTCCAGCCAGGGCGGCAGATGCCCCCAGGTGACGAGGTGGATGCGCCGGACCCAGGGGGCGAAGCGCTCCACGCCCCGGAACCAGTATTTCAGCCAGCCCCAGTCCCGATAGCGCTGAGGCCGGTCGTCCGTTTCCGCGTCGGGTGCATAGCGCCGCTTTTCCTCCAGCCACCGGGGATCGTTCCCGTCGACCCAGAGGATCACGAAGTCGATCTCCTCCCCCGTTTTCTTATCCTGCGCCTTCATGCCTTTCCTTCCCGCAGCAGCCGCCACCGCATCCAGGCGATCACCACCGCCACCGTGGACCGCACCATGTATTTCACCGGATTCCAGATCCCGGCATGCATCCCTTTCCCGGAAGCGCGCACGTGCATCACCGCCGGGACCTGGATGACCCGGAAGCCCAGAAGCTTCATCTCCAGGATCATATTCGCATCGGGATAGCTGGCGTCGAAATTGTCGAAGCCCGCATAGTGGGCGAAGGCCCGGCGGCTCAGGCCCTGCAGGCCCGTGGTGGCGTCCGCCAGTTCTCCGCCGCCCAGAAGCCGGGTCAGGAAGCTGAACCAGTGAAAGCCCAGCTTTTTCAAGGCGCCGGGGTCGTAGGGGGCGCTGCCGGGCAGGAAGCGGCTCCCCAGAACGATGTCCGGCTTCACGCCGTCCTCGCAGGGGGTCTTCAGGCGCTCATACAGCAGCGGAACGTTGCAGGGATCGTGCTGCCGGTCCCCGTCCATCTGGATGAGATAGTCGTAGCCTTGCAGCGAAGCATACTGATACCCCATCTGCAGCGCGGCGCCGTAGCCCAGATTGCTGAGAAAGGAGATGCACCCGGCGCCGCTCTCCCCGGCGATCCGGGCGGTAGCGTCGGCGGAAGCGTCGTCCACTACCAGAACGTCGGCCAAACGGAACACGCCCTGTTCCTCCATATCCGCGAACAGGCCCGGCAGATTCTTTTCCTCATTGTGGGCTGGGATCACCACCAGCAAGTCATGCTTCTTTTCCATCGTGTCCGTCTATTCCTTCACCAATTCCAGCAGCTGATCCAGGTCTCCCTGCTCCTGCCGCCCGGCGGCGGCCGCAGCGCCCAGGCGAGCGCGAAGGGCCGCGTCCTTCAGCAGCCGTTCGATCCCGTCGGCCAGGCTCGCCGGGTCCCCCTCCACGAAGATCCCGTCCACGCCGTCCGTGATCTGTTCCCGGTTCCCGCTGGAACGGGTGAGGACCACCGGCAGGCCCAGGACCTTTGCCTCCCGCACGGCCAGGGACTGGCCTTCAAAGCGGGAGCACTGCACGTAGATCTGCCCCTGCCGCAGGTAGGGGAAGGGATTTTCCACCGCCCCCGGGAGGAAAAACGCATCCTCCAGCCCGGCGCTGCGGATCTCCCGCTCCAGCCGCGGACGTTCCTCTCCCTCGCCGAACACCGTCCAGCGAAAGTCCCAGCCCCGGTCGCGCAGGCGCTTTGCCGCCGCGACGGCCAGGTCAAAGGCCTTCACCTTCGTGAGCCTGCCCAGAGAAAGGATGCGCACGCCGACGTAACCGTCGTCGAAGCCGGATCCCTCCTCCGAGCGCCGGAGGATCGACGCGGGATCCAGAAAATTGCGAAAAAGGGCGGTCCTGTCCGTCAAGCCGGGATAGACGGCAAGGAAGGACGCCTTCACGTCCTCCGACACGCAGAACACCCGGTCGAAGCGGCTGTAGCAGCCGTGGTCCAGCCCGGGGGTATAGCCCGCCATGCCGTAGTCGCTGTGCAGGAAAGCCGCCTTTTTCCTCGCCTTCACCCGGTCCGCCACGAAATAGGTCGCGGCTCCTTCCAGATAGGCGATGGCCAGATCGTAGGTTTCCCCGGGAACGGCCGTGCCGTCGGAAACCGCTTTCCACAGGAGGGTCTTGGGATTTCCCGTCCCCGCGCGGCGCATATCGCCGTAGTTTTTCAGCATGTAGGGAAGATTCCGGATGCCGGACAGCCTGGCTGCCAGCAGCCTGAGAACGTGCCCGTACATGGCCCGGCGTCCCCCTGCGGAGAGCACATCCCGGGGATCGTAATGCCTGTTCAGCAGGCGGACGGAGGAAGGGACCCGGCGGATCAGTTCCCCCTGGCCCAGCAGGACCAGAAGATGCAGCTCCCAGTCTGTCCGGCGGGCAAGCGCCTGCAGCAGCGCGATGAGCGCGGTCTCCGCCCCGCCCTGCCCCATGGTGTTGATCGCCAGCAGGACCTTTTTCGCCGCCACGGCTCCACCTCCTAACGGATCTCTTCCCCGGGGCCTTTTCCCGGCTCAGCGGGCGACGCAGCGCGCATTCGGGCGTCCGCTTCGGACTTGGCGTAGGACACCCAGCGGCTGAGCTCCTCCGTCTCCTTTTTCAGGCGGGAGAGATACAGGCCGTAGAGATACAGGGTCATCACCACGGTGACCACGACCAGATACACGAGGATCAGATTCTGGGGACGGGCCAGGCTTACCAGAGGCCTGAAATTGAAAACGATTCCGAAGACGACCACGATCAGGGACGTGACCGCCCACCAGCTTCCGATCCCGATGTCCATCTTTTTCCTGGCGATCAGCTGCAGATTCCTCCAGAACAGAAGGGCTCCGCTCAGGATCACCACGGCTTTATATACGAAGTTCATTCCCGTCTCATCACACTTTCATTCCATCGCCCGCCCGCGCCGCGCTTTCCGCCCGCTCCCGGCCGACGCCGGAGGAGGGCCTGGAATAGGCGAGAGAGGAGGGCCTTGCGCCGCTGCCCCGGGGGATGAGTGTCCCCTGGCAGAATACCTGCCTGTCCAGGTGCTTTTCCAGCCAGCGCAGGCGGAAAAACGCGATGGAATAGCCGGACACCGCCCCCAGCACCAGGCCGAGGCCATACCACATCTCCGGGAGCCGGGAGGACAGGATACTGCCCCCCAGGGTGAGCAGGAAAAAGGCCAGCGTCGTCACCAGGGCGCCCGCTTCATCGTTGAAGTAGTACAGGAACAGGATCTCCGCGTACATGATGAACAGGATGAAGTAGCCCAGGCACAGGCAGGGATAGATCCCCATGGTCCGCCCCCCCATGCCGATCCTGGGCAGCACGATGACGCACAGCAGGAAGGCGGCCACCGACAGGATGAACTGCAGCCGGATGAGGGTCATCAGCTCGGAGGACAGCTGTCGGAACAACCGGTGCCGGGCGTTCTGGATGTCGCTCCGCCGCCCGCCGATGACAGCCTCGAAATAGTTGCGGTACCGGTCCCGGAAGTGGAGCTCCACGTTGATGATGAAGATCACCGTGGCGGAAAGGTTCGTGAACATGGCAAGACAGGTGGCCATGTCGTAGGGCATGCAGGTAACGAAGGTGTCGACCAGCACGTTGCGAAGCCCGGAGGACCAGAACACGAAATTGTGCACGTACAGTCCCAGGGTATACAGGCTGTTGATGAGGATCATCCGCCAGTATTTTTTCAGATAACCGAGAGCCGGCTTCCAGTTTCCGCTGTTTTTTCGGAAAAAGGACTTTACCAGAGCGATCTCCAGCGCCGCGATGAAGGAAAAACCGACGGCCAGGGAAAGCAGCAGGGCGTAGTCCGGCGCCATGCGCAGGCCGAAGCGAAACAGGGCCCAGAGCAGAGCCGTCAGTACCGCCGCCGTCATGCCGATGGCGAAGAACAGGGTTATCTTCACGTAGTTTTTGGTGATGGACAGATAGAGCATGGTGTAAAACACCAGAAGCAGCGCGGTGAAGGCGCAGTAGCCGGTGAATACGTAGTAGGCCGGGACGCCGCCCACGAAATGCTCATGCAGGCAGAAGGGGACGGCGAAGATCGCGCCGAGTACTGCCGTGATGCCCATGCCGAAATGGAAACAGGGGATGATGTCTTCGTACCGCTCTTCATAGATGACGTCGGATATGTATTTGGACAGCACCGCGTTGAGAGGCGAAGAAAGGAGCAGGGCAAAGAGGAAAATGTAGAGCACCGTGTCCGCAAAGAGCTCCCGGCGCATATACCCCACGGTCTCAAATCCCAGGATGACCTGGGAGATCAGCAGCGCCCCGATCACGATCACGATGGGCGCAACGGTGACGACCATACTGTAGGTGAAGCCGTACAGGTGCATCCCCAGGGAGCGATGCGCGTATACCCGGCTCAGTCGGACGCCTATTCCTGCCATGTCAGTCCCAGCTCCTCTCCCACGGTTTTATAGATCTCGGCATACGCTCCGCGCATGTCCTGCAGGCGGAAGCGAAGCATCAGCCTGCGGTAGCCCGCTTCCCCCATGGCCCGTGCCCGGTCCGGGTCTTTCGCGATGCGCACCATGGCTTCCGCGATCTCGTCCACGTTCATCACGTGGGTCAGGATCCCCGCCTCGCCGCAATCGTCCCCTTCCCCGTAAATGAGGCCCCTGCAGTTGCCCACGTCCGTGGCGATGGTGGGCTTACGGGCGGCGAAGCCCTCCAGGATCGTCAGAGGCTGACCCTCGCTGATGCTGGTCAGGATCGTGGCGTCCATGCGGCCCATATAGTCCACCGGATCGATCCTGCCGGTGAATTCCACGTCCTTCACGCCCAGATAGTCCACGTAGTCGTAGCACTCCCGGGCGTATTCCTCGTCCTCCGCGTCCGGCCCCATGACCCAGAGCTTCAGCTCCGGCGCCCTTCGCTTGGCGGCGGAAAAGGCCTGGATGAGGGTCTTCACGTCCTTGATGGGGGCGATGCGCACGAAGGCCCCCAGATTGACGCGGGCCTTGTCCTCCCCGGTCTTTCCGGGCAGGGCGGCAAATCGTCTCTCGTCGATCCCGTTGGGGATGATCCTCGTCTTTTCCGGGGAACAGCCCAGCTCCAGCTGCAGCTCCCGGGCCAGGGGAAACAGGCTCATCACCCGGTCCGCCCGGTCATAGACCACCTGGGACATTTTGCGGAACAGCTCGATCCAGATATTCTTGTAGGCGCCCGCCACCCAATCGGCCTTGATCAGCTCCTCCTCCCGCTCCCGGGTATAGATCCCGTGCTCCGACAGCAGCAGCTTTCCCCCGTGCAGATACTGGCCCAGGCAGCCTACGATGCCGGCATAGCCGGTAGCCACGCAGTGGTAAACGTCCGCCTTCGGCACCTCGGCGCTGAGGGCCTGGAAGAGGGGAAGATAAACGCTGCGCAGGGTCCAGAGGAAATCCGTGAAGGCGATCTCCGGGAATTCCCGATCGTACAGGGCGGTGACGATCTCCAGGAAGTCCTCCCCCATGAGCAGATCGTTGAGGGAATGGGCCCTCCTGGAAAAGAAACGGAAGACTCCGTCCCAGTCCACGTCCCGCTGCATGACCATGGAGCGCAGCGGCCCGTACTCCCGCTGGGACAGGGGGCGGCGGCTTTTCGGCGGGAACCAGTCCTTATCGTTGAGGTACACTTCGCAGATCTCCGTCACGTTTTCCGGGATCTCATACACGAACTTTCCCCGATAGGACCGGTCCGGCACCACGGCAACGACGGAAAACTCCGTTTTCGGGAACAGGCGGATCATGCTGTGTACCCAGCTGGAAACCCCGCCCATGACATAGGGATAGCTCCCCTCCACCACAAAGCAGATCTTCATCAGCGATTTCTTCCTTCCATATCCACCGTTGCCGCCAGGACGGAGGCGAGGCGGATCTCCACCTCCCGCTCCTCCGCCGCGATCAGATAGGCGCCCGTCTCCAGCTTTTCCGCCCTGCCGCCGCGCACGGCTGCGACCTCCTCGCCGTGGGTGCGGAGAAGGAACCATGCCGGTTCCCCTTCCCCCGGGGCGTCCAGGGTGAGGGTGATGCAGTCGTCCTCCCGCGTCTGCGTGAAGTCCATGGACAGGTAGGCACGCACGCGCGCGTCGCTCTCGGAGGCGGTGAGCCTGTCCAGCTTTTCGAATGGCCTCAGATAAGTCGTGAGATTGCTGAAAACTCTGCGGGAGGCGTTCTGCCACTCCTGCTCTTCGCTTTCGGGATCAAAAACCGAAGCCATGTCGAAGCCGGCGTTGGAATAGGCCAGCAGGGTCTGCACCCCAAGCAGCTCCAGCTCCTGGGTGAAGCTGTGCTCCGTCAGGCCCCAGGTGAGCTGCTGGCAGGTGATCCCCGGGGTGAAATACCCCAGGAGCGGCCGATCCTGATCCTCTGCCGCCGGGGTGACTGTCCGCAGGTCCCCGAAGCCCTCCTCCGTCAGACGGCCGGCGAGCCCGTCTCCCTGATCCGCGTCGGCCATGACGGCGGTGATCCGGCCGTCCTCCGTCAGCGCCCGGGCAAGGGCCCGGCCGGCTTCGCTGCCGTCGGAAAGCGGAGCGCCGCTTCGTCCTTCCCGCCAGCCCAGCTCCCCGTCCATCTCCGCGATCAGGTTCCGGTAATCCGCCAGAGCTTCCGCGTCCGGCACGGCCGGGTCGCTGTCCAGGATCTTCGGGGAGAGGAAGCAGCTGGGGTGCAGCTCATTTTTTGCGGAAAGGGTGATGAGCATGGGCAGGATGATGTCGGCCTGCACCCGGGCGGCCGATCTGCCGTAGATCTCCTCCATCCGGGCGGCATTCTCGTTGGCAAGGAGGGGGAAGTTCTCCAGGGAAAACACCTGGGCGTTGACTACGGGATAGAGCAGGCAGGGTCTTCGCTCATACGTGATGGCCTGGAGCATCCCCATGCCGATCTTCCTGTTTTTCAGAAAGTCCCCGCACACGGCGTAGGCCTCGCCCTCCCCATAATGGCTGCGCCACAGGATGGCGGGCATATCCTCGTTTTTCAGCTTTCGCTCCCTTGCGGAAGCCAGATCCTCCTCCGAAAGGATGCCCCGCAGGAAGGTCTTGGTGCCGGTACGCACGCTGTACCAGGGCAGCTGGAGCTCCAGGTCCTGGCGCTCCTCCTCCCCCGGCGCGCTTTCAAAGATCCGCTCTCCTCCCAGAAGGAAGCCTTCAAACAGGTGGACGCCCCGCAGGGTGACCTGCTCCCGCAGGATCCGATGGATGCCCAGGAGCTCCCGGAGCGTTTCATCTCCGGAAACGGCGTCCACCCCGGGGAGGGCCAGAAAGATCACGTCCACCCCCCTGTCCATCAGGGAGGCCAGGGCGTCGGCGTTTCCCGGGACGAAATCCGGCTCCAGCATGACGGCGCCGGGAAGCCCGGCTTCCCCCGGATCGGGCAGTTTTTCCCCGATGGCCACGGCAGTTCCGGTATAATACGCCCATTCCCGGACGACAGAGGCGAATTCGCTGTCCTCTCTGCCCACGTACAGCATCCATTCTTCTTCCTCCCGGGTCCCGGCCTCGGAAAGCGGGAGGAAGCCTGCGGGGCGTCCGGCGCCGGTCTCTTCTCCGGAGAGAGGGGCGAGCTCCTTGTGCCGCGCAGAAGCCGTGACCGCGCTTTTGCCCAGCTGAAAGCCCATAAAGAGCAGGAGCAGGACCAGGAAGATCAGCAGCGTTACGATATACTGCCTCTTTGTGATCATCATGTTGCGCAATACCTCCCGATGGGGCACCCCAGTTCGCTGCACCCCTTGTTCGCCGTTCGGATCACGGCGCCGGTTTTCAGGCTGCGGAGCCGGAAGCCGACGGCGTATTCCCCTTTCGGCAGCTGCCCGGACAGGGCGGACGGCGGCAGGGTGTAGGCGCCGGGCTTGCTCCCGTCCAGCAGCCGGAGGGAAGGGCCGGACAGGGGGAAGGACCGCTCCCCGCCTGTCCCCGCGAATATCAGCTCCTGGGAAACCTCCTGATAGATCGGCGCAAAACCCACGTTGTCCAGCACGACCGTCCCGGTGAGCCCGTCGGAAAACAGGCCCTGACGCAGCTCCGCGCTCCGGACCACGAAACGGTAGCCCAGATGCGCTTCCGCATAATCAAAATAGCTTTTTCCGCCCCACAGACCGCCCTCGGGCAGCCGCGCAGCCTTCCATCTGGCCAGGGTGGCGGTATCGTAATCCCGGTTGAGATAGCTCACCCGCATTCGCCGCAGGGTGCGCATCGCCCGCTCCGGCTCCGATTGGGGGGCCGTGCCCACCACTTCTCCCCCGTTGGGAACGAACCTGCACAGCCGATTCTGAAACGCCAGTTCCCGCTCCCGATCCTCCGGAGAATCGCCGTAGGTCCCGAAATCGCTCCGGCTTCCCAGCATCCCGTCGTTGAACAGGGCTGGCACGGCGGGGAGAGCGCAGAGCGCCCGGTCCAGGTCCCCGTCGGAGGACAGGCCCGTGACGCTTCGCCACATGGCCGGTGTACGCAGAGAGAGGATCACCCGGTCGCCCATGGCGGAGGCGCAGGCCGCATACAGCTTCTTCAGGCTCTCCGGCCCCAGGTGGCGGCTGCCGTGCATCTCTCCCCAATTCCCCACAAGGAGTCCCTGGGTGAGATAGATCCGGTCCGCGTTGGCGCGCACGACCGGACCCAACTGCCGGACGTGGCAGAGGACGGTGTCCAGTTCCCGGGGTTCCCGGGCCAGGCCATGCCCGTCCCAGTCATACAGGAAGCGGAGGATCAAGGCCAGGTTCGTGCTTCTCAGCGCAGTAAACAGCGCCTCCAGCTCCTCCAGGGCAGCGGCAGGCAGCTCCCCGGAGGCGTAGTCCCGGAGATTGACCTCCACAAGCAGCAGGGTGTCGTCCCCGCGGAGGGACAGCGTTTTCGGAAGAGCGGCGCCTGCGCCCGGCTTCCAGCGCAGGATGGAATAGAAGCCCCGCTCCGGGTTTCGCAGCTTCTCCGCCGTTTCCTCCGGGCAAAAGCACGTCAGTCGTTTCAAAGCGAGCTCCTTTTCCCGGGAACTCAGTCCATCACGCCCAGGGAGAAGAGGGAATAGGGATTCTGATGCACGCAGTAGCAGAGCAGATCCTCGTCCTCGTAGACGACCTCCCCGTCGTTGGGGTGCAGGGCGGAGAACTTTTCAAACCAGGCGTAGGCCCGGGATTCCACGATGATCCGGTTTGAGAGCTTCGTTTCCGTTTCGGAGCGTTTTTTCCCGTATCGGACAGACTCCTGCGCCGCTTCCCGGGAGATCTCCCCGTGCAGGATCTCAGGATACCGGGCGCCGGTCGACCCGTAAAAGCGGTCATATTTGTCCCTCGCCAGCCAGCTGGGGCCGGAGGCAAATGAATTCTGCGCATAGCGGATGGGGCGCTTCTCGATGAAGAAGAAAAGATAGGGCGTGGGGATGGTGTAGGTCCTGTCGGAGGACTTCTCCACGAAGTCGATCCATTCCTCATGAAAGCCCGTTTCCCGCACCTGATACAGTTCGTCGGTGGTGGAGACGATGGTATACTGATACCTGGGCAGATGCCGTACGATCTCTTTCGTCAGTTCCACCGCCGCGGGATAGCGCGTCAGCTCATAATAGAGATAGCCGTGGAAGACGCCCGTGGCCTGTGCGGCAAGGTAGATCCCGATACACACGGCGGCAGACAGGGGCTTGAGCCAGCGATCCTTCACGCCCAGACCCGCCAGGGTGAACAGGGCGTCCGGTACGCAGGCGAACAGCAGCATGCTCAGCAGATCGACGGTGGAGCAGACACGGGTCCCGGCGATGAGGGAGGGCAGACCGATGAGCCCGGGCCGATAGGCCATCATCAGGACGAATACCGAGACCGCGACCACCAGATAGCCCCGAAGGGCGGCCCGGGGAAAGCGCTTCTTCTTTTCGTCCTTCGCCTTCCGGGCAGCGATCCCCTGCGCCGCAAGGGCCAGGACAGCGCCTGCGCCGACGGCGACGTCCGTGATCAGCAGGAGCCTCCCGCGCTTTTTCCCGTATAGCTCATAGAAGGTGCCCCTCAGGACCTTTCCGGCCCGCTGGGACAGGGCGGGGCGCTCCGCGGCGCTCTCCGTCTGCACCGCCTCGGCTCCGGGCTCTTTTTCCGCAGTTTCCATGCTCTCCCTGGTCACGGACATGGCCCAGAAGAGGGAACCTTGCAGGGGATAGCCCGCGGCATAGGCGACGGCCATGGGGAAGACGCCGATCACAAAGGCCGCCAGCACGCCCGCCGCCAGCCGGAGGAAGGCCCCGGGGCGGAAGAGGCGCGGAAGATGCACGCACGTGATCACCAGGCAGACGAAGGCGGCGATGATCGTCGCATAAAAATGGACGCAGACGGAGGCGGCCAGAGAGGAAACCAGGATGAAAAGGTTTCCGTCGGCAATGCAGCTCCGCCAGAAAGAGGGGCGGGGCCCCGTCTTCTCTCCCTTTTTGGGAAGGGAGCGCAGGAAGCCCAGAAGACCGCAGGCCGCCAGGAACACGGTATACAGGGCGAATTCCTGCGGCAGCGTCCAGGACAGGCGGGAGATCCCGAAAACCCCGTTGACGACCACCTGTTCCACGGTCAGGAAGCCGGTGATGGCCAGCAGTCCGGACATGCGCCAGCCGAACAGGGCCCGGCTGAGGAAATAGACGGACAGAATATAGGCGGAAACGTGGATACCCGCCAGGAACAGGTTGCAGCTGTAAACGGAAACGTGGAACACCGCGTTCATCAGATAGAGGAAGGCGTGCATCCCGGCGGGATAGATCCCGGCGGGGAACAGCTTTCCCCGGCCCATCTCATAGACCCAGGCATGGTGCACGTACTGGTCGCCGAAGCCGTAGGAATGGACCTGCAGGGCGTTGATGCTGAAATACAGCATGGCGAACAGGACGAGGATCCCCAGGAGCACCGTTTCCAACCTGCGCCCGCGGGACGCCTGCCAGGCCCGCTTCCCCGCGGCGCCCAGGCGGCGGGAGACGGCGGTGCGCCACTTGAGGAGCATGCGCCGGAAGGACAGGGTTTTCCCGGCCAGGCTCCGCAGGTCCCGGAACCAGGAAAAGCCCAGGTGATAATTCCGCCAGAGCTGGACCAGGAAGACGCCCAGATAGAGGACCGTCACCGGGATCCAGTGCAGCAGATGGAGCAGACCCAGCAGCAGCACGGAAGTATTGATCAGAATGACGGAGCCGTTGACGCAGAAGCAGAATCGGTAAGCCCTGCTTTTTCCGGCCAGGTGGGTGCGAAACACCACGCTGGGCCAAAGATACATGACGAACAGATAGACGAGCAGCACCTTGGCATACTCCAGGATCCAGTAAGCCTGATCCACGAAGTTCCCCCCTTCCTGCCGCAGTCACATAAAGACGCGGACCATTTCCATCATCTCATGGTCCAGCGGGATGCTGCTGGCCTTGAGCGCTTCCAGCGTATCCCGGAATTCGGTCCAGTTTTTCTCACGGTACAGCAGCTTCAGTTTCACTGAGTAAGCCTCCAGGGAGCCGGGGTAGACCAGGGCGAGGTGCCGGCTCCATTCCCGGCACCGGGCAGGCTCGCCGCGCAGCAGCCAGCACCCGGCGACCCACGCCATCTCTTCGGAAGACAGACGGTCGCGCTTTTCCAGCAGGCGGGCCATCCGGTCGGCCAGCTCCGTAAACTGGGCGCTCTCCATCTCCGAGAGCACTTGCTGCTCCAGCACCTCGTGGAGATCCTGAAGGAGCTTGTGGGCGGCGTTGACCTGGATGGTCAGCTTCTGTTCCAGGCTCATGTCCTCCGCGTCGTCCCCGTAAAAGGCCCGAAGGCCCTGCTCGTGGGCCATTTTTTTATGGCGCGCATAGTCTTCGCTCATATCGGAGCCGGGGGTGCGGTCCGCTTCCGCCGGGTCCCGGTCCTCCTTTTTCCGTTCCGAGCGCAGCTCTTCGCCGTGTTCTCCGCGCAGGGCCGCTTCCTCTTCGTTCCCGGAAAGAAGGGCCGAGAAGGCTTTTCCGGCCGGGGTCTTGAGTTCCCCGTCCCGGCCCTCCCCTTCCCGAAGCTCCGCTTCCGTCCGGTCGATCTCAGAGACGATATTCTGGATTCCGAGGCGGAATTTCCCCAGTTCCGACTGCAGGGCAGATGCAGCGTAATGGGAGATCTCGCTGTCGTCGCTGTTCAGGGCGAGGAAGATGCTTCCGAGTGACCTGCGCACGTCCCGGCGCAGCACCTCCAGCATAAACTCCCGGGCGTTCTGCCGGTCCACAACGGTCACGGCGTCCTCGACGGGGACCAGGCCGCTTTCGCTCTCCTCGTCCGCTTTCAGGAGCGTTTTGCTCCGCTCCTTGGTGAAGATCACGTCCGTCAGATCCACCGGCTTGTGGAAAAACAGCCTGCGCAGCACCCATCCCAGTCCAAAATACACCGGTCCGACGACGGGGCACAGAAGCATCACGGTGATCCGGGCGGAAAGGCCGGGCTCCCGCTTGCCCCTCAGAAGAGAAACGCACAGGAACATCGCCGCGATGAGGGCGTTGCCGGCGAGGACCCACCAGAAAATGGCAGTCGGCTCCTTCATGCCGTCACCTCAGTTTTGGAGGAGGAAAGGATCTCCCCGCGGATCCCGGCGGAGTTCAGCCGCTCCAGGACGAAGCGTGCGTTCTTCCCGGAGGTGTTGGGAAGGAGCGCGTACAGCTTCCCGTCCGGCCCCTGACCCAGATAGTCGTTGATCCGGAGACAGGAGGAGGCACGTCTGCCCTCCTCGGCCTGACGGTCAGGGCTCCCGTCCGGGAGACGCAGCAGGGTAAACGCGGTCAGCCCCCGTCCGGCGGCATTCCGATAGGCCTCCAGGATGGAAACGAAGGCTTCCTGACGGAGGATCCGCGTATCTTCCACGAAGCGCTGACTCTCCAGGGCGTCCAGGTACCGGTTTGCCCGGAGGACCGCGTTCTGGATGAGCAGAGAGGTCACGGTGAGGATGCTGGCCTGGCCCAGGGTCATCTTTTCCCAGGGAAGCTGCCAAATCATGATCAGGGTCCGGATCTCCTCTCCCTCGTGGATGGCGCAGGCCATCATGGGAAGGTCCTCCCGCAGGCTGCGGTTGATATAGGGCCGGCCGTCCAGGAGGGCCTCGCTCAGCTCACCCAGATCCCGGAACCGGATGGAGCTGCCCAGAGAGGCGGCCTTTTCCGTCGTCGCGGAAAACAGGCGCGCGTATTCGCTGCGGGACACCGTATACAGTGCGACGTCCTCGCTGCCCATGATCTGCCGCAGAATATCCATCGCCTGAAACAGCACGTCCTCCGAGTTTGTCTTGTCCAGAGTAGACGTGATCTCGTAGATTTTTCCGATGCTGTCGTTCTGGTTCACGATCTGGGTCTGAAGGGAATCCTTCACCCGCACGTTGCTCTCGTTGATCTCCCGGACGTCGCGAATCTGCTTGGTCATGTGCTCGTGGTCCTGGAGCGCTTCGTTTTTCTGATCGGAAAGCCGATCCCTGAGGTAGCCGACCGCCAGGCCCAGGATAAACAGCTGGGCGACCCAGACGTAGGTGCCGTAATCCAGCAGGAGGCCCTGGGCGGAGGAGGCGCGGAGCTGCATCAGCAGGAAGCCCGCCGTGGACAGGAAGGCGGACAGGATCGCGTGATGCTGTCCGTAAAGGATGGCGAAGAGGAGAACGTACAGCAGATAGAAATCGATCCTGGCGAAGTATTTTCCCCCTCCCGCGACCCTTGTCAGCACGCAGGCCACCAGGAAACACACCACGTTTTCCACGATGGGGAGCAGGACGCCGCCCAGCCAGCCGAGTTCTTTGCGCAGAAAAGCCGCCAGCCCGGGTTTTCCCCCCGCAGCCGCCAAAAAGCTCTCCCGGTTTTTCAGGACGTGGGCGACAAGGGCGGCGACGTCCCCTTCAAAATCGGACAGGCGATTGATGCCGAATTCTTCCCGGAACCTCTGGTTGTCCAGCATGGCCTGAGGCCGGCGTAGGTGCGCGAAGGTGATCCCGGCGCCGCCGGCAGACTTTGCCCCGGTACCGGCCGTCCTATCCGCCATACGCCGCTCCGGGTCAGTGCGCAGGCTTTTCCGCCCGGCGTTTTTCCCGCCGCTGCCGTCCGCCGGGACGGTATAACCGAGCTTTTCCGCCTCCCGGGCCACCATCTGTCTGAGTTCGGAGCAGCGCAGTTCTCTGCCGGAAGCGATCTGGTAGCAGGTATGGGCATGGGCGGGCGCCAGCGCCAGGCGAGTGAGGAAAAACACCGCGTCGGATTCCGCCAGGGGCATGAGGCGCCGGTTGTCGGCAGCAGGGGTCCCGCCGTCCCGCAGGTACTTGATGCAGTATTCCGTCAGGGCGTCGTTCACGTCCTCCGGAGATTTCGGCAGATGGTAGCAGCCGCTGAGCCTGGCAATGATCAGATCGATCCCGGAGCCGGCCGTCATCCGCCTGCACAGGTCCTCCGCCTGGGCCAGGGCCAGGCCCCGGGGCGTATCGGCCGACGGCGCGTCGTCCTCCCCGTGGAGAACGGACCCGTCGTCCCGGAAGACCCCGCCGTCGGACAGATAGACGAATCTCCCCTTTTTCTGCCCGATCAGGGCCGAGAGGACGTTCATCACCGCCGATACGAAATCCACGGCGTCTCTGCGCTCATCCTCCCAGGTGAAAGCGGCGTCGCAGGCCCCGGCAAACACGGTGACGTCCGGGGAAACGCTGGCGAACACTTCGGGGAGCACTTCGCTCGTATAGGAAAAATCGTAGCGCTCAAACACCCGGGGATAGCTCCGGGCGCCGGGAACGGCGCCGGTGAGCAAGGAGACCCGGTGTCCTTCCTTGCTGAACTGTCGGATAAGCTGATCGGTCAGGCTGCCTGCGCCGCCGATCACCAGGATGTTTTTTCGCTTCATCTGCTTCACCAATCCTTAGATTCCCCGCCCGCCGTCACGCGGGTATTTCATTTTAATCTAGCACAAAGTTCGTTTTAATTCAAGTTGTTACTATGTGTTTAATATTTGAATATTTATTCTTAATCCGCCCGCAATTTGTTTCCCAGTTATTCGTAGCTATTTCGCAGGAAAACACTCTTTCCCGTCCCGGGGTTCCGTTTGCCCTGCCGATTATTTTAACGACGCCGAACCGGCGTGGATCTCCGGAGATGAAGCACCCGAACCGGAAAACAAAGACGGGGCAGGTCCGTAGACCTGCCCCGCGAATCCGATTCTTTTTTACGGTCCTGCGATGATCGGACCGTTCTCCGGCTCCTCCGGCGCCTGCTCCTCCAGCTCCTTCCTGCGCTGGGACAGCATTTCCTCCGGAGAGGCGCCCCCGAACTTCTTCTGGATCTCCGCCATATGCCTGAACGACTGTTGGTCCTGCTTCTCCCCTGTCTTGTAGGCGCCGCGGAAATCCTGGATCTCCTTACTGATCAGCTCCGGGGCGGCCATCCCGTGGGCCTTATGGAACTCCGAGAGGAGCTTGAACGCCTGCTGCTTGTCCTGCATCTCCCCCAGCT
>JAEEGL013427052.1_pt1 | contig 18900 bp, 19 predicted proteins | sample 9134231 | NCBI WGS metagenome assembly JAEEGL01 (sample SAMN16246548, study PRJNA631951) | gut metagenome | biome: gut microbiome; feature: rumen; material: fiber-attached | host: Bos | place: Iran: Karaj | collected 2018-10 | reverse complement strand
TGTTCTACGATTTCAGATTGTTTTAATTTTTCAGGCTGTTTTACCGTTTCAGTCTTTTTCAAAGCTTCAGCTTGAGTATCCAACCCGAAAGAAAAAACTAAAACAAACAGACTTAATAAGATTTTTAAAAGGTTTTTCATACACATTTTCTCCTTTGTTCAAATATGATGAAATTATATCATAAAAAATTTTATTTTAAGTAATCATCGAAATTCTTTTTTACAACTTTGTAACCACACCCCTCATGAAGCACTGCCTGTTGGTTTATGAATCTTTTAGGATATTTTTTACACATGTTTAATCTTTTATCATATACACTGCATAATCCGCTTTCCGTAACATATTTACAAGCAAATATTAAGTTTCCGAATTCATCATGCCCTTTTATATAAAACCTTTTATATGCAGGAAATAAAAATTGCATAATTTTAAATTCTTTTTCACTATATGTATCAAAACTGTACATGTAATTGCAGCATTTTCCGCATTTCCTACATTCGCCCTTAATTTCGTATATAACCTTTTCTGTTACAAAATACGATTTTACTTCATTTATTATATTTAGTATGATATCTTTCATGTGTATATTCATGTATCTGCTTTTTTCATGATAAAATCTATTTATAAATTATAAACAAAAAAGGATTTAATAAAAATCATGAGTGATTTTCAAGTACCTAAAAGAATAAAAAAAGCTAAAAAGCATGTCGGTTCCGGTTTTATAAATTTTTTAATATCTTCGGTATCAATAGTTTTAGCGGTTGTTGTTGCTATGCAGCTATATTTAATGTCATTACCGCCTATAAGAAATTTGAACGAATTTAAACCTAATATTGTTACAAAATTTTATTCTGATGACGGAGAAGTAATTAAGACTTTTACGGCATTTACTTTTTCAAAGGTTGAATTAAAAGATATACCCGATAACATAAAAAATGCCATTATAGCAACTGAAGACAAAAATTTTTATAAGCATTCGGGTTATGATTTAATGGGTTTAGCTCGTTCAACCATTGCGAATGTACTTGCAGGTAGAGTTGTGCAAGGTGCAAGTACAATAACACAGCAATTAGCAAGAATATTATTTTTATCTAACGAGAAAACTTATTCAAGAAAGCTTAAAGAATTAATTGTATCAGTCAGAATTGAAAAGACAATCTCAAAAGATAAAATTCTTGAAATGTATTTGAACAATGTTTATTTAGGTTCAGGTGCTTACGGTGTTGAGGCTGCTTCGCAAATTTATTTTAATAAAAAATTAAAAGATTTAACTCTTTCAGAGGCCGCTCTAATAGCAGGACTTCCACAAGCACCATCTGTTTATTCACCTTTTAATAATAAAAAATTGGCTATAAAAAGAAGAAATAATGTTTTAAAGAAAATGTACAGAAATCGTTATATAACAAAAAAAGAATATGACAAAGCCATAGAAGAAAAACTTAAATTAAACCCTTTGCCTGAAATTTATACTCTTAATAAAGCTCCTTATTTTTGTGACTATGCAATGAAAGAGCTTGAAAGACTTGGCTTTGATGAGGTTGAAATTTCTCAAGGCGGTTATAAAATATATACAACTCTTGACTATAAAACTCAACAAAAAGCAAATCAGGCTGTTATAAACCTTATGAATTCCTGGGGACTCACACGAGATAAGCAGCAAGCGGCATTGTTTTCTTTCAGTCCTGTAGATGGAAGAATATTAGCCTACGTAGGTGGTAAAAATTATGCAAAAAGTCAATATGACAGAGTTACTCAAGCAGTAAGACCTATAGGTTCGGCATTCAAACCTTTTGTATATGCCACAGCCGTTGAAAAAGGTCTTGGTCCTAATGATATGTTAGAGGATACTCCTTTTCAGGCAGGAAGCTGGCATCCGAAAAATTATGGCAACAAATACAGAGGAAAAATTCCGGCATACAAAGCTTTAATGATTTCTTCAAACGTGTGTGCCGCAAGACTTATAGAATCAACAGGAGTTCGTTCTGTCATACAAATGGCAAGAGTTTTAGGTATAACAACTCCTATAGAATATGATTATACTATTGCACTAGGTTCAAGCAGTGTAAAATTGTTTGAATTAACAAGAGCATACGGCGCTTTTGCAAACGGAGGCTACAAAGTAGAACCGTATGCAATTCAGCGAATTGAAACTTCAAGAGGAAAAGTTATTTACGAAGCACCAAAGACAAAAATTACAAAAGTTATGGATTTGGGTACTGCAGCAACAATTACGGCGATGCTAAAAACAGTAATTGAAAGCGGAACAGGTAAGGCTGCAAATATCGGAAAACCTGCCGCAGGTAAAACAGGCACAACAAATGATTCCAGAGATGCAAGCTTTTTCGGTTATACACCTGATGTTGTTACGGGTGTCTGGGTCGGTAATGACGATAATTCTAAAAACGGTCGTATTACGGGCGGTACTGTTCCTGCTTTAATTTGGAAAGAAGTTATGACAGTTGCAACAGAGCCTTACGGAAATACTGATTTTGATTATCCTAAAATAGAATTGAAAAATTTCTCGCCTAATAAAAGTGTTGATACAACAGAGCAAGTTGTGGATGATGATGATAAAACCTCTGATGACATTATAGAATCAGAAACAAAAACTAAAAAATTAAATTTAGTTGAAGAAAAAATTCAAAAAATTAAAGAAAGAAAAGATAAAACGGAAGAAAACGAAAACCGTGAAAATATTGAAGTAAAAGAAGAAGCACCTAAAAAAGAAAAAGTGAAAGAGCATCGTGCAGAACCGATTGCACCCGCAGCTCCGATACCTCTTGCAACACCTGCAAGTATCAGCTATTAAAATGAAGATAGCATAATAACAAATAAGCACACGGGATATTTCTCGTGTGCTTTTTCCTGTATAACCCTTCCTTGGATTCCGACCTTTCCTTATTTATTCTGACTATAGGTAGTTTAACAGACCTGTATTTTTCATCAAATCTGATGCTACCGTGTATGTTGTTTGAAGAGCCGTTCTTGCAGCAACCAATTCGGTTATTGCTGTAGCTAAATCAGTATCTTGTAATGAAGAACGATATTCAACCAATGTATTCATAGTTGTATCAAGTGAAGTTTTTGTAATATCAAATTTATTTGCAAGTGCAGCAAATTTAGTTTGAGTTGTAACTGTTGTATTAAATCCTGCATCCAAACCGCTTAATGTATTTGCAACTGCAGCTTGGTCGTGATTTCCCAGAGCCTTACTCAACTCCATTAAGGTTCCGAATAAACCTGTTCCTGTTGCAGGAGAAGTTGTTCCGTCATAAGAACCAAAAACATCACTACCTGCAACATTTATTCCTACCGTAACTCCGTCAGAAATTGTTACGGTTCTTTGCAGTCCGTTATCTGTGCCTGTACCGTTATATTTAATCTCCGTAATATTACCGTTTGCATCTTTTGTTACGGAATATGCTTTTTGAGCGGTATTCGCGCCGGAAAAGATATATTGTCCGTTGTAATCAGTATTTGCAACACTTATTATAGAATCAATTAAAGAATCAACTTCCGCTTTTATCTGGTCAAGGTTTTGGTCGGAATATGTTCCGTTTGCAGCTTGAGTTGCCAAATCCGTAATTTTATTAATCAAGTTTGAAGATGATGTAAGACTGCTGTCTAGCATATTTAATTCTTGATTTGCAGCACTCATATTGTTCAAATAACCTTGTATTTGTGCTGTTTTTGTATTTATATTCAAAACTTCTCTTGCTGCCGCAGGATCTTCGGATACAGAGGTCAATTTTTTACCCGAAGATATTTGTGTTGACAAAACATTATATTTAGTTTCTTGAGAACTCATAAAACTTACCATTTGTTTCGACGTATTTAATGTTGTAATTCTGTCCATTTTTATCACCTCTGTATTTAATAATTTCGTTGTAAAACTTTCTTGTTATTAGCCCATTTCAAGTAAGACACCTATTAAGTCGTTACATACACTGAAAACTCTCGCTGCTGCTTTATATGCTTGTTGATATCTCAGCATATCGCTTAATTCTTCATCTAAACTTACACCGGAATCTGATGCCATTTTATTTTCTATACCTGCAACTATTGAGTTTTGTGTATCAAGTTTATCATTTAAATCTGCTATTTGATAGCCGACTTTTCCTGAATTTGTTGCTACGAAGTTTTCAAATGTCATGCCATCTAATGAAGCATGTTTGCCGCTTCTTGTTTCAACCATTAATGTTGCGTTCGCATTATTTCCTATTGCATATTGATAATCTGATGCAGGAACTGCCGAAGTATCAATTCTGGCTGCTGCAATTTCATAAGGACTTGTTTTAAAGAAATCATTTATCGAAATATTTGATGCGGTTACGGTTGTTGTACCGTCTTTTGTTACGAAAAAGTCCTTTGTTGTATCGGCTGGCGCCAAAGTTTTTGTTCCGTCAGCAGCTACCGAGATTTTCATAGGAGTTGTTCCGTCACCTTTTGGGTCGCCTGTTTGGATTTCATTCATTGTTGCAGCAACCTGTGCCGCCAATGTATCAAAATAACTTCTTACTCCAGAGAAGTTCAATTTTCCGACATCTGAACCTGTCAAATCCAGCGCAGCTTTCAAAGAACCTCCCGTAATGATTGTTGAAGCATCTTCAACTACGGTTTGTCCTTCCATGCTTTCTATAATTATTTTTGTTTCTATATTTCCGTTTGTAGGATTTTCTTCGTTCTTAGCTACAAGTTGTGTAACTTGTTGTGTACCTTTTACCAAAGGAGTTCCGCCTATTGAAATATTTATTGTACCATTAGGGTTATCTACTGTTGTAAAGTTTATTTTTTCAGAGAGTTGATTTATCAGTCCCTCTCTTTTATCCAATAGTGAATCGTTTTTGGTTTTCATATAGGTTTCATTTACTGATGCAATATCTGCCAAAAGTTTATTTATTCCGTCAACATTGTCGCTCATTTTTGACGGAGAAACGGATGCTAATGTTCCGTTCGTTCCTTGCTGCAAAGAGTCTAAATTTCCTGCTAAGCTGTTGAAGGTATCACATAAATTGCCTGCTGCAGCTACATAATTTTGTCTTGCAGTAAGGTCGCTGGGGTTTGAATTTAATGCTGTTGCAGCTTCATAAAACTTTGAAAAAGAATTTGCAAGACCAGCTCCGTTCATTTCGTTAACCAAGTCTTCTAACTGACTTGCCATAGTTCCGTATGCTGACAAATAATTTTTTTCGTTGTTTTCGTTCCAATAGTATGATTGCATAAACTTTGTGGAATATCTTTCAATACTTGCAACATCAACACCTGAGTAGGTTGTTACAATAGATGCAGGGTCTGTAGTTGCAGGAGCATAAGTCACAGAATCTTTAAAATTAACTCTTTGTTTATGATATCCTTCCGTAGAAACATTAGCAACGTTTTGAGATACAACGGTTAAACCTGTTTGCATCGCAGCCATTGCTCTTGTTGCTATACTCATACTTTGTGTTAAACCCATTTTGAGTCTCCGTTTCTTATTTTTAAACTTCTTCTATTACTGAACTTATTACATTATTTTCATTTATTTTCGTATTGTTACCTGATTTGTCATATTGCTCGCTTTGCGGTGCTGCTACGGAATATATGATATCTATGGTTTTTTCTACAATTTTTAAACTGTGCTCTACCAAACTTTGGTGTTTTTCTTGCAGTTTTTTCAAATCTTTTGTCAAATCTTGTAACTTTTGCCTTTGAATTGCAAAATTTTCTGCAAGCTCGCTGTTCTCTGTTTTAAGCTTTTCTATAATATTTGTTAGTGTTATTTTTTCGTTTCCGAGAGCTTTTGTTATAACAGCTCTTCTTACTTCAATTTCTTGTATTTGCTTTGCCTGATTTAAAATTTTTGTATCTATATTGAATAAGTCCTCTCTCTTACCTTTTATGAGAACTTCTTCTTTTTCCACGTACAAATCTTTCAATGCTTCGTAAGCAAAGATTTCTTCATCCACTATTTTATTGTAATCTAAAATTGCATCACTCATCAATAACTCTCCATGTTATTTTTTATGAATCCGTCATATATTAAATTGTATGCATTCCTGTTTCTTCTATTATGCCACATCTTTTAATATTTTGCTACATGTTTTCATAAAAAATGTTAAAATTGTAACTATTTTTTTTATTAGTGTTAAATATAGAGCAAAAAACTTTCTTCGGAACTTATATTACGAAATCAGCTATAACGCTTCTGCCGTATGTTAAACCGTATTGAATATCATCGTTAGAAAGATTTTCTTCTCCTGCTATTTTTGCAATATTTCTGATTTCATCAAGGTTTTGACCTTTAAAAATTTCTTCACTGTTGTTTATATTTAAGCCTGCGGAAGTTTCAGGCATTATGTTTTCTTCTGCTCGATTTATTGTATCTGCTTTAAAAGCATTTACCGCATTTAGTAATTGAACCGGATTTATACCTGATGTACTTATAGGATTTATCATTTTTATTTACCTCTTTTACCTTATGAAATCTTTAATTTACGTATTTTTCCATTTGCTCATAAATTTGTTTTGCAAAACCGAATGTTGTTCTTGGATTGTTAGCAAGCTCACGACCCAGTTCATCAAACATGTAAGATTTCATTTTGTCATAGTAAGATGTTTCCTCGCCCAAAATGCCGCCTTCTCTGTCTACTGTTTTATCCATTAATGTAAGCATTTTTGTAATGAATATTGCTTCAAATTCTTTTGAAACTTTTTCCAATTGTGCTTTAGAATTAGGAGTATCCATAATTCTGTTGAATACCTGCTGGTCTGAATTGATTGTTTCAGCAGGCATCATGTGTGTTAAATTTACTTCTTCTGACATTACCTTATCCCTCTTTATACTTCTTTTTACTATATTATTATTAAATCTGCCTGCAAGCTGCCTGATTTTTTAAGTGCTTGCAAAATTGAAATTAAATCTATAGGCGCTACTCCTATAGAATTTAAAGCTCTAACCAAATCATTCAAATTGCTGTTTGCAGGCATGGCTATAATGCTTCCTTTTGTTTTGTTAACACCGATTTCTGCGTTAGTAAATCCTACAGTAGAACCTTGAGCAAATGCGTTAGGCTGTGAAACGGAATTTGTAGTTTGAACGGTTACCGTAATGTTTCCATGAGCAACAGCTGCAGGAAGCAATTTTACATCCGAACCGATTACTACCGTTCCTGTTCTTTCATTCACTATTACTTTTGCTTTTTCTGTCGGAGGATTTATTTCTAAATTTTCCAAAATTGATAAAAATCTTATTCTGTCATTTTGAAATTTTGCGGGAATTTGTACTTCTACGCTTGTTCCGTCAACAGCTTTTGCAGGAGAAATGGTATCAGAAATTCTTTGTGCAATTCTTGATACCATTGTATAGTCTGTTTCATCTATAGTCAGTGTAATTGTACTTTCATCACCAATAGAGGTTGACATATCTCTTTCCATTATTGCTCCGCCCGGAACTCTTCCTGTTGTTGTTATCGCAGTTCTTGTGGTATTGCCGTCTGCTGAAGCATTTATTCCGCCTACGGATACAGGACCTTGAGCAACTGCAATAGCTTCACCGTTCGGAGCTTTTAAAATCGTTTGTACCAGAACTCCGCCTTCCAAGCTTTTGGCATCTGCCATTGTTGATACCGTAACATCAATTCTATCCCCGTTTTTTGCAAAAGGTGGTACTGTTGCGGTTACAATTACGGCAGCTGTCGAACCTTTTTGAATATAGTTATCCTGCTCAATTACTGTTCCTAAATTTTGAAGTAATAATTTACTTGTAATTTGAGTAGAACGAGAGTTGTCACCTGTTTTCGGCAAACCTACGACAACACCGTAACCTACTATCTGGTTATCTCTTATTCCTTTTATATGAGAGATGTCTTTAATTCTTACGCTTGCTGCTATTGTTTGTGCAGGTATTATAAGCAATGATATTAATAGTGTTAATGCTGTTAATTTTAATTTCCCCATGTCTTTATTTTCCTTTTTATTAGAATAAATATCTGATAAATTTGTTAACAATACCATCGTTGTTGGAACGAGATACAGAACCTCTGCCGACAAATGCAAATTGAAGATTTGCAACGTTTCTTGAATAAACTTCTCCGTTTGCTGTTATCCAACGCGGATCAACTACACCCGAAACCACCAAGTCTTCTCTTTCATTTGCATTTACAAGTGTTTTCTTACCTTGAACAACAAGATTTCCGTTAGGCATTTGCTGTATTACCTGAACGGCAATTCTATCGGTAAATCTCAGGCTATTAACAGATGCACCTGTATTATTTACTTCGTTATGTCCACCGAATGTACTTACCGTTCTATCAATTGTTTTTCCGAACAGTTTGTCAAAAACTTTATTCCAAAATGGCGTAAAATTATCTATAGTATTTGATTCTTTTGCGGAGTTGTATGTAACATTGTTTGAAACATTTATTGTTTCGTCCAATATTATTGAAATCAAATCTCCTACGGCACGTGCCTGAACACCGCCGTATAAAGATTTAGGAATAGGACTGTACGTTTGTGATGCGCCAAGCGTAAATAAAGACTCCGCATTTGCACTTATTGCAAAAAATAAGCTTAATAATATCGTTATAATTCCGCATTTTACAATTTTTATCATATCCTTACCAAAATCCTATTTTCACCTATTACTTCACCTTTATAAACTCTGTTATATTTTTTGTTTAAAACCGTAATTCTTTCCCCTATAATGCCATCAGAAAGAGCAATGCCGTCTAATGAAATTGTCAGGTTGTTTGTGTTGAAATAAACAGTAACCAATGAGTTTCTTAAAACAGCAGGTTTTGCTTTCACAAATCTGTCATCAATAAGTTCACCTTTTACAAAATATTTTTTTGCATAAAGCTCTTTTGATAAATCCTTTTGGGTTAACACATGATTATATTTATTAGAAATTTCTCTTCTCTCTATTTTGACATTACTCAAATTTAATTGTGCTTCTCTTTGAATAACTCCGGATGCGACCAATACATTTTCATAAGCTTTTATTAAAACAGGTGCGTTAAAGACTTTTTGTAATTTGCCGTTTACCGAAATTTCAACTTTTACTAAATCTCTTGCCGCAAAATCTTCAGCTGTCGGCTTTACGCAATATGAAACTTTTCCGTCAGGCAATGTCAAATTTACAAAAGGTAAATTTTGAATAACAATTTCCAAATCGGCATTTGTATACTTTTTAAATTTAACAAGAAGCTGCTTGCTTATTTCCGCTTTAACTTTTTCATCGGGAATAACAACAGCAAATGCCTTTAGAGAGCTAAAGGTTAAAATCATTGTTATCAGTAATGTAAAAAGTTTTTTATTCATTCAAAACACCTATATCATTTGGTTAGTTTGTCTTAAGATATCGCTTGATGCTGTAATTATTTTGGAATTTGCTTCAAAAGCTCTTTCTGCCTTAATCAAGCCGATTAATTCCTCCACAATTTGAACGTTAGAACCCTCAAGGTAACCCTGTTCGATTAAACCCATACCGTTTTGTCCGGGGGTATCTTCAATAGGAGTGCCTGATGCTGAAGTTTCAACAAAAAGGTTATGACCTATTGATAAAAGTCCCGACGGATTTTGAAATCTTACAAGTTGAATATTACCCAATGTCCTTTGTTCATTATTTGTGCCTACGGTAGCGGTAACGTTACCATCAGAGGTTATTGTAATACCTTTTACATCATTACCGATGGATACCTGTGGTTGAAGCAAAAGACCGTCTGCGGTACAAATTTGTCCGTTTGCATCAAGCTGGAATGAACCGTCTCTTGTATATGCGATTGTACCGTCAGAACACATTATTTTGAAAAAGCCCTCTCCTTCTATTGCCAAGTCCAAGTTTCTTGAGGTCGAAATAGGAGTACCTTGTGTAAATACCCTTGTAGTTGCAGAAGTCTTTACACCTAAACCGTATTCAACACCGATTGGTTGATAAGTACCTTGATTAAGCATTGCACCGGGAGATTTTTCTACCTGACTTAAAAGGTCTTGAAACTCTATACGAGATTTTTTAAAACCTGTAGTATTCACGTTTGCTATATTGTTAGAAATAACGTCAAGATAATTTTGTTCGGCAATCATACCTGTTGCTGCTGATGACAATGCTCTTAACATTTATTTTCCTCCCGATTTATTATTATAATCTTGCAACTCTCATTGCTTCATTAAGTGTATTACTGCTTTCTTTTACTACTTTTGATAATGATTCATAGTTTCTTGTAGTATTTATTGTTTGTATCATCTCATTTACGAGTGTTGTATTTGACATTTCCAAAGCACCTTGTGCTATCGTGTATTTTGTTGCTACCAATTCAGGATTTAAATTTCCCGTCTTAGGAACAAATTTTGAACCTCCAATATTACGTAAATCCTCTTTGTTTGAAAAATCAAACACACCTATTTGTTGTTGGGCTATTATATCAGTGTTATTTGAAATAACTTGAATAGTACCCTCTTCATTTATTGTAATATTTTTCATCGAACGAATCACTACATCATTTGTATTAATTCTTATTCTTCTGTTCCTTTTATCCATGACATAGTCACCGTCCTTTGTTACCAAAAAACCTCTGTTATTAAGAGTAAATGACCCGTTTCTGGTATATGACATGCTCCCGTCTACGGCATCTTCTATTTTGAAAAATCCGTCACCTTGAATTGCCACATCAAATACATTATTTGTTTGGTTAAAAGGCCCTTGTGAAAAATCATAAGTAAGCTTCATAACTTCACTGCCTGTACTCAAATCTCCTATATATCTGGCACTGTCCTTGTCAAATTGCTCTTTATGAACAATTGCCGCATCGTATATATTTTTGAATGTCAGAACCTGTTTTTTATACCCTGTTGTATTCACATTGGCAATATTGTTTGCTGTAGAATCATTTTGATTCATCAAGGCTATCATACCGTTTGCTGCAGATTCCAATCCTCTCGTAATCATTAGTTGTTTGCTCCTTTGTATTTGTTATAAATACTTAGTACATTTTTAACGTAGTTTTGAGTTTCCTGATAAGGAGGAATTCCTCCGTATTTTTTAACGGCACCTCCGCCTGCATTATATGCCGCAAGTGCAAGCTTTTTATCGCCGCCGTACGTTTTTAAAAGATTTGCAAGCATTTTTGTACCGCCTGCAACATTTTCTTCCGCATCATAGGCATTTTTAACACCTAAACTTTTTGCCGTACCCGGCATCAATTGCATTAACCCCATAGCACCGCAACGGGAAGTTGCTTTTTCATTAAACCCCGATTCTTGTTTTACTACTGCTTTTACAAAATCGGCATCCAGTCCGTTTTTTTGTGAGTATGTTTCTATAAGGTCGTTTATTTCTTCCTTTGAAACATCTTTACCGACTAAATGTCTGTTTAACGGATTTGATACTTTTCCATCTTTGTCCTTGATTGAAGAATCCAGTATTTTTTGAAAATTATTATCTACCTTAGGCGGTTCACCTGCAAGCATCTGAAATTGACGCTCTATGGCATTTATTCTTTGTAGTGTTAAATCTAATCCCGTAGGCATAATACTTCCTTAAGACTAATATCCTCACTTCAAAAGCAGAACTTCGACACTTCCGTCTTGCTGACCCGCAAGTCGTTCGTGTCTACGCTGTCTATGATGACACTCAAAATTTTCGCTCGCATATCTTATCGCGAAAATTTCTCGGACACATATATAATTTACTATATGTAGTGTCAAAGGGCATTAATCTTTGGATTATAATTTTTTATAAAAATAGACCATAAGGTTAATATGTTATCTATGGCTTTGTAACATTTGCTTTCCCTTTCATTCTTTCTGCAAGAGCTTTTTGTCTTGCTCTGTTCCAGAAAAAATACACCGGTAAACCTGCAACGGTAATTAATAAACCCGGAAGCGTATATGTCGGTTTAAATACAGCCAAACATCCTATTATATATGTTGACAATACAATGAATGTAATTGCATAAAAACTGTTGATTTTTGATTTTTCATCCATTTCAGGATGCTGTTTTCTATATACAAAAATACCTACCATTGTCATTACATAGAATATCAATGATGCAAAAATCACAAAATCAAGTAATTGAGTATAGTTTCCCCACAATATCAGTGCGGATATCCAAGCACATTGACACCATAGAGAATTTACGGGCACTTTTGTTCTTCTGTTTATTACTGCCAAACTTCTGAAAAACAACCTGTCTTTTGCCATTTTGTAATAAACTCTTGCCCCTGCCAGCACCATACCGTTTGCAGCTCCAAAAGCTGATATCATAATGATTACGGCAATAATAGTTTTACCTAAAGAACCAAAAATTTGTGTCATTGCAACTGCAGCGACTATATCTTCAGGAGCGTTTGCAATGCTTTCCATAGGAGTAGAGATAACATAAACTATATTTACCAGAACATACAACAAAACAACACCTGCAACACCCCATGCAAGAGCCTTTTTTACATTTTTTTCAGGTTCTTTTATTTCACCTGCAATAAAGGTTATATTGTTCCAACTGATAGAGGCAAATAATGCTCCTACGGTTGCCGTAGAAATTTTTGCAATATCACTTAAATGAAAAGTAAGGGTTTGCGGTGCAAAATTTGATGCAATTACATCCCAATTAATTCCAAAAACTGCGCCTACAAAAATTATTCCCAGTATAGATAAAATTTTTGTAACAGTAAAAATATTTTGTGTGATTACACCTGCTTCAACCCCTCTGGAATTTATAAATGTTAAAATCAAAATTGTAATTATTCCAAAAGCTTGCTGTGTTGAAAAACCAAAACCTGCAATGTGAAAAAGATAGTTGGTTGAGCTTAAAAACGGGAATAAAAGACCTGCAAATTTTATTAAAGCAACGCATATTGCAGCAATAGTACCCGATTGAACAACTAAAAACAGTGTCCAACCAAAAAGAAAGGCAATTTTGTCATTAAATATCTTTTTAAGATACATATATTGACCGCCCTCATCAGGAATATTAACCGCAAGTTCACCGTATGCAATAGCACCACAATAAGAAACAAATCCTGCTAAAATCCATACCAATAAAAGCAAAAATGCAGTATTTACTTGTCTTGCAATATCTGCTGAAACAAGAAATATTCCGCTTCCTATCATAGAACCTGCAACAATAGAAATAGAGTCGTTCAAGGTAAGGGTTCTTTTCAATTCATCATTACTCATTCGGCTATCCTTTTCTTTCGGGAAAAATACAATTTAACTTCACGCAAATTATTATCAAAAACAATTAATACATAATCAACCCATGCATTAAAAGCGTATCGTAAAATTAATTTTTTGTAAAGTAAAATGTGTTATTGTTGTAACATTTTACTTTACTTACCGATTATCAGAACTCCGCAAGTTATATTATCAAGTACACGACGGCTTATTGAACCAAGCAAAAATTTTGATATATCTTTTTTTTCTCTTGCACCCATTACTACGAGGTCTGTTTCTTCTTTTTCGCAATAATTTATTATCTCCTGTGCAGGATTTCCCGTCAAAATTACTTCATTATTTATCTGAATGCCGTGTATATCAAACAACATTTTTATTTTGTTTATAGCTTTTACGGCAAGAATTTTTTGTTGTTTTTCTATCGCATCAAGCCAATTTTTATCAAAAGTTGCATCAATAGGATAAAATTCAGGATTTTCTTTTACACTTAAAATCGTAATATGTTTGTCTTTTACGTCAAATATATCTGCAAACTTTTTTGCTGCATCGTCAGAAGTACTTGAACCGTCTGTTGTAAATACTATTTTTTTGTTACCTGTTTCTTTCTTTGACACAAAGCAGGGTGTATGAGAATTTTCAATAATCCTTTTTGAAACTGAACCAAGCCATTGCGAAATACCCTTTTTACCTTGCGAACCCAAAATTATCAAATCATATTTTTCGTCCTTGAGTACATCCAAAATCCCCTCGGTTGCCGAACCTATTGCTTTTATTTTTTTATTTACCGTAAAGTTGCAGTTTAAAACTAATTTTTCGGCATAATTAAGTACACTATCTGCTATATTATCATACATTTCAGAATAATTTGATGCGTCTAAATTCATTGAAAGAGGTAAAAAATTCCAATCTATCACACATATAATACCAATTTGTGCATTTTTTATAAACTTTGATGCATTTTTAAAAGCTGCTCTACTTCTTTCTGAACCTTCTGTACAACACAATATATTCATAATTTTCTCCTTTTTGTCAAAAGCGGAACTCCGAAACATTCGCCTGTTCGTTTTGTAACGTTCCTTATCGCGAAACATCCTCGGACAAATTTAATCTATCAAAGGTTAAGAAAAATAACATTGTCTGATAATCTATTTTTTTCTGCTATAATGTTTATATTCGATATGGTGGGGTTAATGCGTTCAAAATTGGAAGTAAATCTTCGAGAATATAAAGAATTGATAGAAACCATAGCAAAGGTTGAATATCAAAAGCTTTCTGCTGCGCATTTAATAGAATATTTAGAGCTTGTAAATATCGGAACTCAAACTCTTTATAACCTGTTTAAAGATTCAGACCCCGAACAATTCAACAATTCTTACCTTTCTACCGCAATAAAATGGGCGATAAGAAATGAGGTAAGAAGACGTTATCGTTGGTATTCTCTGAGAAACAACTCTACGCAAGAAGAACAAGAGGATTTAAGATGTGCCGTTTATAAGACGATACTTTCTATAGATGAAATGGCAGAAGCTGAAAATCCTACTCAGGTGAAAGCTGACACCCAAACCCCAGAACAAATAGTAGAATTTAAAGAAATGAAAAAAGAGATTATGGAGGCTATAGAAAAGCTTCCTGCAAGAGAAAAAGAGCTTATCGAAAAAAAATTTTTTAATGATAAAAAATTGAAAGATTTATCAGACGAGTTTAATTTATCACCGTCAAGAGTTTCAAGAATTATACAAGCAGGCTTAAATAAAGTTAAAAAAGAACTTAGTAAAAATGAGGAAAAGAGGTCATTTTGGTAAAACTTATTTTTGAAAAAAGTAACGGAGCAAACGGTATTAATATTGCCGATTGCAGTGAAAACATTGACTTTATAGATAAAAAATTCTTGCGTAAAGAGGATGTAAATCTTCCTCAAATGAGCGAATTGGAAGTTTTAAGACATTATAAAGAACTTTCAGATAAAAATTTTTGCATCGAAAAAGGGTTTTACCCGCTCGGTTCTTGTACAATGAAATATAATCCAAAAGTTAATGAAATGCTTGCTAATCTTGAAGATTTTACAAATTTACATCCTTTGTGTAATGAAAAAGATGCTCAAGGTTCTTTAGAATTGATGTATAAACTTCAAGAAGCTCTAAAAGAAATTACAGGAATGAGTGCAATTTCTCTCCAGCCTGCGGCAGGTGCGCATGGAGAATTATCAGGCATGATGGTTATAAAAAAATTCTTTGAAGTAAAGGGTGAACAAAGAACAAAAGTTATAATTCCCGATTCTGCGCATGGTACAAATCCTGCCAGTGCAAAGATGTGCGGTTTTGACATTGTTGAAATAAAGTCAAACGAGAAAGGATTAGTTGATATAAACGCACTTAAAGAAGTTTTGGATGAAAATGTAGCCGCTATTATGATGACTAATCCGAATACTTTAGGACTTTTTGAAGAAGAAATATTAGAAATTTCCGATATAATGCATAAAAACGGTTCTTTATTATACTATGACGGTGCAAATTTTAACGCTATAATGGGTTATACAAATCCTAAATTAATGGGATTTGACGTTGTACATTTAAATTTGCACAAAACTTTTTCAACTCCGCACGGTGGCGGCGGCCCCGGGGCAGGACCTATCGGAGTTGTTGAAAATCTAAAAGAATTTTTACCAAAACCTGTTGTTGATTTTGACGGTGAAAAATATTTTTTAAACTATGATATAAAACATTCGATAGGAAAAGTGCGAAGTTTTTACGGAAATTTCGGAATATTTGTAAGAGCTTATGCTTATATTCTTATGCAAGGCAAAAATCTGAAGCATGTAAGTGAAGATGCAGTGTTAAATGCTAATTACCTGAAAGAAAAATTGAAAGGTAAATATGATTTACCTTACGACAGACCTTGTATGCATGAATTTGTATTGTCAGGAGAAAAACAAAAGGAACAAGGGGCTTCAACATTGTGGATTGCAAAAAGATTGATGGATGAAAATACCCATCCTCCAACGGTTTATTTCCCGTTAATTGTGCATGAAGCATTAATGATAGAACCTACAGAATCGGAAAGCAAAGAAAGACTTGACGAATTTATAGAGATTATGCTAAAAATAGCGGATGAGATTGAAAAAAATCCTGAAATCGCATTGAACTCTCCAATGCATACACCAGTAAAAAAAATAGATGAAACATTAGCCGCAAGACACCCTGATTTAAGGTACAAAAAATAACAGAAAGTATAGAAATGGCAAATAAAAAAACAGAAGAAAAGAAAAAAATAAAAGTTTCATTTCCTCATATGGGAACGATTTCCATAGCGTGGTCACTTGCTATGAAAAGGATAGGGCTTGAACCTTATGTTCCGCCTTATACAAATAAAAAAACATTATCTTTGGGAACAAAAAATTCTCCTGAAGCAATTTGTTTACCGTATAAATTGATTTTGGGCAATTTTATTGAAGCAATAGAAGGCGGTACTGACTATGTTGCAATGATTACATCTCCCGGAATTTGCAGACTGGGTGAATACGGAAACAATATTCAAAATGCATTGCATGATATGGGATATGATGCAAAATATATAGAACTTTCACTGTATGACGGCATAAAAGGTCTGATAGATTTTTTAAAACGTCTTACGGGAAAGAGTAATTATATAATGATTACAAAATGTATAAATATGGTAATTCAGGCTATATTTGCACTTGATGAATTAGAAACAGCTCTTTCTTATTACAGGGCAAGAGAATTAAAAACAGGTGAAGCTGAAAGAAACTTCAAGAAAGGATTAAAATTAATTGAATCCTCAAATAATTCAAGAGAATTGAAAAAAAATAAAAAGCTTGCTTTGGCTGAGATTGCAAAAACTAAAATAGATAAAGACAGAGAAGTTTTATATGTAGATTTAACAGGAGAAATTTTTGTTGTTTTAGACTATTTTTCAAACCAAAATATAGAAAGAGAACTCGGTAAAATGGGAGTTCAGACAAGAAGAAGTCTTACGGTCGGAAGCTTTTTAAAGGATGCAATATTACCTAAATTTATGAGAGGTGAAGAAACTCACCTGCAAAGGGCAGAAAGAATGGCAAAACCTTATCTTATGCGAGATATAGGCGGTGATGCTTTGGAATGCGTTTCAGATGTTGCTTATGCTGAGCAAAAAGGTAAAGACGGTATTATTCACATAAGTCCTTTTACCTGTATGCCCGAAATAATGTCGCAAAATATATTTCCAAATATGAGAGAAAATCATAATATCCCTATTCTTACCCTTATTATGGATGAACAAACAGGAAAAGCAGGTTATATAACAAGATTGGAAGCTTTCGTTGATTTAATGCGCAGACGTAAAAGAAAAGAACAAGGTAAGTTAGTAAAAAATACGATAGAAGCTAAGTAATTATGTTAAGGAATAAAAATGATTAAATATTTTAGAAACGCGTTTAAAATTACAAATGAAAATATTATTTTAACAACACCTTTTATATTATTTTTGTTGTTAGCAGGTTTATTTTTGGGTTTAACCGGAAATCTTGCAAGTTCAAAATATACGGCAATATTTTTGATAACAACATTATTATTTATGACGGCGGCATTTTTTGCAGGTTGGTTTTATATGGTTCAAAAAGCTATTGATATCAGCCATGAAAATATAGATTCGGAGGATAAAATAAGAAAATCTCTGGCAGTTATGCAGACAATGACAACAGGGATTGGAGAATATTTTTTATCTTTCGTATTCGGCATTATTTTGATGCTGCTGCTTGTTTTTGCATTTATTTTTACTTGCAAATTTCTTGGCGGACATTTTATCGGAAATGTTGCGGTATCTTATGATGCATTGAAAACTTCTGCTGTATCAAACGAACAACTTCAATTATTTTTAAATTCTATTCCGCACAATGAATTGGTAAAAATAAGCAAATGGAATTTTTTAATATTAGCCGCAGTTACAATATTTAGTTTTATTACTATGTTTTGGGCAAGCGTGATAATAAAAACCGATAAAAATGCCTTTTTAGCATTTTTTAAAGCACTTTCTTTTACTTTTAAAAACTTTTTTGGAGCTTTTATTTTATTTGTTTATGTATCTGTATTAAATTTTGCAATAACAATGCTTAGCGGAGTATGTTCAGGAAACAATTTATTATACTTTTTAGCAACGTTAGTGTATTTCTATTTTGTTGTGTATATTGTTGTTTTAATATTCTTATATTATGACGAGCAACAACCAAAACTTGAACAATATTGTGATGTGTTTGTAAAAGAAGAAGATTTCAAAAAAGAAAATAATGCAGAAAATGAAAACGAAAATCATAGCGATAACGGGACCGACAGCAACGGGCAAGAGTAATTTTGCAATAGATTATGCACTAAAAAATAACGGTGAAATAATTTCTGCAGATTCAAGACTTGTATACAAAGGTTTCAATATAGCGGCTGCAAAACCTACAACGGAAGAAATGAAAGGCATTAAGCATTATCTTATTGATATTGTAGAACCCGAACAAGATTATTCTGTCGCAAATTTTTATGAAGATGCAAAACTTGCAATAAAAGAAATCGCCGCTAAAGGTAAATTGCCTATAGTTGCAGGCGGAACAGGTTTGTATTTCAGAATTTTGCTTGAAAATTTTGATTTACCGAGAGTAAAACCCGATTATGAATTAAGGAAAAACTTAGGTGAAAAAACTTCGGAGGAATTGTATATAATTTTGAATAAGCTTGATGCGAAAACTGCCGAAAAAATTCATTTGAATGATA
>JAEEGL010962648.1_pt1 | contig 18900 bp, 17 predicted proteins | sample 9134231 | NCBI WGS metagenome assembly JAEEGL01 (sample SAMN16246548, study PRJNA631951) | gut metagenome | biome: gut microbiome; feature: rumen; material: fiber-attached | host: Bos | place: Iran: Karaj | collected 2018-10 | reverse complement strand
AATTTTCAACAACTCACATACAGCATACCCGGGGAACTCGCCGCCGTGCTCTACCATTGAGCTATCGAGGATTATTAAATTTTCAACAACTCACATACAGCATACCCGGGGAACTCGCCGCCGTGCTCTACCATTGAGCTATCGAGGATTATTAAATTTTCAACAACTCACATACAGTATACCCGGGGAACTCGCCGCCGTGCTCTACCATTGAGCTATCGAGGAATATTAAATTTTCAACAACTCACATACAGTATACCCGGGGAACTCGCCGCCGTGCTCTACCATTGAGCTATCGAGGATTGAGTTGAATGAACAACAAACAAGATTCTACACTATTCCATAATAAAAATCAAGTAATTTTTATTTTAACTTCTCATTCTGGTAGAGGGTTCGAGGTAGCGGATGCCTTCACGGCCGATGATGACCCTGTCCTTTGATGACATGAGCCTTCCGATGACTGCTGCTTCCACCCCATTTTCATGAAGGCGGTCACAAAGCCCTGATCCGTCCGCCGCAGCTGCCAGAAGGCTTCCCCTCGAGGGCAACAGATAAGGATTCTCATCCAGGATTTCGGCGATCTCCACTGTTTCCTGGCGTATAGGGATATCCGAAAGCCTGACCGAAAGCCCGCAGTCTGAGAATTCAGCCATATCCCAGAGTCCGGAGAAAACACCGCCCTCAGACATCTCGTATACTGCCTTTATCCCAAGGGAGGCGCAGATCTGCCGTTCCATCCCGGTTTCCAGGTATTCGTCCAGTCCGGCAGCCTGTCTCAAAAACCAGGTAGGAAGCTCTTTTTCAAGCGCTTCTTTATGACTTCTTACAGCCTCAACTGTCCAGGAAAGAGCCGCCCATTTTGTCATGACTATTTCCCATCCCGGTTCCGCAACTTGTTCCATTGTATGTAAAAGCCGCACTATATCGCCCTCCCAAAGATCCTTCGCTACGCTCAGGATGACAGTGTTTTGCAAAAGATCCTTCCTGTTGCTTCGCAACCCCTCGTCATTCGTCATAAGGGGTACCACGTAGTGGTGGATTCCTTATGACACCAAAAGGGTGGCATCACACCATTTCATGGTGTGATATACGTCGCTGCGCTCAGGATGACAGAAGGTTTACTCTATGGGGACCAGGTCCCTGAACTCGTAGCTCTCATCCTTATCTTCGTCGCTGAGCGTGATGGTATAACTCTTCGTGGCGAAGCCGTCCTTTCTCAGGGTGATGACATGGGTACCCGGCTCCTTTTTGATATTCAAAGGAGAGATACCTATATATGAGCCGTCATAATAGACTTCCACGTCATCAGGATCGTCTATGAAGAGCAGGTTTGTCTCATCCGGCTCCACCTCGGAGCCCTCTTCCTCTTCGTCCTCATCATCTTCCTCCTCATCCTCCGCAGATGAAGATGTGGCCGAAGAAGAGGACGGCCGCGTAGTATCCACGCCTGCGGGAGGGAGCGGTGCCATCATGGAAGCACTGGAGGATGAATCCTTTCGCGCCACCTCCGAAGGTTGAGAATAATCGATCACCCTTGCCGAGGAGGAGGTCTCCTCTTCCTCTTCCTCTTCCTCACCCTGAGTCAGATCTATATCTATCTCCGCCTCCGGCTTGCCCACACTGATATACGCCGAATAAGGATCATAGTCATCGCTTTTTACCGTCACTGCATAAACGCCGTATTCCAGTTCCACGGGAAGCATCTTTACGGTTTCTTCTCCGTTGATAAAGAGCCTCGCATCCGCCGGTTTCACATTAAAGGTCACCTTCCCGGTGAGCAGCAGCTCATCCTTGAGGTCGGAAATATCCACCAGCGTCTCTTTGTCCCGTTCTATGCTCACATTTTTCACGCCGCCCCGGCCCTTATAGGTGATCCTCATATCATAGTCACCCTGGGGAACCGTCAGGAGCATATCCTTCGATATCCTGATTATGGTATCTCCGATCTCCAGCCAGCCGCCGGCGAACCTGTCCTCGCCCATCAGTTTGAGAAAGCCGTGGCCCTTTTCCAGGGTACAGGTGAGAACTGTCCTGTCTATACCCCTTATGGTCAGTATGTCTCCCGGACAGATATCCTTTATCTCTCCAGGCTCTCCGGAAAAGAGCAAAAGAGTGCGCTCGGAAAGACGGTAATTGTCTTTTCCAACGCTCAGCATACGTTTATTCACATCAAACGTGTAATGGGAAACATTTCTCAGGGTAAAAACATCCGGTGAGATCTGAAGACTCTTCAGATAACCCGAATGAACCGACATGCGCACATTGACTATGTCTCCGGAATTTACCTGAAAGCCCGCTATGGCTTCACCGAAGCTGTCAAAAAATTCGGTCCTGCCGTCATAGGTGAGTTCATATCTTTTTGAGCCTGAAGAGTTCTGAAGGACTATCTGTTTTTCCTCGCTGTCCAGGCTGATGACTATGGCCGTATCCTCCGCCTCAAGCGCATCCATGGACTCATCCTCGAGCTCAGACGAAGAAGATCCTGCTTTTACGCTCTTATCCGCAACAGGCCCGGGGCTTTTTTTGCCGGGACTGCTGCAGCCCGTGAGCAAAAATATGAAGATAAACAGAAAAACGATCTTTTTCATATCAGTACACTATGGCCGAAGGACCATTGCGGCTGGACAGTTCGTCAGCCTTAAGGGCCACCTCCGGCGAATATTCCGCCGCCAGTGCCAGAAGACGGCCACGCTCGTTCAGCTCGGGCCTCTCCAGCACCAGATTCAAAAGATGATTCAAAATTTCCCCGATCAGGGGACCTTCGGCCACTCCGGCCTGCATCAGATCCTGACCGCTGATATCCAGATCCCTGATGAACAGTGGATCCTTATTACTCATGATACGCTCATAATATTCCGCTGTGGTCGAAAGACGATTTATCTTTGCTTCCCTCTCATAATCGGACTGGGCCATCACATCCGCAGTCTGGACATCCACAAACAGCCGGGAAGTCTCCTCCCCCATGATATTTATAAGCTTTCGAAGACCGGGCACGGAAAGATGCGGCCTCATATCATGATACAGGACCACGGAGAGCACCGCGTTCCTGGTCCTGTTATCAAACCGGAGCCGTTTCATGATCCTGTCGGCTATATCCCTGCTCACCTTGGGATGTCCCGCGAAATGATCTATCCCCTTTTCATCGGTGGTCCGGCACTCAGGCTTTCCTATATCGTGAAAAAGCATGGAGTACCTTAAGACCGTAAGGTCAAAATCATCATATTTGTCCCTGTCTATGTTGCAGACAGCGTGTATGGTATGCTCCCCCACATTGTATCTGTGATGGGGATTGTTCTGGGGAGTAGCCATCATGACATCAAATTCCGGCAACACCACCGCCGTGATCCCCAGTTCAAAAGCCGTTTGCAAAAAATCGGGATGGGGCGAGATCAGAAGCTTTGTCAGCTCATCCCTGATACGCTCAGCGCTTATTTTTTCAAGATTTGACGCCAGATGCTTTGCAGCCAGGGCAGTTTTCTCTTCTATCTCACAGTTCAGCTGGGCCGCGAAACGCACCGCCCTCATTATCCTCAGGGCATCCTCGTTAAAGCGGTCCACCGGATCTCCCACTGCCCTGATAACACGGTTCTCCAGATCCTTTTGTCCCTCGAACAGATCCACCAGACCCGTCCCCTGAGAATAAGCCATGGCATTCACAGTGAAATCCCTGCGCTTCAGATCCTCCTCAAGGCTCTTTGTAAATTCCACAGACTCAGGGTGTCTTCCATCCTTATATTTCCCGTCTATGCGAAAGGTGGTCACCTCAAAAGACTCATCCTTTATAAGGACTGTCACCGTTCCATGCTCTATCCCGGTATCCACGCAGCGTCTGAAGATCTCCTTCACCTGAAAAGGCTCGGCGGAGGTAGTGATATCCCAGTCCTGAGGCTCCCGGCCCAGAATGGAATCCCTTACGCAGCCTCCTACCGCATAAGCTTCAAAACCCGCCTCATTGAGACGGGTTATGATATGGTTCACTTTTTCAGGAAGGTTGATCTTCATGATCATAGAATAAATCCTCTGTTATTCTGAGGAGCATATACGGCAGAGCTTCTCCGCTATGGATCATTCTTAATATGCCTTGCCCCAGATCACCAGATGCTTTGCGTCCCTGCCGCAGCAGACACATTTATCGCTTATGGGCTCACCGCCCTCAAAAGGAATACACCTCGATGTAGCCGTGGTATCCTCTTTTATCTTGTCCTCGCAGGCCTGATCGCCACACCACATGGCCTTTATGAAACCGGGCTTGTTCTCTACTGCGTCACAAAATTCCTCATAAGTACGCGCCTCGATGATATGCGAATCCCTGTGAGCCCTGGCAGCCTCCAGCATATCTTTCTGGATCTGAGTCAAAAGCTCAGGGACCCTGGCTGTGAGCTCGGATATGGCCACCTCGATCTTTTCCTTGTTATCCCTGCGGACAACCACACAGACACCGTTCTCAATGTCCTTGGGTCCTATCTCTATCCTCAAAGGAATACCCCTCATCTCCTGCTCGGAGAACTTCCATCCGGGACTCTTATCACTCTCGTCACTCTTTGCCCTGACGCCTGCTGCTATCAGGTCATCCCTTATCTTTGCAGCTGTCTCCAGCACACCCTCGCTCTTCTGACGGATAGGGATCACCATGCACTGTACGGGAGCGATGGCGGGGGGAAGCTTCAGTCCGGAATTATCTCCGTGCACCATGATCACCGCGCCGATGGTCCTGGTGGTTATACCCCAGGAGGTCTGGTGTACATATTTAAGAGTGTTGTCCTTGTCCGTATACTGTATGCCGAAAGCTTTAGCGAAACCGTCGCCGAAATTATGGCTGGTAGCCGTCTGCAGCGCTTTTCCGTCATGCATCAGGGACTCCACTGTGTAGGTCTCGGTGGCGCCCGCAAATCTTTCCTTCTCGGTCTTCTGACCTCTGATCACGGGGATGGCCAGCACGTTTTCACAAAATTCGGCGTATACGTTCAGCATCTGACGGGTACGCTCCGTAGCCTCCTCTTCAGTTGCGTGAGCGGTATGGCCCTCCTGCCACAAAAACTCCCTGGAGCGGAGGAAAGGTCTGGTCTCCTTTTCCCATCTGACCACCGAGCACCACTGGTTATATACCCTGGGCAGATCCCTGTAGGAAGTGATCTCCTTGGAATAAAAATCGCAGAAAAGCGTCTCCGAAGTGGGTCTGACGCAAAGTCTTTCCGTCAGCTGGTTCATGCCTCCGTGGGTGACCCAGGCCACCTCGGGAGCAAAGCCCTCCACATGATCCTTTTCCTTCTGGAGCAGGCTCTCAGGGATGAACATGGGAAGATATACGTTCTCCACACCTGTCGCCTTGAACCTTTCGTCCAGCTGTTTCTGGATCAGCTCCCAGATAGCATAACCGGGGGCTTTGATCACCATACAGCCCTTAACACTGGTGTAATCGATGAGGTCTGCCTTGATCACCACGTCGGTGTACCATTTGGCGAAATCCTCCTCCATGGATGTGATCTCTTCTACTAATTTTTTGTCTGCCATTTTTTATTCTCCTGTATTGTTAGGTTTAACTGTTTTTCATGCGTACTCTTTCAAGATCCTTCGCTTCGCTCAGGATGACAAAGGGGATCCGTCGCTTCGCTCAGGATGACAAAGGGGATCCTTCGCTTCGCTCAGGATGACAAAGGGGATCCGTCGCTGCGCTCAGGATGACAAAAGTGGGCATTGGATGTGCTCAGGATGACCGCCTTCTGTCATTCCGCCTGCTCGCCCGTGGCGAACAGTGCCTCGAACTCATCCTTGGTCATGCGCTCGTTCTCTACCAGGAAAGCGGCGGCCTTATCCAATACATCGCGGTTTTCGAGAATGATGCGCTTTGCATCATCATAACACTCGCCGATGATGCGGCGGACTTCTTTATCGATGACTGCCGCGGTCTCCTCGGAAATAGCCTTCGCCCTGGCCATGTCCCGGCCTATGAATACGTTATCGCTGTCATCGGCATAATTCACCATGCCCAGCTCCTCGGACATACCGAACTTCATCACCATGTTACGGGCCGTGGCCGTAGCCTGTTTAATATCCTGGGAAGCACCTGCTGTATAATCGTTGAATTTGATCTGCTCTGCGATCCTGCCGCCCAATGAAACCTTGATACTGTTGAGCAGCTTGCGTCTGGTCAGGTGCCTGTCGTCGTTTTCTCCCACCGGCATGGTGTAACCCAGGGCATCCGGTCCTGTAGGGATTACTGATATTATGTAAACCGGACCCACTTCCTCCAGCAGATGGAACAGGATCGCATGACCCACCTCGTGATAAGCCGTGATCTCCTTGTCCCTGGGGGTGATGACCCTGGAATGCTTTTCCACGCCCACTCCGGTTTTGATAAAGGCCAGCTTAATATCCTCCATCATTATGAATTTACGGTTATTTTTGGCCGCTATGATGGCAGCCTCATTCATGAGGTTTTCCAGATCCGCTCCGGCCATACCTGCCGAAGTCCTGGCTATATATTCCAGATTCACATCCTCGGCCAGAGGCTTGTTCTTCGCATGGACCTTAAGGATCTCCAGTCTCCCCTTCACATCGGGCAGGCTCACAGTCACCTTCCGGTCGAAACGCCCTGCTCTCAGGATAGCCGGATCCAGGATATCCACACGGTTTGTGGCCGCCAGGACTATGAGCCCCTGGTTCTCCGAAAAGCCATCCATCTCCACCAGTAGCTGGTTCAGCGTCTGCTCTCGTTCATCATGGGAGCCGCCCATACCTGTACCACGGCGTCTGGCCACCGCATCTATCTCATCTATAAAAACTATGCATGGTGCATTCTGCTTTGCATCGTCAAACAGATCCCTGACTCTGGACGCACCTACGCCCACGAACATCTCCACAAAATCGGAACCGGAAATGGTAAAGAACGGAACCCCCGCTTCTCCTGCCACAGCCTTTGCCAACAGGGTCTTTCCCGTGCCGGGAGGGCCCTCCATCAGCACGCCCTTGGGGATCCTGGCTCCCAGATCCAGATATTTCCTGGGATTTTTGAGGAAATCCACTATCTCCTGGAGCTCTTCCTTTTCCTCATCCAGACCGGCCACCTGTGAAAAATCAGTCTTCACATCCTTTGCCGAGATCTTGATATGGCCTCTGGAGAAAGCAGCCATCTTTCCGCCGCCGCCGGGCACTCCGGACATAAAGGTCATGAATACAAAGATCATGGCGCCCACCATCAGAAGGTTTCCGGCGATGCTCCTGATCATGGCATCCTGCTGGGTATCCTTTACAAGATATCCGGGGAACTTTTCCTTCATCAGCTCTTCAAAAGCAGCGGTATCGGTGAGGCTCAGCTTCTTTTTATAGCTGGCTCCCAGATATATGTCCGCCGTTCCGGAGATGGAATCGGTTCCGGGCTTTATCATCACCGCCGTCACCAGGCCCTGATCCAGATCCTGCATAAAAGCAGTGTAGTTATATGCGTTTGCCTTGTTTGTGGTGGTTGACAATATATATATCAGCGAAAATATGCTGATAAGCACCACCAGTGTAAGTAATCCTTCGGTTTTTCTCATTTTTTAATCTACCACCTCTACTACTCCGATGTAAGGAAGCTGACGGTAATTCTGGGCGTAATCCAGGCCGTAACCCACCACAAATTTATCGGGTATCGTAAAGCCCGTGTAATCGGCCTTGATATCTATCACGCGCCTTTCGGGTTTATCCAGAAGGGCCGCCAGCTTAAGGGAAGCGGGCTTTCTGTTTTTCAGCTTCTCCATGAGATAGCTCAGGGTCCTGCCCGTATCTACTATATCCTCTATCACCAGCACATGCTTGCCCGCGATATCCTGATCCAGATCCAGCAAAAGCTTCACATTTCCGCTGGAGGTGTCGGAGTTACCGTAGCTTTCGCACCTCATGAATTCCATCTGTGAAGGAAGATCTATGCGCTTTGCCAGCTCACAGGCAAAAAAGACGGCGCCCTTTAGGGTACAGATCAGCACCAGTTCCTTGCCCTCATAGTCCTTTGTGATCTCTTCGCCCATCTGCCTGATGCGCGCATCTATCTCTTCTTCCGTCAGCATGACACTTATCCTGTCGGCCATATCACCCTCGCCTCCAATATTTTTTTCGTATCCTCATCCGTCATATCCTCTGTATTTATCCGGCTAATATCATCTCCCATGACCCAGAGCACTTCATTTTCCTCCCTGACCAGAAGTATCAGGGAATCTCTTTTTCTCTGGGGGATCTTTTGTTTTATCAGAAAATCCTTGAGCAAAGATCTCCCGGCCGCGGTGACGATATAATCTCCCGGCTGCCTGTGGCGCCAGAACACATGACTATTTATTTTATCATAATCAAACCATTTTATACAACTGTCATTTGGAAAAGCAGGCAGACAGCCTGTTTCTTCCCGCTCGAACACCCTGATCTCAGTCTTTATTTCTTTTTCATCCGCACTCTGCGGGCAAAATACCAGCTCATCATAATTCTTTTTTACGACAAGCTCATAGGGCAGCGTGAGTTCCCTTCCGGACGATGCGTTTATTCCAAGCTCTGCCACAGGCCTTATATGAGCTTCATAACCGATGTCCTTGAGCTTCCCGCAGCTTTCCTTTATACACCTTAAGATCAGCCGGTCACATATGACGGCGTGCTCCTTTTCAAAACATTCACAGGACAGGATGACCGCAGATCCTTCATTCTTTATCCACCTGTGGGCGGCCTTTTGCGTCTGAAGCTCCATATAAGCCTCTGTTTCGGCAAGAAAAGCGGCGCTCTTTGCGATATGTTCCACCGAACGCTCATTTATCTCCTTCGAAAGGGGAATGATGGAATGCCTGATCCTGTTTCTGGTGTATTCATCGGACAGATTTGTCTCGTCAGTACGAAACTGTATTTCATTCTGTGAAAGATACTCCTCTGTATCGCCCCGTCTTAAACATAAAAGGGGCCTTATCAGCCTAAGGCTTCCCCTTGACGAAACGGGAGTCATTCCGCACAGGCCTTTCAGAGCACTGCCACGGAAAAGATTGTGGAGCACGGTCTCCGCCTGATCATCCATATGATGCCCTAAGGCAAGCACCGGCCGGCTGTTTTTATCACCGTTTAAAACAAGCTTTTCAAAAGCCTCATACCGCAGCCTTCTGGCAGCCTCCTCCACGGATTCCCCGGTCTTTTGCACCTGGGAAGGCACATCTATCCTTACACATTCACAGTCTATGCCATGATCGGCACAAAGCTTTTTCGTATATGCTTCATCGCCATCCGCAGACTCACCGCGGATCCCGTGATTCACATGTACCGCTTCCAGGGTAAAACGTGGTGCATCCTTGCTCTGCAAAAAACGGCGTAACAAAAACAGGAGGCACAGTGAATCTGCTCCTCCCGATACTCCGACATAAACCCTGTCGCCATCTTCTATCAGTCCGTTCTCAAGAATATAATCCGAGACCTTTTCATATACACCCATCAATGACTCACTCTGTGCTCTTGAATACTATCTCATCCGAGTAGACCAGTCCCAGTTTCTCCTTTGCCACCTGCTCGGCGTATTTCTTTGTCCTGGTGTATGTCTTTAAAGCTTTAAGCTCCTCTGTCCTGGCATTCTGGGCATCGATCTGTTCCATGAGCGCCTCATACTGTACATCCAGCTCTGCCTTTTTCTTTTCCAGGTTCATGCTGTCATATTTCATTATGATGAATAGAACTGCAAAAAGCCCCATCACAAAGATGAGGGACCTGATCTTTGAATTATCCTGTCTGAATGCAGCCTTCTTTGACAAAACATACTCCTTTGAAAAGCAAAACACGTTTACATAATACACAAAAATTTATGTCAAGTCAACAAAAAAAGCCCCGAAAATCAAGGCTTTTTCGTCATTTACTATATATAGTGGTTACCATAACAAACTGGCACAATTTATAGTCCGGGGTCAGGGATTATAGAACACATGATTTCCGATTATCTTGCCCGAGATCTCGGGGATCACGGTACGGAAGAAGAGACAGTCCCCTATGGGATTCGAACCGGCCAAGGCCTCATCTGCCGCATTATAACAGCTCTCGTTTGCCCCCTGGGCCAGTCTGGCTGCCAGTCTTCCGCTGGCCACCGGTGCGAACTGCCCCGACTGGTATATCACTCCGGTTATGGTATCCGGGAAAGCTCCCGACATACATCTGTTCATCACCACGGCGCCTACCGCCACCTGCCCCTGATAGGGCTCGTTTCCGGCTTCACAGTAGATCAGACAGGCCAGCAGATCCCTCTCACCATCCGATACGTTGATCTGTGACAGGTTCTTTTTCGCCATCTGCCTGGATTTTTCCGCCAGGGCCCGCTCCTTTGCCAGCTCCTCTTCCAGCGCTTTTATCTTCGCATCATGAGCCTGGATCTCCGCCTCGTACTGCTTTGCATCCGCTTCAGCCTGAGCGATGGCGCCGGAATAACCGCTGATCTGGGTGACCGTCTGGTTTACCAGTCCCTTTACCTTGTTCTGTTCCTTGGCCGCATCGGATTTAAGATCCTTTATGTCCGAAAGCTCTTCCTGCTGTGACTGTTTTTTCTTCTCGATGTCAAGCTTGTCCTGCTCTACCTTCGCCTTTTTTTCCTTTATCTCATCCCGCTTGTCCTTCAGGTTGGTCAGCAGATTCTGGTCGTACTCGTTTGCCCGCTCCACATATTCCGCATAATTGAGGATCTCTCCGAAGCTCTTAAGCCCCAGAAAAGTCTGGGCAGGGCCCATGCTGTTCTGCTCGTACAGACGCTTGATCCGCTTTTTCATCACCTCATACTGCTCGTCAGCCTCTGCCGTGGCTTTTTCCAGATCCTCGGTAAGCTGTCCTATCTCATCCTCCAGATCCTCTATCTCGCCCTGGGTCTTTTCTATCTCTTCCTCTTTATCGGAGAGCTTGCCCTCTATGGAGCTGAGCTCATTGGACACCTGGGCCAGATCCGAATTAAGCCCCGTCAGATAACCTTGAAGCACATTTTTAGACCCCTCAAGGTTTCCTATCTTTCCGTGGGTTTCCGTCAGCTTCTGCTCTTTTTGCGCCTTCTCCTGCTGTTCCTCTACAAGCTTCTGCTCCGTAGTCTTATCCGCAAAGACCGGCATTACTCCGGGTCTGCCCTCCGCAAGCAGGGCGACGGTCATCAGGGCCGCAACCGATATTTTTAAGATGTGGTCTGTTCTCTTTGTCACTATGCTGCTCCGGTTCAAAGAGTGAATGATATCTCTCTTCCTGTCCTTTCGTATTTTTCGTACTTCACCCCTGCAGCGTCAAACATCTTTTTCGCCGCTATGTTACCTGCTGTGCCCGAATACTTATCGCCGCCATACACCAGATGCTTGATCCCGCACTGAATGATGGCCTTGGCACATTCATTGCAGGGAAACAATGTAACATAAAGCTTTGTACCGTCAAGGGAGCCGCCCCTGAAATTCAGGATTGCATTCAGCTCCGCATGACTCACATAAGCGTATTTCGTATTTACCAGTTCCCCTTCTCTCTCCCAGGGGAAAACATCGTCGGAACACCCCACGGGAAAGCCGTTATATCCCATGGACAGGATCTTGTTTTCACTGCTCACTATGCAGGCACCCACCTGGGTATTGGGATCCTTGGATCTCATGGATGCCAGGGTTGCCACACCCATGAAATATTCATCCCAGGATATATAATCTTTTCGTTTAAGAGTCATCACTACCCCCTTATTCAATAAGCCCCTTCCGGCTTATCCTCATTCTGTATGGCCGCACTATGACCGACAAAACTCAGCCCTCGATCTGGGAGATCCTGCGGGCATGACGCTCCTCTCCCGAGAATTTCGTATTTACAAAAGTATCAACTATCTCTATAGCCAGATTATCACCGGTTATCCCGGCTCCGAGAGCCAGCACATTGGAATCATTATGCAGTCTGGTAAGCCTGGCCATGAGAGGATCGGTACAAAGGGCTGCCCTGATGCCCCTTATCTTGTTTGCGGTGATGGACACGCCGATACCGGTGGTGCAAATGACTATCCCCTTATCCGCTTCCCTGTCCGCCACCTCGTAAGCCACCGCCTTGGCATAAACAGGATAATCACAGGATGACAGGGAGTCCGTCCCCATGTCATTGACCTCATGTCCCATCTTTACCAGATGCTCCTTCACCTTTTCCTTCAGCTCAAAACCGCCGTGATCGCTTCCTATTGCTATAACCATATCCGTCTCCTTCCATAAAAACGCATTTGGATTAAGTATACCACTATTCCTCACCCTTTAGCAAGGAACAGTAATCCTGATCTTTCCATATTGACATCCGAAAGCTCAATGATACCAACGCCCACAGGGCGTGATCTCTCTTTTTTTCAAAAAAAATTTGTCAATTATTCATAATGGACAGCGCGCAATGCGCGGCGTATAATCCATCTTACCATTTCGGATACGGAGATCATGGTTCAGCCTGATCTCCCGGCATCTTTCATCACATCGGATGCCGTTATCCCCTATAGTAAATCTTACTGCATGCTTTTGAGTCTGCTGCCGGTTATTGTATTTTGTCAGGCTATTGCCTCAGCCTGATGATCTGCATTCACCGGTTCCCCCACAGGTTCCGGAGCAAATCCGCAGCGAAAGGAGGTGTTTGCGCATGTATGAAATCTGCCTGAACCGGTTCAGGATATGCCTTCGGAATCTCATCGGAGGTTTCATCGAAGATGAAGATGCCATAGGTACGGTGGAAATGATACTTATCCTGATCGTGCTGATAGCCCTGGTCATCATTTTCAGGGATCAGCTCAAGACCATCGTCAACAACCTGTTCGACAAGATAACCACACAGAGTAATTCGGTTTGAAGTGATGAAAAACAGTTGCCCATGGTCATCTGATGACAGCATGTGCGGTTGTTTTTCAAAAAACAGATTCTGAGGATTTATGAAAAGATCAAAGAAAAGGCCGTTTCTGCAGCAGGGCACCATCACTGTATTCCTGACCCTGTCCCTCACCGTCATCACCTCTCTGATAAACGCCTGCATCAGCAGCTGCGTGGACAGGTCTATGAGGGAACGGACAGAAACATCAATGGATCTGGCTCTGCTGTCAGTATTCGGCGAGTACAACAAAAAACTGCTGGAGGAATTCGACCTGTATTTCATTGACTGCGGCTACGGAAATGAAAACGGCAGCTCCTGGTACACGGGAGAACGGCTCAAGGACTATCTGGCTTACAATCTGGCGCCTCAGAAAGGACAGATAATAAGCCTGACAAGGGACATGAAAGAACTCAAAGTCACGGACGTGAACATATCCATGGAATCCCTGGCCACCGACTCTGACGGACGTGTCTTCAAGCGTCAGGCCATCACCTACATAAAGGATAAATACGGCGCAGGCGTGATAGAAAGCCTTCAGAAAAACGAGAAGGATTACAGGCAGTACGGGATAGATGATTACGATCCCGAAAAAGCCCGTAAAAAAGCGGAAAAGAAGCTTAAGAAGGCAGAGAACCTGAAGGACGAAGACGGGAATCCCATAAAATTCAAAAGTCCCGTCAAGGTCATTGAAAAGACCAGGTCCACGGCCCTGGAATCTCTTCTGGGAGAACTGGAGATATCGGGAAGAGCCCTTGACGATGCGGATCTGCTTTCGGACCGCGAAATAAAAAGCGGCTGTGGCATCGTCGCCAACGACGACAACCTGGACTCCCCGGTTTCGGAACTGTTGTTCATCACCTATCTGAGCGACAAATTTTCCTGCTATACCGCGTCAAAAAACAGGAACGGACTGTGCTATGAGCTGGAGTATATCCTCTTCGGGAAAGAAAGCGACAAGGAAAATCTCGAAGCGGCTGTGGCCAGACTCTTTGCCGCAAGGGAAGCAGCAAACTGCATCTATATACAGGAGGACCAGAATAAGTGCTCACAGGCAGAGACGGTCGCCAAAGTCACAGCCGCCCTCCTGGACTGTTCCGAACTGGAGGAACCGCTTAAGGAAACCATCCTCTACGCCTGGGCCTTTGCGGAAAGCTGCATTGATGTGCACACCCTGCTGAAAGGCGGCCGTGTCCCCCTCATCAAGGATGAGACCACCTGGGTACTGAAGACCATTCCCGATGCCTTGGCATACAGAACACATTTCGACGATACGCCTGAGGATGTGTTCGGGCCGGATTACAAAATGTATCTCACTCTCTTTCTGACACTTGAAGGAAGCAGGAAAAAACTGACGCGGAGCATGGACATGATCGAATGCGACCTGCGATGCATGAGCGGATATGAAAATTTCAGGATGGATAACTGCATCGAATTCCTGGAAGCCAAGGCACTGATCAAAGGCAAAGGGAAAAAACAATATGACATATGCCGCTACTACGGTTACATGAAGGTGCCGAAACGAAGTTTCAGATGAAAGGAGTGACGGGAAATGCTCTCTGTCAAAAAAATAATACAAACTGCTTTTTCCGGGGCAAGAGGAGTCCTTTCCCGTCTTACTTCAAAAAAACCGGCAGGCACTCTCACTGCAGAAACCGCAGTGGTGCTTCCCCTCTTCCTTTTTGCCATGGTGTCTCTCCTTTACATTAACGAAACTCTCCGTTATTCAAATATCGTACAGGAGCAGCTCCATGAATGCGCAAAGGCCATGTCCGGAGCAGCCTACGCCGAGAACAAACTCTCCGGAGGCGCTCTGGGCGCCGGGGGCGGGATCCTGTCGGGCGTAGCCATCTCCCAGACCTATGTGCAGAGCCGGGTATCTTCGGGACTTACAAAAGCCGGTATCCGGCCCGGCACCATTACCTACCTTCGGTCAAAATATAACGACAAAGGCGTGATAGACCTGGTGGCTGTGGAGGAGCTGAGCCTGCCCTTTGACATCTTCGGGATAGGAAGCTTCCGTTTCATAGACAGAGCCCGCATTCATGCATTTACAGGCTATGAGCCCTCAGGTATTTCGGACCCGGAAAATGCAGATGAAGAGATCGTATACATAACCGCTTCCGGCGAAGTATACCACAAAAACCGGAACTGTCCGCATCTGAACATAAAACCCTCCGCTGTTTCCCCTGCCGAGATCGAAAAGAAACGCAATTCCTCGGGAGGAAAATACTATCCCTGTGAATACTGCCGCGCAGACAAAGGTGCCGGTGTGTATTATGTGACTGCCTACGGTGACAGATACCACACCTCGGTCACCTGCCAGGGATTAAAACGTGACGTTCGTGCCGTTCCCTTATCAAAAGTGGGTGGCAGGCGCGCCTGCAGGACCTGCGGGTTCTGAACACAGTATACCTGCTGTCATTCTGAGCGAAGAATCTTAAAAAAAGGAGAGAAAAACATGAGAACGATCCTGCCCGGTATCCTCCTGCTGTACACAGCACTTACCGATATCAAAGAGCGCACCATATCAGGCATCGCCCTGATCATATTTACACTTGCCGGCATATTCTGCATGTGTCTGGGCAGGTCCTTAAATCCCCTGGATTCGGTAATGGGAGCTCTCATCGGGGTCTTCCTGATCATGGTAAGTCTGTGCAGCAAGGGAGAGCTGGGTATGGGGGATGCGCTGCTGCTTCTGGTCACAGGGATATTCCTGGGGTTTGAGCAAAACCTGACCCTGCTTTTGTCCGCTCTGGTCATGTCCTCCTTATTTTCCCTCCTGCTGCTGATAAAAGAAAGAAACATGAAAAAAGAATATCCCTTTGTACCCTTTTTATTCCTGTCATATATCCTGATATTATTCACGCCACTGTAAAACAAAAAGTCCAAAAACATTCCGGGAAGAGGTGATAACATGAACAAAAAACTCAGTCTCAAAGGAAGCTATACCATAGAGGCGTCATTCCTGATGCCCATGATACTTACGGTCATTGTGATGATCATCTACCTCACTTTTTTCCTGCATGACCGTACCATAATGTATTCCGCGGCCTATACCGCCGCCATGCGGGGAAGCCAGCTAAACAGCGGAGAAGATGTATATACGCAGGTGGAGGAGTCCGGCAAAAAACTCATAGAAAACAGACTCCTTGCCACAAGGGATGTGACCACCGATGTGACCGTACAAAAAGACAGGATCAAAGTCAGCTATACCGGCACCATGAAGATCCCTGCCGGCACCTTACTGTGCAGATACCTTATAAACGGCCGCGACAGTCTGGAGATAAATGCATCCGCCCAGGCCGACTGTGTCAACCCCGTCAGCCTGGTAAGAAAGATAAGGATAGTGGAAGGATATTCAAAGGATCTGTCCGGACTGTCCGGCGAAAACAATACCGAAACCGGAGAAAAAAATGAATGAGATCGTATACGAAAAAACGGAAGATCACGGATACAGAGACAGGATGCTTTTATGCCTCAAGTCCGAATACCTGCTCAGCGTAAGCGTACGCAACCTAAATCAGAAAAGCGAATACTGCTATGAGACAAAGGACCGGAGGCCTCTGTCAGCGGTATTTGAAAACACGCTCATGAAGGGCGCTGACACAGCCGCATTGTTTTGCGCCATGCGGTCGGTCATGGAAAAGACCGGCGAACACCTGCTTAAACCGGACGGGCTCGTGCTGTTTCCGGATCGGATAATGCTGAACAATACGGACCATACTCCCGCTTTTATCTACTGTCCTTCGGCAGACCCCTCCTTTAAGGAGGGCTGCATCAGACTGGGGGAATTTCTGATAAACAAAGTGGACACCGGGGACGAAAAAGCCGTGAAGCTTTGTTATGCTTTCTACGAGACCGCAAATTCACCCGCTCCGGACATTCCCGGCTTCCTTAAGAAAAACCTGCGCCCCGATGCAGCGCCAAAGGAGACAGCCGGATCACAAAACAAAAAAAACCTTCCGCTTAAGGCGGATACCGACAGGCCCCAGGCCGGGCAAAAGGATCTTCCCTCCGACGCGGATGAAGAACAAAAACAATATTACTACACCGCACCGGAATATGAAGATGAAGAAGACGATCCCCTTTTGAACATACCCGAAAAAGGGCTGTTAAAGCTGCTCATCATCTGCTCCGCACTGATAGTCATCGCAGGCGGTGCCTACACTTACATTTTTTTAAACCCCGGGCTCCTCAAAGCCGTAGGCATCTCCCAGCAGGATTACATCCTGGCCGGCGCTCTGCTGACCAGCATAATGGCCATGATAATCATCACACTGCTGCAGGTATATGTGCATAAACGACAAAAAAACGAGAATACTGTCATTTCGGAAAAATCGTGATATAATGGTCGATGTGACCCAAACCGTTATCTTATGGAAGGTAAACCATCCGTTTTACCCTGAGTGGAATGCAGTCAAAAAATATTACTCTTAACGAAGCGCAAAATACACGGCCGTTAAACGCCTACGGCCTTTTCACCATCCTGTTCATTTTGGTGATCATCTCAGGCTACGGGATCGTATATATGACCGGTCACACCCTGATAGTTAAGAACGACGATCTGGGGCAGTATTACGAAACCTTCCTCTACACCGGTGCTTATCTCAAAAAACTCCTCTCAGGCGGATCCCTGCAGCTTTATGACCTGTCCATCGGAATGGGCGAAGGGATAATCGAATGTCTCAATTATTACGGCTTCGGAGATCCCTTTTATCTCATATCAATATTCGCAAACGAAAACAACGCTCACATACTGTTCAATATACTTTATTATCTGAGGCTCTATCTGGGGGGCATGGCTTTTATCTTCTATTGCCGTCAGATGAGATTATCTCCCCTTCCCTCTGCCGTCAGCGCCCTGTCATACATCCTTGCTTCCTTCGGGCTTTCGGCTGTGAGCAAGATACCTGCCTGGGGCTGCGTGCTCATCTTTCTGCCCCTTTTTCTGACAGGCTGTGAGATGATATTCAAACGCACTTTCTATGGTGAAAAGGGAAAATACGCTGAAGTCCTGCTGACCCTGACGGCTCTTTACGCCGGACTGTGCGGCTTTTACATGATATATATGACCGGTATATTCATGATGGTATACTGCACCATGCGCCTTTACTTCATCACACAAGCTACAGGCCGGACAAAGGCCTTTAAAAAGAGTGCCTGCGTCTGCCTGTACTGCGCCTTATGGGTAGCGGCGGGCCTTCTGCTTTCGGCCCCCTTCCTCTTCCCTGCGGTGAGGGCCTATCTATCCAGCGAAAGAAGCAGCACGGGGATCTGGTCGGTACTGCTTGACCCTCACAATTATCTGCCTTCACTTAAATTCATTAAACACACCTTTTCCTATCCCATATCCGGAAATGTTTATTTTCAGGGAATGACGGTCACAGAGTTTATCTGTGCGGTGCTGATCTTTTTGCCCGCCGGCATCTTCCTGCCCGGCGCAGCCACAAGCCCCAGGATAAGGCAGTGCAGGCTGGCTGTCATAGTGAGCGCACTGACCTTTTCCCTTCCTATTGTAGGCTATATCTTTAACGGTTTCGGGGAAAGCTACACCAGATGGGCCATATTCATCCACTTCATCTTTGCAGTGATGACAGCCTGCTTCCTGACCGAGAATCAGTCAACACACAGGAAAAAGGTGATTCTTGTTTTGACTATCGCACTTCCTTTGAATATAATAGTAAATGCCGTCACCTATTTTGCACCTTCCATAGGCGGCCATGTAAATAAACTGATAAAGACGCAGGACCTTGCCATAAGCGTGGATTCTCCCGTCTGCCACAGCAGTGTCATCGCATCGGATCCCGGGCTGTACCGCATCAGTGCGCAGCATTTCATGCCTGCAAACGACAGGCCGGAAAACGCAGCCATGCTCTACGGATATCACGGGATGACCTATTGGTTTTCCATGGTGAACGGCCACACCCAGAAGGGCGTCAACGCCATGACGGACAAGGATGAAAACTGGCGTTCCTACGGTCTTTACGGCGACATCAGCACAGAGACCATGGCCGGGGTAAAATATTATCTGACCGCTTCCGGCGATGCGGACGTAAACTACGAAAAAGCGGAGAGCTT